>Ga0209163_1000851_pt1 | contig 43289 bp, 31 predicted proteins | sample MTBAKSrepl2MetaG_FD_187457 | JGI IMG/M metagenome (GOLD analysis project Ga0209163, IMG submission 187457) | Enrichment culture microbial communities om Arthur Kill intertidal strait, New Jersey, USA, that are MTBE-degrading - MTBE-AKS2 (Arthur... | ecosystem: Environmental > Aquatic > Marine >...
GATTCATCCGAACAGGACGCCGCCTGATCCTGCGCTTGGGTCGTCACTGTCCGGCCTATGAAGCATTTACGGAGGTCCATATGCGACTGTCTTACGGCTGACTCGGTTGGTAAAAGCCGGATCCAGACCCTAACGGTGACGTTTGAAAGGTTACCTATGTCCTGAGTTTGTCCAAAATCCCCTCAACCTCCGAAAGCAGCGTTCGGGAGACATAAAACAACTGTGAATCGGCTTTGAGCTGCGTCAGACTCAATGAAAGAGCCGAAAAACCGCCCCCAAACCTGTGAAACCGACTACGCAGAAAAACACGTCACGGATTCAGGTTAAGAACTATTGACCTACTTATCGTCCTAAAGATCGGTAGAGAGGAGGTGAACAATTTCAAGGAGTTATATCCATAAATACTATTTAGGTAAACAGAAGGAGGATATATGAAACGAATCCTGATGTGTTTATCCTTATCCTTGGCAGTGCTATTTATTGCATCTAGCGCTTTAGCTTCATTTTTCACATTTGATATAGCAGATATGCTTGCATTCAACAAAACGTATGATAACCCGATTGGTAATGCAACATTAGTTAATAAGACAGAAAGTATAGTACCGCCTCAACCCGTGGCTGGCGTAAGCTATAACTTCGGCTTAACTAAAATAGGTGACGAGTCATTTTCTCAGATGCAAGTGGGTTATGACAAACCAATAGGGGTAGGTGGCACTCTTCCACCAACATATTATAACTTAACTGCATTCGATACCTACGAACAATATTTTTATAATTTGGGACCGGCTGGTTTTTTGGTAAATATTTACTTAAACACGGGATGGACGGACCCAGACTGGAACCATACAGATCAATATCACGAGAATACGTGGACTTATGTCGCTCCTAACCAGAGTGTAAAGTTGGTCCTGGATCTAACCAGCCTCGGAATTATCGAATCCGGTGGTATTGGCCTTGGGGATGACAGGCGTAATTGGGTCTCAGGAATAGGTTTCAATTTTGCCTATGACTTCCCGGAAGACAGTACCTCCATTAATGGAAAGATTGTCGCCAGTCCCGTGCCTCTCCCCGGAGCCGTATGGCTTCTGGGTGCGGGTCTAGTGGGCCTTGTGGGCGTCCGAAGGAAGTTTGTGAAGTAATTGCAATCAGTTGAACTTGATATCGAACCGTACGGACCACGGGGATGGCTTCGAATGGATGTCCGTCCCGTGGCCACGTACGAAAAAAATGTGAATTTCTTGCTCTTTCTCTTGGCTCGGAAAGTTGATCTGACAACCCTCAATAATAATACCAGATCGTCCGGTACGCGTGCGTATCCTCCCCCGCCTTTTTGAGCTTCTGCAGATAGTCGTGGATGGAGACGTCCGTATACACGTAGGTGTCCACCAGGAACAGCTGCTTCTCCCACGGGTGGAATTCGTACACCCGGCGGCCGTCGGGCAGAACGGAAATCACGTCGTGGTGCTGCACGGCCCGTAAATAGTTCTTACCCAGCCCCGGCACGTTGAACACGATTTCGTCCGTGCGCAGCGTGCCCGGAAGCAGCCGCGCCTCCTCCTTCTGCTCCTGCAGCAGCCGCGCGATGGGCACCCGGTAATCGTCCGTTTCCTCCTTCCCCTTGGTGTTGAACGTATAGTACGGCGTCACCCCGATGAGCCGGAGCTTCTCCCGCAAAAACGCCGCCTCGAACTTTCTCGAATTGTAAAACGTGTACACGAGCTGGTTGTACACCTCCATGCCGTACCGGCGGAACTTCTGCACCGCTTCCATGGACTGGGGGGTGATCTCGTAGGGATGTTCGAAGTGGGTGACGATGAGGATCTCCCGCTTGCCTGGATTGTGAAACCGGTTGATGTCCCGCACCAGGGTGTCCGTGATGCGCTGGGGCAGCGTCACCGGGGTGCGCGTGCCGATGCGGATCCGCTCCACATGGGGCATGGTCGCCAGCCGGGACAGAATGTACCGGAGCTTCTCGTCGGACAACAACAGCGGGTCCCCCCCCGTGATCAACACCTCCAGGATCTCGGGCGTGGCGGCGATCCATTCCAGGGCCCGGTCCAGCTTCTCGCCGGACACGGCGGCGGTGTCCGAATACACGTCCTCGATCTCCCAGTTCCGCTGGCAATACACGCAGATCTGCGGGCACGTCAGCACGGGCTTCAGGATCACGATCATGGGGTACCGGCGGGTGACGCCCTCGATGGGAGACGTGTTCCGCTCCAGCATGAAATCCATGCTCCGCTCGTTGCAGCTCTTGAGCGCCCGCATCTCCTCCACGTACCGCAACGGCGGGAGCACCTGGGCCCGCACGGCGTAGTCCCTGGGCCCCCCGGACGAACGGTCCAGCAGAGACAGGTAGTACGGGGTGATGCCGAAGGGGATGCGATAGGCCCGGGCCCGCTTCACGGCTTCATACTCTTCCCCGGACAAATCCACCAGATCCTTGAGGGTGTCCGCGTTCCGTATGATGTGCTTCGTGTGCCACTCCCAGTCTTCCCACTCGTATTCCGTGGCGCCGAAGTGCTCCAGAATCCGCTGCTTGTTCTGACTGCGCTCCCGGATGACCTCCTCGCTCAGACCGCACGCGTACCGGTCCATGAACTCCCGGGCCGTGCGCGCCATGCGGGACAGGTCCGCGGAACGCAACCGGGCCGCCTTGACCCCCTCGTATTTCGAAAACACGGGGGGCGTCGCCGAATAGGTCCCCGCCTTGCCCATGATCCCTTTGAGCAGATGTTCCACCTCGGCGAAAAACCCCGCCTCGGGCCGGGGCACGTCCCGGTAGTGGGGCTTGTGGAGCAGGTCGTTCAGGTAGCCCAGAAAACTGAACCCGGCCAGGCGCTCGCTCCGGCTGGATAAAATGGTGCGGAACACCCCGATGGCGTCCCGGGTGAGCACCCATTCCAGGGGAGGAATGGTGGGATCGTCGTCAAAGGTCACTACGAGCATGTCCGCCAAAAAGGTGCGGATCCGGTTCCGCTTGGATTCCAGGGTGTCCTCCGAAAGGAGAATCTCCTTCAAGGGCGGGGACACTTCCAACAGCTTGACCAGTTTCTTGCGGATGCGTTTTCGTTCCATGGTTCGACCTCGAAATCCGGCTCCGGAAACGGCCCGGTTGAAGGGTGGTTTTCCGCAGCCGGATTGAACCGGCCGCACGGGTTGCGACTTGTGCCGAAAAGGAAGAGGCGGAACGCCGGGTGAACCACTGCACCGGGAAGACCAGCGGTATGCGTATTTTGGTTAGTGTAGCAAGTTCGACGCCCGTTCGCAAGGCGGGATGTGGGACATGCGGAAAGGGCGCGGGAGCGCCCGGTCTTTCGGCGCGCCACCGCAGGAGCAGTGGCGCGAGGGTAAACTAGTACGCCGCAAGGACGAAGGATGAAGTGCAACGACGCAGATCGCGTTTTTCACCAGCCTGCTATGTTCGAAAGGAGCCGCCCGTGCATCCCCCATCCCTCCCATACATCATCCAGCCGGACGCCGCGGAAGAAACCCACGATTTCTGGCGTCGGATCCCCTTGGTCCGGGTGGCCATGCGTTTCCGGTGCGACGAGGATATCGGGTTCCCCTCCTTCAAGGGATTTTCCATCTACAAGGCCTTCGTCGCGGCGTTACGCGAGTGCAGTTGCGTCATGCCGCACGCGCAATGCGCCCTTTGTTCCGTCCGCCGGAGTTGCGCCTATTTTGGGCTTTGTGCCACGCCGCCGATCCACCGCGGTCCCGAGTCCCCGGAAACCTCTTCGGCGCCCAATCCCTTCGTGCTGAGATTTCCGGAAGACGGCCCGGAGATCTACCGCCAAGGGCGGCGGATGGAAGGGGAATGGATCCTCGTGGGTGGGGGCGTCCGGTTTCTACCCAAGGTGGTGGACGCCGCGCGGCTCATGGGGCGAAGGGGCCTGGGACAGGGCGCCGGCCGCTGCACGCTCCGGGAAGTCCGCGAGTTGGGCCGCTCCCCGCTGGAGGGCGCCTCCCTGTATCGTTTGGGGGATCGGGGTGTCCGGCCGCCGGAACTGCGACTCTGGAAAGACCTGCTGCGGGAATTCGCCGGCTCCGGGCCCTCCTTGGGCGACGTGCGTCTCCGCCTGCACACCCCCCTCCGCATGAAGGACCGGGGCAAGCTGGTGTACGATCTGGAGTTTCACCACCTGGTCCGAGTCCTGTTCCACCGCGCCTTTTCTCTGGCCTGTATTCACGCGCCGGTGAGCCCCGACCCCGGGGCTTTTGATTTCGAACACGCCATGGCTTTGGCCGCCCGGGTACCCGTCGTCCGGCGGAAGATGCACTGGAAGGACTGGTCGCACGAGATTCAGACGGGCAAGACGGGGTTGATGCTGGGAGGCGTCGTGGGCAAGGTAACCTTCGCCCGGGTCCCCAGGATGTTCCTGGAATTACTAGCCGTGGGGGAATGGATTCACGCGGGCAAGGCCGCGGGCCTGGGCATGGGGGGATACACCATGAAGGTATCCCCCGCCTCCGGGGCCCGGATGGGGAAGGTGCGCCGGAAAGCAAGTCGGGGCTCTCCGGCGCGCGGTGATCTGCGCTGAGCAGGCGGGTCAAAGGCGATGCAATCCAAGGCGCGCCTTCTTTTCTTCTCGTTAACGCAAGCGTCTCCGGCGATTCTGCGCCGATACCCCCCTACCTCCTCTTCGCAGGCGGGTCAAAAGCGATGAGATGCAAGGCGCGCAAGTCCCGAGGAGTGAGGCGTACGCGTAGTACGCCGCAATGACGAGGAACGAAGCGCAACGCCGCAGATCGCGCTTTTCACCCGCCTGCCCCCTGCTATGAGGCAGGGAAGAAAACCCGACCCGACGACGCCATATCCTTCAGAATTTCCGGCGCCGTGAACCGGCTTCCGAAACGTTCCTCGAGGCGGCTCATGTCGTCCACCACCTTTTGGATTCCCTCCACGTCCATATAATGGAACGGCCCGCCCAGGTTGGCGGGGAACCCGATGCCCATAACGGCGCCCACGTCTCCATCCCGGGGACTGCGCAGGACGTTTTCCTGGAGGCACAACGCGGATTCCGCGCAGAACGACAGCAGGAGCCGCTGTGCGATGTCTTCGGGGGACATGTCGATGCGCGCCTTGCCGGCCGCGGTCAGCTCATAGACGGAGGGGTCGGGCCCGCCCTTCTTGCCGGCCTGATACGTGTAAAACCCGGATTGGTTTTTGCGCCCGTATCTCCCCTCTTTCACCACCTTGGGAATGAGCGGAGCGGGGTTGAACCGCTTGACGAACACTTCCTCGATGACCTTTCCCACCTTGGCCGCCGTGTCCAGTCCCACCTCGTCGCTCACGATGACGGGCCCCACGGGGAAACCCGCACGCACGGCGGTCTCATCGATCACCTCGATCTTGCCGCCTTCATCCAGCATGAACATGGCCTCCTGGAGGTACCTGGAGATCACCCGGGACGTGAAAAACCCCACGCCGTCGTTGACGATGATGGGGGTCTTTTTGCAGCGCACGCACAATTCGTAGGCCGTGGCCAGGGCTTCCTTGGAGGTATAGGGCGTGGAAATGATCTCGATGAGGGGCATTCGATGCACCGGGGAAAAGTAATGCATGCCCAGGAAGTTTTCCTTGCGCGAGGAAGCTTCGGCCAGCCGGGTGATGGGAATGGCCGATGTGTTGGATGCGAACACGGCCCGCTCTGGCAGCACGGCTTCCGCTTCTCGGATCACCTGATGCTTCAGGCCCACGTCCTCGAATACGGCCTCGATGCAGACGTCCACGGTCTTGAAGCCGCTGTAGTCCCCCGTCACGGAAATCAGGTCCATGCGCCTCCGGTATTCGAACTCGCCCCGAGGCCGTTTGAGCCACATGCCCTTCAGCACTTCGGACGCAGCCTTGAGTCCTTTGCCGGCGGATTCCGCGTCCCGGTCCCTCATGCGGACCATGTATCCCGCGTCGGCCTTGACGGCGGCCACGCCGTGTCCCATGATGCCGGCGCCCAGCACGCCGATCTTCTTCACGGGAAGCGGTTTGGTCCCCTTGGCGGCGCCCATGTCCTTCTTGGCCGCCGTATCCATGAAAAACAGGTGGATCAGGGATCCGGCCTCTCGGGTGATGCACAGCTTGCCGAATCTGCGGGCCTCTTCCTCGAGGCCGGCTTCCATGCCTTCGGTAACGCCCTTGTACACGCTTTCCAGGATTTCGTAGGGAGCGGGCAGCACACCGCGCGTCTGCTTGGTGATGGTGGCCTTGACCTGCTCGTACAATCCCGGAAGCATTTTGGCCGGCGGGAACACGGGCGGCTTCCGCTTGATGGTGAACGCGCCCGCGGCCATCTGCCGCGCCCGTTCCAGCGCCTTTTCCTTCAACTGGTAGGGAAGCGCCAGTTCGTCCACCAGTCCCAACTCCAGGGCCTTTTCGGGCTGGAAGTTCTTGCCGGTGAGCACGGCGTCCATGGCGTCCTGTAACGGGACAAGCCGCGGCAACCGCTGGGTGCCGCCCCCGCCGGGAAGCAACCCCAGTTTCACCTCGGGAAGTCCCAGGATCGTCTGGGAGTCCTTGGTGGCCATTCGATAATGGCAGGCCATGGCCAGCTCGAGTCCGCCTCCCAGAGCCGGGCCGTGGATGGCCGCGATGACGGGTTTCGGGAGCGCTTCCAGCTTGTTCAAGGCATCCTGGGCTTCCCGGGAAAGCCGATAGCCGTCCTCCTCGGTAACCACCATTTTCAACTTGTTGATGTCGGCCCCCACCACGAAGTTCGTTGGTTTGCCGAACAGCACCGCCGCCCGGATGCCGGGTTCCGAGGCGATGCGGTCCACACATTGAAGCAATTCTCCGATAGCCCGGTCGTCCAGGGTGTTTACCGGGGCTCCGGGTACGTCGTAGTTCAATACGGCAACGCCGCCGTCCTGTATTTCCATGCTGATGATCTTCGGATCGCTCATGGGACTCATCCTCCGTTCTCGTTTTTCAACGACCTGCCCCCAAGGGTGTTTATCAACGGGCTGCTAGGGGAAACTCTTCACGCGGCTCGTTCCAGAATCATGGCGCCGCCGGTGCCGTTGGCCGCGCACGCGGTCAGCAATCCGAAGACGCCGTCCACCCTGGGAAGCTGGTTCATGCACGTGGTGATCAGGCGCGCGCCGGTGGCGCCGAAGGGGTGCCCCAGCGAAACGGATCCTCCCATCATGTTGAACCGATCCATGTTCACCTTGCCGATGGGTTCGTCCAGGCCTATATGCTTCTTGAGCCAGGCTCCGTCTTCAAAGGCCTTGAGATTGCACAGGACTTGCCCCGCAAAGGCTTCGTGCATTTCCACCAGGTCTATGTCCGGCAGTTTCAGACCCGCATTCCTGAGCGCCCTGGGTACGCTGTACACCGGGCCGAAGAGCATTCCCAGATCCAGATCCACTCCGGAGAAGCCGAACCCCTTGATGAAGGCCTTGGGCCGGTAGCCTAAGGCGGCGGCCTTTTCCTCGGCCATGATCAGGACGGCGGAAGCCCCATCCGTCAACGGGCTGGAATTGGCGGCCGTGATGGAGCCCACCACCTTGTCGAACACGGGGGGCAACGTGGCCATCTTGGCCCGGTCCGGATTGGCGCGCACCAGGTTGTCCACCGTAACGGGCGCATATTCGGGAGGAGCGAACACCGCCGCCACTTCCGCCGGAATTCTGCCGTCCCGGATGGCTTCACCGGCCAGCTTGTGCGTTCTGCACGCATAATCGTCCTGCTGTTCCCGCGTGACTCCCCATTCCTGCACCATGAGTTCCGTGTGCTCCCCCATGGTCAAGCCGGTGTAGGCTTCCTGCAGGGCCAAAGGCTGGGGAAGAAAATGCATGAGCGGAACCTTGCCGATGACCATGAGCTGCTCCTCGGGCGTCCGCTTGGTCTGAGACTCGAACAGCGCCTTGCGCACCGGATCCGAGACCATGATGGGCACGTCGCTCATGCTTTCGGCGCCGCCCGCAATAGCCACATCCGCCTGGCCGGTGGCAATGCTCATGGCCGCATGGGCCGTCGTCAGAATACTCGTGGCGCAGGCGAGCTGCATGTGATAGCAATGCACGTCCTTGGGCAACCCGATGCCCAACGCCACCTGCCTGGCCAAATTGGTAATGGCGGGTTGGCCGATGGAGACCCCCATGGCCACCTCGTCGATCTCCTGCACGGGAATTTCGGTGCGATTCAGCAGCGCATTCACCGCCGCCTTGCCCAAATCCACCGCGGTCATCTCTCGAAAGTCCGTACCCAATCGTACAAACGGAGTCCGGCACCCTTCGATAATCGCCACTCTCCTTAGAGCCATTGTCCTTCCTCCTGTGTTGAACCCATGAAACCCACTTCCACCGTGGACGCACCGGCGCTTCGCGCGCACCCTCCCACGATGGAAACCCGACAGTCTTCGGATAAACAGAATTGCCTGCGACCCGCTGAAAAGCCGCTGATAGGTTTCATGAACCTATATTCCGCTTTGCGCTTCGCTGTCAAGGAAACCTCTATCAGCCTGTTGATAAACACTATTGCGGGCAGGCCGGTCAAAAACGATGAGATGCAAGGCGGGCGAATCCTGAGGAATGAGGCGTACAACCAGTACGCCGCAATGACGAAGGATAAAGCCCAACGACGCAGATCGCGTTTTTCAACGGCCTGATAGGATCCTCCGGAACCGGAAATTCTTGAGAACCGCATCCATCTTTGGGAGATGGATCTGTTTATCAAGGGGCTGAACGGACTGATAGATAACTAATCCCATAGCATAAACAGCGGCATACCCGTCTTTCTAAACTGCAGGCGCGTACCGGGGCCGGATTTATACAATCGATATACACTGCTTGAATCCGGAGTGTCGATGGGGCGAAGTCGAATGTACAGGAGCCCGTGAGATGACTTCAGGACATAGCGTTATCGGCCGCTTCAGGGAGACACTTCGGGCGTCTGTTTCACGGTACGGCTCATCTGGCGCCGGATGCGGCGAATGTCTTCCGCTTCGGGAGGAAACGGATAATTGCGGATATGGGGACCCGGCCGGGAATTGGCGTAGGGACGGTTACAGGCCACCCGCCCGTCATACCCTTCGCAGCCGCTGGTCTGAAATGGCGCGCCGGAATCGATGATCCCGTCCAACGTCGCCGGTTCCAGGCTGAAGTCCTCGATGCGCCCTTGGGCGTCATAGGTCATGGCCTCGGCCCGGCAAACACCCTGGTCGATGAGGTGGCGGGCCAGTTGGATGCGGCGGTACTGGGCCATGGGCGGCTGGGGATGCTCCGCCATGGCGGATTGAGCTTCGGGGAAAAAAGAAAACAGGTGGGTGCGTCCTCCCAGGTCCCGGGCCCGTTGCATGGCGGCGCACATCTCCTGTTCGGTTTCCCCCATACCTACCATGAAGTGGGGGCCGATACGACCGTCGCCCCAGATCTCGGCGGCGGCCGTCAGGCAATCCCAGTAGGATTCCCAGCGGTGGGGACCGCCCACGCCGCCGCCGCGATGCCGGTCGAACAGGGCCGGCGTGGCCAGATCAATGGCCACCCCGATGCGATCGGCGCCGGCGGCCTTGAAGTCGCACAGATCGTTCCGTGTGACCACGGTGGGCGCCACCAGGAGGGACACCGGCGCGTCGAGGGCGGCGCGGAGGCGGGCGCAGAGGGCTCGCGTATCCCGGACGGCCCGCTTGTGGGTGATCATGGAGATGCAGATCCGATGGACGCGCCTTTGGCGTTCCCGGATGGCGGCGATGATGTCGCTGACTGTGTAAGTGGGCCAGGAAACGCGGATGAAGCTTTTCGCATCGTAATACCCCGGCCGTCCGGCGGAAAGCCCGCAATACGCACAGCGGGCGATACAGCCGGTCCTGTAGGTCAGGAGCAGATTGATGCAGTAGAGCTTGGCGTTACGGTAAAACAGTCCCGGTTTGAACCCGAGGGTCATGGCCGCCGCCAGACTCGTTCGGACCACTTCCGGGCTCTCGAGTTCGGCCGGGTCCCCGGTAAGGCTGCGGGGGCCTTTGGGTGTGCATTGGTTCGACATGACGTGGCGATCCTTCTTCCGGTCAGGTGTCCGTAAGCCAGCCCTCGGACGGCCAACGGGACGGCGCCGAACAACAGGTGCGTTGATACGCGATGCGCAACCCCCGCTTCCGGGCATGCAGGACGGCTTCCTCCGACGGCAGCGCCATACGGTCCACTCCGGCGTCGATGGCCAGTATCTCCAGGCGCGTATCACCCCGCCGGCGGGCGCAGCCCAGGCTGACGGATGCGGACGGCAGACGATCGCGGGTTTCGGCGATGATCTCCGCCACGGCCTCCGCGGCCGGCGGAACCGCCTGGGCCGCCGGGGCGCCGGCAAGCTTCATAAGGCCGACGATGACCACCTGCCGCACCCGAAATTCGCTGATCATGGCGACGGCCCGCCTTTCTCCGAGTATACGGCCGAAATCGATGCCGCATACGATGTGCGGCGTCACAGGCAGGTCCGCTTTCTCCAAAGCCGCCATGGCCTCCATGATGCGCGAGGCGCCGTTGTCCAGATGACAGATGCGCCGGAGGGTGTCGTCGCTGCCTACCACGTCGATGAGGGCCTGGTCCACTCCGGCGTCTTTAAGCGCCCGGGCGTGGTCCTCGGTTACGAGACCGCTGTGTACGGAAATGTACAGGTCGGTGCGGGTCTTGATTCGTGCGATGGTTTCGTAGAAGCGTTCCCAGGGAAGTCGGCCCGCCGAATCACATCCGCCGCTGAGCAGAACACCGTGGTATCCCTCCCGATGCAGTCGGAGGCAGCGATCCAACAGGTCCCTGGGAGTGTCTCCCGGAGGCATGGTGGACAACAGGTTTCCCCGACAGTGTTCACACATCAGGGTGCATCGCCTGCCGGTGATGGACAGGGCCGCATAGCGCCCCCGCTGCCCGCCGCTGTCGAACATGCCCGGCAGGTAAAACGTAATCCGGCCCTCCGGGTTGACTCGGCCGGCGGCGCCCTCGCCGTTCAGGCATTCAAGGTTCGTCTTCATAGTACGACCGGTATGCGATCCAGCAGGAGCGAACGATATCGTTTAATTCCGCCCAACGGGTTTCCAGGATGCGACGCTTCCGGTGTGCGCGCGCAAGGGTGTCGGCAAACAGATCGCGCCATTCCGTTTCGTAATGCATCAACAGGGACACATTATCTTCCATCGCGGCCCGGGCGGCCCATCGGCCCGCCATGCGACCGCAGAGCACCGCCTGGGGCACGCCGGCGCCGGTAATGGAATGGCATTGGCCTGCGGCGTCACCCGCCAGCAGGATGTTGCCGGCGGTCACGGGCCGCAAAGGTTCCGCGGGGATCCATCCGAAATGCCTTTGCATGGGCTCGGCTTTGATTTTTCCCGAATCCGCCAGCCGGCCCACAAAGCTCCGGAGCGTTTTGGCCAGCGGCGGGGATGCCTCCCCCGTTTTGCACATACCCAGCCCCACATTGGCGTCTGGACCGCGGGGAAAGAGCCAGCCGTAGGCCCCGAAAAATGTCTGATCGAAAAAAACCTCGGTAAACGCCAGCGGGCGGCGTAAGGGAACCCGCACCTGCACCGCGGGAATGAGATGGCGGTTCACCGAACGGATCCACCGGCCCACGGTGGAGCGAGGTCCATCCGCTCCGACGATGACGCGGGTACGGACCGTAACGGGAGAATCCGGGGTGCGTTGCAGCACGATCCTGCCGGGCTGGTTCGCCACCGCCCGGAAACCGGTGCGAACATCGGCGCCGGCGGATGCGGCCGCCTCGAGCAGGGCTTGGTCGAAGCGATCCCGGGCGATGATGTAGCCGGGAGCCTTGGTTTCCGTAACCTCGCCGTCCGGAAGAAACGTGCGCATGCCCTTCACCGACTGAACGATGAAGTCGGCCTTGCAGGGGATTTCCCTCACCAGAAGCGCCGGGATATGTTCCGCACAGCGCACCGGCGCGCCTGGAACGGGTTTTCGATCCACCACCAGCACCCGGGCGCCTTCGGATACGGCGGCCAGGGCCGCCGAACTCCCCGTTGGACCGGCGCCCACCACTACTATATCATACGCCTCGGAAAAACGCGTCATTGCTTCGCCCGGATTATTCACCCGGCCTGCTGCAACTCGGGTTCCCCGCCGCAGACCTTCAGCACCGTTTCCAGCAACTCTACATTCACCTCGGTCTGCCGATCGAACCGTCCCGCATAGGCTTCCCGGGCCTGGTCCAGTTCATAGCAGGTGGTGCAGTCGATATCCAGGAGAATGCCGGGAACGCCGACCCGGACGAAGTCGTCCACGTGCTTGGTAAAGAAAGGGCGGCAGCAGCAGCCGATGAAGGCCCGGTGGCCTTCCGCTTTGATCCTCGTTAGTTCCCGGATGAGATCCTCGAAGCTGGTAATGCAAAGCGTTTTTAGATGCCGTTGTCGTCCCAGCGTCCAGGCGTCGCCGACGGTGCACTCCCCGCAGGCCCGGCACCCTTTGGCGTACCGGAGATCGCACTCGATGTGTTTCGAACAGTATGGCAGGAGCAGCACTGAGGGTTTCTGTCGAACGATCTCGGCAAAGGATCCATGGGTGACCGAAATCTGATTGCACTGCGCCAGGGGGATGCCGAAACGGGCGATTTCCATCTTGGCCAGGATCTGGTCCAGGGGCTTGAGAAAATCCTCGGCAACCATGCCGGGAACATGAATGGCGCCTTCACCAAAAAACCGGCGTATCGCCTCGTGAATCCTCGGCCCGTCGAGGATCATACCGCGAAGCCGGGCCTCCATATCGTACAGAGCCCGGGAGGGAAACGACAGGAAATCACCCGTGATCAGAATATCCTTGATACGCCGGGTAAAGGCATTCACCACCACGGTAAAGCGCACCAGGCCGGCATCGCTCTTATACGCCGCCTGCAAGACTTCGCGCTGTCGGAAACGGGGCCGGACCGCTTCGACCCATTCGTCGGACTCGAAATACGACAGCTTTTCCTCGAACAGGGCCTGTTCTTCCGCCGTAAGTCCTCCGGGGATCAGTCGGATACCCAAGTGCTGTTCGAAACCGGTCCGTACCGCCGCCTTGATGGTCTCCAACGCAGGCGTTTGACCCAGCTCCCATTTCAAACAGGTAACCCGCTCCCGAACCGAGTCGATCTCCTTGGCCTTCAATTTCTCCACCGGGATACGGAGGCTCTGGAGCATGGTGTCCACATCGAAATCCACCAGCATGGTCCCTTGGAACAGGAACGCGTCGCCCGATTCGGTGCCGCCTGTCCCGGAAATTTTCCGGCCGTTGATTTCGATATCGTTGCGGGGACGAAACGTAGACTGCAACCCCATCCCGGTCAAAGCACGGATTACGGGATCACATAATTGCTTGAAAAGCCCCTGGTCCGGAATGCGCACGTTGAAAAAGGCCTTGTCGCAAATGACCTCCCATCCCAACTGGCTTTCGTCGAAAAAGACGGCTCCGCCGCCGGTGATGCGGCGATTGATCTCGATGCCCTGCCGACGGCAATAGTCCGTTCGGATTTCCTCGGCCACCGACTGGTGAAAACCCACCAGCACACAGCGGGGCGAAAACTGCAGAAAACGGATGGTATTGGGGATTTGGCCGCGACCCTTGAGTTCCACAAGGGTTTCGTCCAGCGCCATATTGGCGGCGGCGCACAGGGGAGAGGTATCCAGCAGTCGCCAGGATTGCATCAAAGATCGCTCCGGAGGGAGATCCGGTATATCGGGCGGCGGTCGTCGCGAAAGTCGGACCGAACCCGTTCCGAACGGGCGACCAGCCATCCCGACACCATCAATCCTCATCCTTCTTCAACGCCCGTTGAACGAGTTGGGTCAGATCCAACACCTCCAGGGGAACCTTGTTGCGTCGGACATAGGTCATCATGGTGCGCACGCACTGCTGGCACCCGGTGATGACGGCCTGGGCGCCGGTGGAAAGAATCTCGTCGATTTTCAGGCGGGCAATGTCCGCCGAAAGCTCCTTGGCGAGCATTTCCAGATTCCCTCCCCCGCCGCAGCACAGGCAGTTTTCGCGATTGCGGGGCAGTTCCACCAATGTGACGCCTGGAATGGAACGAATGGCCTCGCGGGGTTCATCAAAAATTCGGGCGCCCCGGCCCAGATCACAGGGATCGTGATAGGTGACGGTCATTTCCAGGGGCTTCAGGGGAATGTCCCCCCGGCGCAGCTTTCGCAGCAGAAACTGGGAAGCATGGGAGATCCTGAGATCACCCAGGGGATAATGCTCGCGCCACATCTGGTAACAGGAAGGGCAGGCGAATAGCACTTCCCGCGCACCCTTTTCGCGAACGGCCTCCAGGTTGTGGTCCCGAAAGGTATGGAAAAGGTCTTTCAAGCCGGCGCCGATCAACGGAAATCCGCAGCACCACTCCTCTTCCCCCATGAGGGTGAAATCCACCTCAGCCGCGGTCAATATGTCGGCCAGGGCCAGGGGAATTTTTTGGGCCAGGGGGAAATAGGCCGCCACGCAGCCCGTGAAGTAGACCACTTCGGCACGGTCTTTCAGGAAACCGTGATCGGGCGCATCGGACATATCCTCCACCCAGTCGGCCCGTTCCTCATTATCTTCGGCAAACACGTTGTGACTGGCTTCCAGGTTGTCCCGAATCATGTCGACGGCTTGAGGGTACACACGGGAATGCACCAGGTCCTGGCGCAGGGAGAGCCACAACTCCCTCAGTCGGATCCCCACGGGACACACTTCCTGGCAGTTGCCGCAAAGGGTGCACTGAAACGTGTTCCGGCTGAATGCTTCCCACGTCTCTTGGGAGATCTTCTTCCCGAACAACTTCCGAAGCAGACCGCCGCGGCTTCGCAGGATGTTCCGGAGACCTTTCATCCGGTTGACGGCGGAGATATCACCGCGCCCCGCGGCCGCCACCGCCGGACACACATCGGCACAGATGCGGCAGTTGGTGCAGGCCTCCATCCCGAGAAGCTGTCCGATGGTGTAATCCGTATTGGCCATGTTATTTCGGCGCGTCCCCGGCATATTTTTCGATTTCCGCCAACAGCCATTTTTCAACGGCCTCGGGTCCATGGATCAGGTTTTTCAAGTCGTCCATGGCCTGGGGTTTCAGTTTGTACATCCAGCCTTTGTTGTAACAATCCTCGTTGATCAGGCCCGGGTTCGTTTCCAACGCTTCGTTGACCGCCGTCAGTTCGGCATTGACGGGGGCGAACACCTTACCCAACCATTTGCCGGACTCCAGCTTGGCGAATTTTTTCCCGGCCTTCAGCACTTTGCCCTCCTCGGGCAGTTGAACGTAGACAATTTCACCGGCCAATTTCTGGGCAAAGTCATCCATCCCCATCACAAGCAAATCCCCTTCGGGTTTGACCCAGAAATGGTTCTCCTCGTAATACAACTCGTCCGGCATGTGATATCCCTGAATTTCCATCGGCTGCGTTCCTTTCCCGTGAATGAATCGGTGGTATGAGCGACGGTTCTCCGGCCCGCGCTCTATTATTTCCGCGGCCGCCGGACACGGCAAGGCCGAAATGCCCCCGTCACCGGTCCTCCATAAGACCGTTGATAAACTCGGTGGTTGTGCACACCTGAAACTTCTGTTTTCGCAACTTGGCGTTAGCAAGATTGTGAACGCATGAGTTGCATTCCGTCAGGACCACTTCGGCCCCGATCTCATCCGCTTCTTCCAGTCGCCTGCGCGCCATGGCGATGGAATTCTTGGCAAAAGCGCCTCGAACCCCGCCGCCGGCGCCGCAGCAGAGCGCATCGGCATGGTGGTGGCGCATCTCCACAAAATCCGGGGCGATTTTACGAATGGTTTCACGCGGCTCTTCATAAATGCCGCAATGCCGCCCCAAATCACAGGGATCATGGTAGGTGACCCGCTTGTCGGTGGTCACGTTCAGGGTGAATTGGGTCAGAAACTGGCTGAGATGTACGATACGGACATCCTGTTTCTTCAGGACCGCATACGGCTCCCGGCTGTTGAAGGTCCGGAAGCAGTACGGGCATCCGGTTATAACCGTTTTGGCGCCGGTGGCCAGAATGCGCTCGATGTTGATTTGCACCAGCCTCGGGTTGATCTCGAATCCCACGTCCTCCAGCACGCCGCTGCAGCACACTTCATCGATGAGCGTATAATCCACTTCCAGACGGTCCAGCAGATCCAGGGTCGCCAGGGTGGACTCGTCTTCCCGATACGCCCCCACGCAGCCGATGAAAAAGACGTATGGAGCCTTCCGGTTGCGCTCCCGTTCAAGGTCCGCGGGTTCCTCCTCGGCGTATATGTTGTCATGTTCCCGGAGCACTTCGTTCATTCCGGTAAAGGCCGGGTGGCACGAACCGATGTGTACCATGTCCTTGCGTACCTGCTTGATGATCTCGGGCACATTGACGCCCGAGGGGCAGTTCAGCCGGCAGTTCGCACAGGTGGTGCATTGAAACAGGGTATCGATGAGTTGGTCATCGAGTTCGATCCGATTGTCCATTACCTCCTTCAGGATCAGCATCTTCCCCCGGGCGTTACAGGCCGGACGCAGGGTGGCGCCGAATACGGGACAAACCGCCTGGCAGAATCCGCAGCGGGAGCATTTCAGAATCTGGTCCCGGAATTTGGTTTCGAAGTCGTACTTGTCTCTCATCGTCACGGTGCCTCCAGCGCCATTTTGCCGGGATTCAGAATATGGTTGGGGTCAAAAAGCTTCTTGATGTTGCGCATGGTTTCCATGGCCGCCGCATCGTGTTCCAGAGTCATGAACGGAGCTTTGGCCAGGCCGATACCGTGTTCTCCGGTAAGCGTTCCCTCCAACTCGATGGCCAGTTTGAAAAGGTCGGCCGTGGCGGCCTCCATTTTTTTGACCTCCACGGGATCGTATCCGTCATAGAGAATCTGAGGGTGCAGGTTGCCGTCTCCGGCATGTCCGAAGGTGGCGATCCGGATATCGCGGCGGGCGGCGATATCCGCCACGCCCTTCAACAGCGCCGCCACACGTCCGATGGGTACGGTGACGTCTTCGAGCACAAAATGGGTCTTGATGCGGGCCAACACGGCGTAAGCCGATTTTCGGGCTTCCCAGAGCTTCGCCGCTTCTTCTTCCGTTCGGGCCTTCTGAACCTGCTGGGGACGGTTGGCTCGGAAAATGTCCATGATTTTGGCGATCTGGTATTCGGTTTCTTCCCGGGTGTAGCCGTCCGTTTCGGCCAGCAGCATGGCATCCACTTCAGGCAGGTTAAGATCGGTGTTTTGGTTGATGGCGAGGATGGTTTCCCGACCCAGGATTTCCAGCACGCTGGGGACGATGCCGCTGCGCATGATCTGACCGACGGCCCGCCCGGCATCCTCCAGATCGTTGAAGGTGGCCAGGGCCGTACTGGTGGCCGTAGGCTTGGGGTTGATCTTGAGAATAATTTCCGTGATGACGCCCAGGGTCCCCTCGGAACCTACGAACAGACGGGTCAGGTCGTACCCGGAAACGCTCTTCATGGTGTGTGAACCCGTGCGCATGACGCGGCCGTCGGGAAGCACCACTTGCAACCCCAGAACATAATCACGGGTGGTGCCGTACTTGGCGCCCTTAACGCCGCCGGCGTTGGTGGCCACGTTGCCGCCCAACGTGGCCACCTTTCCGCTGGCCGGGTCGGGAGGAAAGAAAAAGCCGTGTCGAGCCAGGGCGCGTTCCAAATCGGCGTACACCACGCCCGGTTCCACCACGGCCAACCGGTCTTCGATGCTGATCCGGAGGATCCGGTTCATGCGGTTGAGATCCAGCACGATACCGCCCCGCGCCGGCACGGCCATGCCGGACAGCCCGGTACCCGCACCCCGTGGAATCACAGGGATCCTTTCCGTATCGGCCAGTAGGAGAATGCGGGATACCTGGTCCACCGAAACGGCCCACACCGCGCAAGAAGGCCGATGGTGATGCTCGGAGGCATCATAGGAATAGGAGACCATATCGATGAGACGTTCCGTATAGTTATCGGCGCCCACGATATCCATCAGGGCCTGTCTGACGTGTTCCTCCATGGATTTGCTCCTTACCAGGCTGTTGAAAAACGCGATCTGCTGCGTTGCGTTTCATCCTTCGTCATTGCGGCGTAAGGCGTGTACGCCTCATTTTTCAGGATCCGCCCGCCCCTTGTATCTCATCGTTTTGCACCAGTCTGCCCGCAATACGGTTTATTACGGCCGGTACGAATTACAGTCGGGCTGCGCAAGCCACGGTCCTTCGGATCGGCCGGAGATCATCCCTTCTGAAGATGTCCCCGGCGGACTACCCGGACGATCAACCATGCGATTTCCTTTTGTGCTCGTGATCCAGGACGGCCTGGATGCTCAAGGCGATCGGCGCCAGAATGATGTGCAGCAATCGGCTGAAGGGCAGATAGGCCACGAACGCACCGCTGAGCCCGGCATGCAGGTACCAGATGTACCCGTACAATGTGGTCGGCGTCTCGCCTTCCCTAAACAGACCGCTGAACGCATATCCGATGAATGCCCATCGGGTCCCCGGAGGACTCCCTGTCATCGCGATGCGCACGCCTTCCAGAACAAAACCGACCAGGACGAGCAGTCCGATCAGGAGCAAGGCCAGGCGATCCTGACGGGACAGGTCCGCCGGCTGGATCCGGCGGTGTCGTCGATCCCGCAAAAAAGCCCAGATTACGCCGGCAAGGATCATCACTCCGGTAATATCGAAGACCAAAGCGGTCATAGGATGATTTTTGTTCAGAAGCATCCAGGTCCCGGCCCACTCCGGAAACCGGAGGGAACCCGCCAGCCCCGTCAGGCCCCAGGTAAAACGGATCAGAAAAGGCATAAAAATCAGACTGTGCACCGTCCAGCGCAACGGGGATCGACGATACAGGCGACGCTGCAACAACACGTCCCAGAAAAGGGCTTTCAGAATGATCCAAATCCTTCCCGAGAAAACAACACCCGCAATCCCGCCCAACAGGACGCCCAGCTTGCCGAAAATCCCGGCCCGAGGGTTTCCGGGCAAACTGCCGGAAAACACATAGCTGAGAACCAGCACCATGCCCGCGCCGAAAATGAGCAAACTCAGAAGGGTAACGGTATCTCCCACACTGAATGTGGCGGCATGGCAAGGCATACAGAGGATGCTCTTGGGAGGCGGGACCATGGCCGCCGCCCCTACGGAATTCCCTGCGACATGACAGCGGCGGCAGCCGTCCAAGTCCTTCTCGGTCATGAAGTCATGAACGTCGGTAAGTTCTCCCGGACGTCGCTCTCGTTGTTCAACAATGAGCCCGGTCTCGGCATGGCGGACCGGCCGAACCTGCGAGAGATGACAGGCCTTGCACCCGACGTTCAGGTGGGCGTCATGCGCTTTTTTCTCGTCATGACGGGTATGGCATGCTTCACAGGCTTCGGTACGTTGTGGGGCATGACCGTAACGGGCGGCTTCCGGATGACAGGCCAGGCACGCCATAGCGGCATGGGGCGTATCCCGGTACGCTTCCCGGTCTACAAAAAACCCTTGTCCGTCGGTACGTTGTTCGATGGACGGACCGCTGCGACCGTGGCAGCGAAAACACAACGCCTGAACGCGGCCGTGTTCTTCCGGACGATCGAAATCCGGCCGTTGGTGGCAACCCATGCAACGACCGTCAGCGCCGTCCACGACGGACGGAGGAGGCAATGCGTCGCGAAAAGCATGGCAGACGGAACACTGTTGTGAAACCGGCTGCGAAGGATCGTATCGCGGCGCATCCGGAACGGAGGAAAGCGCATAATGCGGATCGTGACAGGCCAGGCAATCCCGGTATTCATCCGGTGCGTGGACCGCCAAACCGCCGTGGGATCCTTGCGCCAAGCCGTCCGCCACGGCATCGTGGCATGCGAGACACACATCCGCGTACCCGGGTTTGTCCGGCTTCCGGTTGACACTGCGCGGATCCGGATGCGGAGTCAGGTCCGGGATATCACCATGACAGTCGAGACAAACGAGGGGAGCGTGGGCTGAAACATGGCGCCTTTCCGAATCGATCAGCCAGGAAGCCGCCGCCGAAGACGAGACGGCGAAGACGAGCATCAGGGATAGAAGCAGACCTGCCGGCGGTCTTGCCTTCGAACGCGCGTTTGGGCGCATGGATGATCGCATGCTGTTCACCGACTCCGGAGTACCTGAAACAACCACCGTGGGCTTGCTGGATACGGCGGGTAACCATTGGATGACTCAGCGGTCTTTCGCAGTCCCGGGTTCCGCTGCAAGTCGGTCGACCCATGAAGGTCCGGGAAGACCTCATCATCAGAGAATCACAGGGTGTAATTGTACACAGATCGTTCTATGTTGTCCATGGCGGAACTTCCGGTCGGGGACGGGTTAGAGGGAAGCGAGGTGCTGCAACGCGCAGACGATCCCGAGACAGGAAACCCGCACCGGGCGCTTAGCGGGGGCAAAGAAGATGAAGCCGCGCAGCGCCCCCATGGCTGCATCAGAGAAAAAGTCCCCAAATACCGCTTGCTCAGGCGCGAATTAACATGGTATGTCTCGCAACGGTGTTTCAGGCCCGGTTTGGTTTGAACGACCCATTACGTCGTTTCAACCGCCGGCATGGATGTGAAATCGAAACGATACCAACTAGGACACGGAGCATTTCAATGCCTACGGGACGGAAACAACATGCATGGATGTGGGTCGGAATACTGGTGGTTGCGCTCTTGCTGCACCCCGCCGCGGGATGGTCGGAAACAACCCAGCCCACGGATGCGGCCAAAGTGAACGGATCCTCCATCAGCATGCCCGCCTATGAACGCGAAATGGCGCGACTGAAGCACCAGATGGAAAACATGGGACGGCCCATTCCACAGGAGCAGATAGCCGAAGCCGCCAAGGAGGTTCTCGAAAACCTGATCAATCAGGAATTGCTGTATCAACAGAGCGTCCAGGACGGCGTTTTGGTGAGTGAATCCGCTGTGGATGAGCAGTTGGCCATGATAAAAAGTCAACTGCAGGATGACGAGGGATACAAGAAATACCTGATCGATATGAATATGACGGAAAAGGAAGTTCGAGAGCAACTCCAGCGTATCATAGCCATCCAGAGATTCATCGACCAGCGGTTTGTCCAGAAGGTGACGCTTACGGATACCGAGATCCGAGCCTTCTACGACGAACACAAGGATACGTTTCACCAGCCTGAGCGGGTGCACGCCCGGCATATCCTCATTGCCGTGAAATCCGAGGCGGAGGAATCCGTCAAGAAGGAGGCCATGGAGCAGATCGAGTCCATCCGGGACAAACTCCGGGAAGGCGGCGACTTCGCGGCGCTGGCCAAGGAATTCTCATCCTGTCCTTCCAGCGAACAGGGCGGCGACCTGGGCTTCTTCACCAAAGGACGGATGGTGGCCCCTTTCGAGGAAGCGGCATTTCAACTGGAGCCGGGACAGATAAGCGAAGTTGTGGAAACCCCCTTTGGATATCATCTCATCCAGGTACTGGAACGTTCGCCCGCCTCCACGGCGGACTACGACGAAGTGAAAGGATCTCTGGAACCGTTTTTGAAACAACAGAAGGTCCGGGAACAGGTGCAAGCTCATTTGGAAGCCTCGAAACGCCGGTCGGACATCACGCGGTATCTTTCCGCACCGGAAGGCGAGTGACCCCATGACCCTTGCGGCCGCCGGAAGCCCAACGACGCAGATCGCGTTTTTCAGCGGCCTGTTAACCCCTCCGCATATACTTCGATGACATGCTTCACCCGGATCGGGACCCTCCGCCGGGAAAGTTGGTCCTCGATCTGCATCATGCATGCCGGGCACGAAGTGGCCACCACGGAGGCACGGGTCTTCCGGATATGATCCAGTTTACGGTCCCCGATGGCCCGGGACGTCTCGTAATGCCCTAAACCGAAACCGCCTCCCATGCCGCAGCACCAGTCCGCTTCCTCCATTTCCGCCAACACGGCCCGGCCGGCCGCCTGCAACAGGATTCGCGGTTGCTTCCAGACGCCTAACGATTTCTTGAGATGACACGGATCGTGATAGGTGATTCGAGGGTTCCCGGTGGAACCGACCGGCGGCGCCGCCTGGACGAAACCCCGGTCCACGAGGAATTGACTGATGTCCATGGTCTTTTCGGAAAGTTCCGCGATTTCCTCCCGTTCCCGATCCTTCATCCCGGAGGTCATCAGGGGCCACATCTTCTTCAGGGTGGACGCGCACGTGGCGCACCCCGTCAGCAGGACATCGAATTCCCGGACCCGAAAACGCTCCAGAGTATGCCGGACGAGTTTGTGAAAACTCCCGATCTCTCCTGCGGACAGGGCGGGCATCCCGCAGCAGGCCTGCGAGGAAGGTACGATCACTCCCACGCCGTGATGATCGAGGACCTTCAGCGCCGCCAAAGGCGCCTGGGGGTAGAACTTGTCCAGCAGGCATCCCACGAACAGGGACGCCGTGATCCCGGACGATCCCGGACGATCCCGCAAGAACGGCGCCTCATCGTGAAACGGCTTCCGGGCAAGTCTGTGGAAATGGCGGTCACCCAAAGGAGACACGATCCGGGCACAGGACGTTCCCAGCATTTCGTCCACCGGGCGGGACCACACGTTCTGAAAGCGCGAACCAAGGGATATCAAACCATCGAACAACGCCGGATGCGCCAGCACGCCCCGGAAAAGGAGTTTCTTGGCGGGGGAAAGACCCAGGTAGCCGGTGAGAATCGCCCTGGCCTTTAAAAAAAGCTCCATCACCCGAACTCCGCTGGGGCACTGGGCTCCACAGGACCCACACAACAGGCATCGTTCGAGACGCGTCCGAACGCCTTGGGCGTCCTTAAGAAGTTCCCGGGCCAGGCCGTCCAGCAGAGCCAACTTACCTCGGGCCACGTCGGGCTCCCGGCCGGTCTCGGCATACAGCGGACACACGGACTGGCACAGGCCGCACCGCACGCACAGCACCAATCCTTCCTCGAGTTCCTTGAGAAGCGAAGTCAGGGTTCGAATACTCGCCATGTCCATGTACCCGGGTGTTTTTCGAGGTTCGGTTGATGTGGCCGCCGGGCGGGAGTTTCCTGCCGTGATCTCTGGATGCACTATACGCGGCGGGCCGACAACAAATCAACCGGGGACGGTCATGATTGGGTTGACGCCTTTTCGGGTATCCCTTATACGAATGTCTGATTACGTTCGTAAGAATCAGGCGATATGAACCGGCTCCTCCGACAGCCGAACCGTTTCGGGCATCCGGGAAGACCCGGATAGTGTGCGGCTGGAACATCCTCCGTTGGAATTACATACATTCGGTATAGGGGGGCTCGTCTTCCCGTCGCCTTCCCATGCTCCCTTCGCACATCAGGATTTCGTTCTATGACGCGACCCGAAATCATAACCCGATTCATGTCCGGCGCCCGTGACGCCGCCGCCCAAGTCCGCCCGTGCCGAAACCGTTCTGAAGCGTTTTCCAGGGCCGTGGACTTGGTATGCGAGCGGGGGGAAACCCGCCTGGCCGCGCCGGCATGGGACGCCGGAGCCCTGTCCGAATTGAACACGCTGTGCGGCGCACGAAATATCATACTGGAAACCCGAAATCTCCGGTCCACCGTGGATCGTTGGATCACCTGCCTCACACCCGCGGACTGGGGCGTGGCCGAGACAGGCGCCCTCGTCCTGGATTCCTCGGACGAAGACCTGCGGCTGGGCACTATGCTCTCCCTGTGTCATATCGCCATCCTTCCCGAAAGCCGGGTGGTATCCCACATGGATGACCTGCGGGAAGACCTCGAGCGTATTCTGGCACGCGAATCCGCCTATCTGGCCTTCATCACGGGTCCCAGCCGCACCGCGGATATCGAACGGGTTCTCACCATCGGGGTGCACGGCCCCGCCGAACTGCTCATTCTTACAATCCGGGAGGACATGCTCTGAAACCGACCCCGTCCGATTGGAAGACTTACCACAGAAACGTGAAAAAGGCCCTGGAGAATCCCCACCTGGGCCCGGCCCTTCGGACTTTTTCCGAATCCTATCGGGACGCCCGTTCCAGAGCCTTTCAGAACAGGGACTTCCAGGAACTGGTGCGGCGAGTGATCCGAATCAAGGAGGATGCTCTGCTCCGGCTTCCCGAACTCTACCGGAGTTTCAAGGACCGCGCGGAACGATCCGGAGCACGGGTCCATTGGGCCTCCACGGCGGAAGAGGCCCGTCGTATCGTGGGGGAACGGGCCTGCGCGGAGGGAGCCCGTACGGTCGTCAAATCCAAGTCCATGACCGCCGAGGAGATTTTTCTGAACGATCACCTGGAAGCCCTTGGCATGAACGTTCTCGAAACGGATTTGGGAGAGCGGATCGTTCAACTGCGCGGTGAAGGTCCCTCCCATATGGTGATGCCCGCCATCCACCTGACCCGGAAACAGGTGGCGGAACTCTTTTCCGGAACAACGGGCTCCCGGATGGACCCGGACGATATTCAGGCTCTGGTGAACACCGCTCGCAAAGAACTCCGCCGGGCCTTTCTCGAAGCGGAGGTGGGGATCACGGGGGCCAATTTCGCCGTCGCCGATACGGGAACCCTCGGACTGGTCACCAACGAAGGAAACGGACGCCTGGTGACGACACTGCCGCCCCGTCACATCGCCCTGGTGGGAATCGAGAAACTGCTTCCCGACATCTCCTCCGCCCTGGAAATCCTGAACGTGCTTCCCAAGAACGCCACGGGCCAAGCCATCAGTTCCTATGTGACGTGGATCACCGGAGCCGTCCCGGCTTCCGCATCCCCCTCGGGACGCAAGGAACTGGACATCGTGTTCCTGGACAACGGCCGCACCTCCCTGGCGGCGGATCCCCGTTTCCGGGAAGCGCTCCGCTGCATCCGCTGCGGCGGGTGCGCCAACGTGTGCCCCGCCTACACCGCGGTAGGGGGACATAACTACGGCTATGTTTACGTGGGCGCCATCGGGCTCATCCTCACCTTTTTCTACCACGGGCGGGAGAACGCGCGATTCCCGGCATGGAACTGCCTGAATTGCCAAGCCTGCAAAGCCGTATGCCCGGCCGGCATTGACCTGCCCCGGCTGATCCGGGAGGTTCGGACCCGGGTCTCCGCCATGGACGCGCACCCGCCTTTGAAGCACGCACTCCTGTCCTGGGCCATGAAGGACCGGAACCGGTTTCATGCACTGCTCCGCCAGGCGGCCCGCATTCAGAAACCCTGGGTGAACCGGCGGCAGGGAACCCTGCGGCATCTCCCATTCGTTTTGAGCGGCTACCAGGAAACCCGAACCATCCCGGCCCTCTCCCGACGCCCCTTGCGGGAGCGATGGGAGGATCTCGGCACAGGGTCGTCCAAATCTTCGCGGCTTAGAGCGGCTTTGTTCAGCGGTTGTCTGGCGGACTTCGTCTTCCCGGAACAAGGAGAAGCGCTCCTGGAGATACTGCGACACCGGAACATTTCCCTGGTCTTTCCCCGACAGCAGACATGCTGCGGACTCCCCGCACTCATGCTTTCCCAGATGGACACGGCGCGTCAAACGGCGCGGCAAAACCTGGCGGCCTTTGAGGAACCCGATTTTGACGTGATCCTGACGCTGTGCGCTTCCTGCGCGTCCCATATGAAAGACGCCTATCTCCGCCTGTTTCCGGAAGAACCGGACACGGCCGTCCGCGCAAGCCGCTTCACAGCCAAACTCGTGGATTTCAGCACCTTTCTGACGGACACCCTGGCCATGGAACCGGTGCTTCCTCCTTCCGCCGTCCCGGTAGCCTATCATGCGCCCTGCCACCTGTGCCGGGGCCTGCGCATCACCCGTGCGCCCAGGGAGTTGATCCGTCTGGCCGGATATACATACATACCCTCCAGAGACGAAGAGGTCTGTTGCGGGCTTGGAGGCTCCTACGCCCTGGAATTTCCCGACGTGTCGGCCCGGGTCCTGCGCCGTAAGATCGAAAGTCTCCGAGAAACCGGCGCCTCCATGGTCGTGACCGACTGCCCGGGCTGCGTGCTCCAGCTCCGGGGCGGCGCGCTCAAGACAGGGGAGTCTTTTGAGGTCAAACACATGGTCGAGGCGGTGGCCTTGGCCCTGAGACATGCCGGAACAAGAGCAATCATCAATGGGAATGCATGATCCGAGGCCGTTCCGCCCGGGCGATCGGAGCCTGTTACCGCATCGAGAACATCCGAAGGCGCCGCGCCGACTCCATACGCTGTGACGCCGAAAACCACAGAGGATTGAACCCCATGACGGCACCCCATGCCGGAGGACCCACCGTGGCCGTGGTGGTCAACGACGACGCCACCCAGCGAAATGTGTTGTCCGGGTTGTTGCGCACGCAGGGATTCGAGGTTCTTAGTTTCGAAGACGCGGAAGCGGCTCTCTCGGCCATGATCCAGAGGGAGGCGCCCCACCTGGTCGTCACGGACCTCTACATGCCCGGTATCGACGGCTGGCGATTCTGCCGTCTCCTGCGTTCTCCGGAATACGAACCGTTCAACTGCGTACCTATCCTGGTGGTTTCAGCCACCTTCTCGGGCGACGAAGCGGCCCGGATTACCCGGGACACAGGAGCCGACGCCTTCATGCCCGCCCCCGTGGACGGCCAACGATTCCTGGAACAGGTCCGCAGCCTGCTTGGCGGCGCGCGGAGACAGCAGCGCCTTCGCGCTCTGATTGTCGAAGACAGCAACGCCTTGGCCGTTCTTCTCCAAAGGGCTTTCGAAGCGCACGGGTATCGGGCGGACACGGCCCCGACATTGCAGCAGGCCGTGTCCTTACTGGAAGAAACCGCGTTTGACACGGCCGTCATCGATTATCATCTACCCGACGGCGCGGGGGACTCGCTGCTGGAAACCGTCCGGGCGCTTCGCCCCGACTGCGTGTGCATCATGATGACCGGCGATCCCGCCCCCGTACCCGCTCTGGACTGGATGAAGCAGGGCGCATCCGCTTTTCTCCGCAAGCCTTTCGAACCGGCGTATCTCATCGAGATGTGCGCCAGGGCGCGTAGAGAACGGGCCCTCCTGCGAGTGGAGGACCTCCTCGAGGAGCGGACACACGAATTGAAGCATCGCCTCGAATTCGAAAAACTCCTCACTTCCCTGTCCGCGGAACTCATGGGCCTGCCCACGGAAGAAACGAGCGACGGCATCGATCGCGTCTTGAAAAAGATCGGGGAGTTTTCCTCGGTGGATCGAGCCTACGTGTTCCTGTTCCGGGATGGCGATACATGGATGGACAACACCCATGAATGGTGCGCCCCGGACGTGGAACCCCAGAAGGAACGCCTCCAGCGCCTTCCCACGAACTCCTTTTCCTGGTGGATGGAGCGGCTCCGGAAACGGGAACCCATTCATATCCCTCGGTTGGCCATGTTGCCCCCCGGGGCCCGTTCGGAACATGAGTTCCTGAAATCCCAGGGTATCCGGTCGGTTCTGGTCGTTCCCCTGCCCGGGAAGAAATCCCTGGTCGGATTCCTGGGATTCGATTCGGTACGGGCGGAAAAGACCTGGTCGGAAGGGGACATCGCTTTACTCAGGGCGGCGGGCGAATTCATCACCCATACCCTCCTTCGAAGGCAGGCCGAAGAGGCGTTGCGTGAGAGCGAGAACCGGATTCGCAAGAAACTGGACGCCCTCCTGGACCCCCCCGGCGATATCGGCCGACTGGAACTCGTCGATATCATCGACTCCAAGGCGATCCAGTCCATGATGGACGATTTCTACCAGTTGACCCGACTTCCCATGTCCATCATCGATCTCCGGGGCCGAGTCCTGGTAGGCATCGGTTGGCAGGAAATCTGCCTAAAGTTCCACCGAAAGCATCCCGAAACCCTCAGGCGATGTCTGGAAAGCGATTTGGAACTCACCCGGGAAGTGCCCCCGGGAGAGGTTACGCTCTATAAATGCAGGAACCACATGTGGGACATGGCGACCCCGATTTTCGTGGGTGAGACCAAGGTCGGCAACCTGTTTATGGGACAATTTTTCTTCGACGACGAACCGTTGGATCGGTTGCGCTTCCTGGAACAGGCCCGACGGTTCGGGTTCGACGAGGAGCGCTATCTCGCCGCCCTGGGTCGGGTCCCCCGGCTGAACCGGGCGACGGTGGTCACAGCCATGCGTTTCTTCACCAAGCTGGCTCGGATGTTGTCTCTGCTGAGCCTCGGAAATCTCAAACTCGCCCGGACAATTGCCGAAAAGGACCGCGCACTGGAAGCCCTTCGCGAACGGGAAGAGTTGTTGGCCAAGTCCCAGGAAATCGCCCACCTCGGCAGTTGGGAACTGGACCTTCTGAGCGACCGCCTTATCTGGTCGGACGAGGTCTACCGTATTTTCGGACTGGAGCCGCAGGAGTTTGGGCCTACCTACGAAGCCTTTCTGGAAGCCGTACACCCGGACGACCGCGCCGCCGTGGACGCCGCTTATTCGGAATCCCTGCGCGAGGGGCGGGAAGGGTACGAAATGGAACACCGGGTAGTAAAAAGGACCACCGGAGAAATTCGCGAGGTCCATGAACGGTGTGTGCATATCCGGGATGAATCCGGGGCCGTCATCCGATCCGTGGGCATGGTGCAGGATATCACCGAGCACAAGCGGGCGGAAGAAGAACGGGAACGACTCCGGGAACAGTTGACTCAGGCCCGGAAGATGGAATCCGTGGGACGTCTGGCCGGCGGCGTGGCGCACGATTTCAACAACATGCTCCAGGCCATTCTGGGTCATGTCGAACTGGCCCTGGATCGGGTGGATTCCACTCACCCCCTGCATGCGGACTTGCAGGAAATCCGGAAAGCGGCCCAACGTTCCGCGGAGCTGACCGGGCAACTGCTGGCCTTCGCCCGCAGGCAAACCATCCGGCCCAGGGTCCTGAACCTGAACGAAGCCGTATCCGGCACGCTCCGGATGCTGCGCCGGCTCATCGGCGAAAACATCGAATTAATCTTCAAACCCGGCTCCGATCTGTGGCCCATCCAGGCGGACCCGGCCCAAATCGACCAGGTCCTGGCCAATCTCTCGGTCAACGCCCGGGACGCCATTCATGGCACGGGGCATGTGACCATCGAGACGGAAAACGTGTTCCTGGACAACCCGGCCGGCAATGACCGCGAGGAATTCGTCCCCGGCGAATATGTGCTCCTGGCCGTAAGCGATACGGGCGCCGGTATGCATCCGAAAACCCTGGAACATATGTTCGAACCGTTTTTCACCACCAAGGAAACGGGCAAAGGGACCGGTCTGGGACTCGCCACCGTCTATGGCATCGTCAAGCAAAACGGGGGCCTCATTCATGTGGACAGTGAACCGGCCCAGGGAACGACCGTCAGGATGTACCTCCCCCGCGCGCACACGGAGGCATCGGCAAACCATGTCGTTCCGGAGAAAGAACTTCCCCGCGGGGCCGAAACCGTGCTTCTCGTGGAGGATGAGGAATCCATCCTGAACCTTGGAAAATCGATCCTGGAGCGCTTAGGATACTCGGTCTTGACGGCGCACGGTCCTTTTGAAGCCCTGACCTTGGTGGAATCGCATACGGGACCGATCCATCTCCTGATCACCGATGTGATCATGCCCCGGATGAACGGAAAAGAACTCGCGGAACACGTCGCAACGTTGCGGCCGGAAATCCGGCGTCTGTACATGTCCGGGTACACGGCCAACGCCATCGCCCATCACGGGGTGCTCGAAGAAGGCGTGCGGTTCCTTCAAAAACCCTTCACCCTCCGCACCTTGGCCGAGGCGGTGCGGGAAATACTGGACGGGTAAGCGAAATTCAGGCGGCGCCGAAACGTTCTAATCGGAGCCAATTCTTCCTAGCATCGAAAACAATCCATGACACGGCATGAATGGCCGTCCCTCTTTCCGCCACGCCATTCTCCGGATTTGAACCCCATCCAACGAATATGGATCACCTCCAACGCCAGATGGTTCAACCATTATGTCTCAAAAACCGTACGCCAGCTCCTCGAAAGGCTCAACCAGGCTATCCTGGACGTCATCAAGCATCCCAATCAGACCAAACAAACCACCGCAATCGGAACGTTGTTTTGGAGAAAATCTAAAGGTTCACTCCCTCCCGTCCGATAGGGACATAGGCGAACACAACCGGAATGGATCTCCTAAGAACGGTGGGGGAGCAAGGAATCCTCATCCCCGTTATCCTGATGACCGCCTAAGGAACGAAGGAACCCGACATTGAAGCCCTAAGGAATTCTCCCAACGGCTTCATTGAAAACCTCCCTTCCCCGGATCCGGTGGTGACCTGGATAACCCAAGTGAAAAAGCGGGGCATCCTGCCAACGAAAAGGAGAATGCATGCAAATGACAGGATCGACTGGAGTGATGGATCAAGCGGCAAGAACGGCGGTTCCCAGGGAGGGCAAGTATCTCACTTTCGCCCTGGCCCATGAGGAATACGGCATCGGCATCCGCAAGATCCGGGAAATCATCGGCATGACGCCCATCCGATCCGTACCCCGGACCCCGGAGTATGTCAAGGGCGTCATCAACCTCCGGGGCAAGGTCATCCCGGTCATCGACCTGAGGCTGCGGTTCGGCATGCCCGAGTCGGCTTACACGGAGCGCACCTGCATCGTGGTGGTGGAAGTGGAAGGATCGGGCGGCGTGGTGATCACCGGCATCGTGGTGGATTCGGTTTCCGAAGTGCTCAACATCAAGACCGAATCCATCGAGGACACTCCGGCTTTCGGGGCCTCCCTGGACACCCGCTATATTCTGGGCATGGCCAAGATGGAAGGCGGGGTCAAGATCCTGCTGGACATCGACCGGGTGCTCGGCGCCGAGGAGCTATCCCTCCTGGAAACGGCGGCCTGAGGCTTAAACGAAACGATCGAACCATGGAAACGCTTCACACCGCCTGTTGCGCGAATACTTCGCAGATCGCGTCTTTCAACACTCGGATAAGACCGCTGACAAACCGCATTGCCGGTAGGCCGGTGTAAAACGATGAGATGCAAGGCGCGCGAATCCACAGGAATGAGGCGTACCTGTAGTACGCCGCAATGACGAAGAATGAAGCGCAACACAGCAGATCGCGTTTTCGACGGTCTGCCAAGGAGGAATTCGGATATGAAAAGCCAATGGACCATCGGAAGAAAACTCATCGCCTCGTTTATGGCGGTGGCGCTCATCACCTTAGTATTAGGCATCGTCGGCTATTACGGGGCCGTCCAGAGCGAAGGCGCCATTGAAGAACTGGGAGCGGTGCGCCTGCCCCGCGTGGAAAGCCTGCTTATCATCAAGGAAAACGCCAACACCATGAAGGCGGCCCAGCGCACCCTGTTGGACCTGGGCCTGGAACGAACCCACCGCCAGCGTCAATACGACATCGTGATTCAAAGCCGGGCCAAATACGAAGCCGCCTGGAAAGTCTACGAAACCCTTCCCCAGACTCCCGAGGAAGCCCAGTTGTGGAACCAGTTTGTTCCCGCCTGGAACCGGTGGCGGGACGAGAATAATAAATTCTATGAAATGACCCGAAAAATCGATGCGCTGGACTTGGGGGACCCATTGGCGCTTTCCCGAAATCTGGAAACGTTTCGGGGAAATCACTACCGCCTGGTTACGCAGACCATGACTCTCCTACGGGAGGGGACCCTGTTCCAGGGAGGCGAGAGTCACGGGGACTGCAATTTCGGGAAATGGCTGGCCTCCTTTAAAACCGCCAATCCGGCCCTGCAGCGCCTCATGCAGGAAGCGGCGGAACCCCACCGCCGTTTCCACGAGGCCGTGGCCCGGATCAAGGAACGAGTGGCTGTGGGGAATTTGGAAGAACCCCAGCGGATCTTTGACGCCGAACTCATGCCCGCCATGGATCTCACCTTCGGCAAGCTGAGAGAATTGAGGCAGTTGGCCGATCAGGCCATCGCCTCCAGGCATGAAGCGGAAGCCCACGTCATGGGCCCCATGCTGGCAGCGGAAGCCCAAGCCAACGAGTTGCTGGATCGGCTTGTTCAACTCAACACAACCATTGCGGCGGACACGGTCCGCGATTCCCAAGCCAACGCCCGGTTCATGAAGCTCTTCACCCTCATCGCCATGATCGTGGGCGTATTGCTGGCCCTGGGTCTGGGCATCCTCATCACCCGCGGCATTAACCGGGTGCTCACGCGCATCGCCGCATCCCTGGGAGACGGGGCCGAGCAGGTGGCCTCGGCCTCCGGGCAGGTGGCCTCGGCCAGTCAATCCCTGGCGGAAGGGGCGTCGGAACAGGCCGCCGGCGTCGAAGAGGTTTCCGCGTCCATGGAGGAAATGTCCTCCATGACCCGGCAGAACGCCGACAACGCCGGCCAGGCGGACACGCTGATGAAAGAAGCGAAACAGATTGTGGACCAGGCCAACCAGTCCATGGCCCGGCTGAGCGGGTCCATGGAAGAAATCACCCGGGCCAGCGAGGAAACCTCCAAAATCGTCAAGACCATCGACGAGATCGCCTTCCAGACCAACCTGCTGGCCTTGAACGCCGCCGTGGAAGCGGCCCGGGCCGGTGAAGCCGGGGCCGGGTTCGCCGTGGTGGCCGACGAAGTGCGCAATCTGGCCATGCGCGCCGCCGAGGCGGCCAAAAACACCTCGAACCTCATCGAGGGAACCGTCAAGAAGATCAAGGACGGCGCGGATCTGACGGCTAAAACCAGCCAAGCCTTCGGCCAGGTGGCCGACAGCTCCCACCGGGTGGCCCAACTGGTGGGGGAAATCTCAGCGGCTTCCAAGGAACAGGCCCAAGGCATCGAGCAGGTGAACAAGGGCGTCACGGAGATGGACAAGGTCATTCAGCAGAACGCGGCCAACGCCGAGGAATCCGCTTCGGCCGGGGAAGAACTCAACGCCCAGGCGGAACAGATGAAGTACGCCGTGGCGGAGTTGATCGCCTTGGTGGGCGGCGGAGGAAACTCGCACTCCGCCGGCATTTCCCGGGGTGTACATACCCGAGGCGGCCGGAACACCCAGGCCATGGCAAAGACCCTGGCCGCCAAAAACACGAAAAAAACTTCCGCTCCTTCCACTCAGAAGGCCCGGGAGGTCCAGCCGGAACAACTCATCCCGTTGGAGGACGACAGAAACCTGAAAGACTTCTGAACGTAATTCCCAAAGAGAGCATCAGGACAGGCCGATGTGATGCAATGAGATGCACGTCGACCGAATCCTGAGGAACACAACTTATCTACGGTTTTCGAGGCATCACGCTTCACTTCCAGCCCCTTGGGCCGCCCGATGACCGGGCGGCCCGACGCTTCAATCATCCGTGGGACCGAAATAACACATCGCCGTTCCGCCGCCGGAGCCCGTCTCGGGAGCCGCGAAGCAGCGGTAAATGGGAGCGGCCATGGGGTCCCCCAACCCGCCGAAGGCGATATCCAACCGGTAGGGCTTTCCACTCAATTCCGTCACATCGATACCGTCCGTCACGTCTTCATCCAGAAATACGTAGAAATGCACCAGGTCCTGGGTCACGATGACCACCGCGGAACCCGTATCGTACGTCTGCACATAGTGGTTCATGGGGCCGCCGGGACACTCGTCTTTCCAGATCCCCTGCTCCGACAGGTCCTCGGGCATGCCGAAATTCTTGAAGATCTCGTAGGTCTGGGGTTCCGTTCCGGCCCGAGTCAACACCGCCACGGCATGGGATTCGTCCGAGAACGCGACCGTGAGATGGTGTCCCTGCCCCGCCAGATCCCCTACGTCGATGCCGTCGCTGAAATCCGAATCCAAAAACACGCAGTAGCTTTCCAGATCCGGCGAAGCGAGCACCAGCGCGGACCCTGTCACGTACGTCTGGATGTAGAAGTTCATGTTCGGCCCGACGTCCTTCCAGATGCCGTCATAGACGGCCACGGAGGGGGCTTTCTTGACGGCATAGAACCCGAAGGGAGTCCCGGCCCACCAGGTGAGACCCGCCAGAGCATCCTTGGTCCAGGTGAACAGGAATCCCTCGAATTTCTGGTCGTCCGAGGGGTCCGGCGTATCGTTGAAATCGACGTAGAATTCGATCATGTGATCCGGTCCCCACTCGGACGGAAGCGGGTACGACGCGGTTCTCACGTAGCCCCGAACCTGGTGTCGCCTACCGTCCTCTCGTGTGTAGGTTCCTCCCAGGTTGGGAATATGTTCGATGTAGTCTCCCGGAACATCGGTAAGTTCGAGAGTCCCTTTCCATCCATCGTGATTCATCAGGTACGTACCGACAAAGTCGGACTTCTCCACCGCCGCGGGGCCCAAACCGGCCTCCGTGGAAAGAGCGCCGTTTCGGGTGAGATAGAAACCGAAGGGAATGTCGTTCCACCAGGTGACTCCGGCCATGGCGTCTTTGGACTGAGTGAAGAAATATCCTTCGAATTCCTGGTCGTCTTCATACGTGGGCGTATCCGGGAAATCGATGTAGAACTCGATCTTGTGGTCGGGTCCCCATTCGTCCGAAAGCGGATAGGCCCAGGTCCGCACATATCCCCGCACGCTGTGACTTCCCCCGCCGGATGCCGTGTAGGTTCCGACGATGTTGGGCATCATCTCGATATAGCTGTCCCCCGAGGCCTCCAGACTGAGCGCACCCTCCCAGCCGTCGTGGCGCATGGCGTATTCGCCCGTAAGGGCCGGTTTCTGGAGCCAGGAAATACCGGCGACCCGCAGAGAGGGATCTCCGAACAGGTGAAACTTCCAGGGTTGATGGAATCGGGCCACCACGGTCCAGTCCGGAGCAGCGATGACTCCGGGATCGGGATTCGCCGTGTAATACCGGGTCACCATCCCGTTCCACATGTTCCCTAACGTCAGGAAGATCGGAGCCATGGACTCGAAGAAATAGGTATCCAAGCTCAGACTGAACGGTTGCGCCCCCGTGACGCAGCCCACATACCCCACGGCGCCCGTGGGGGCTCCGCCGGATTCCGATTTCGCGATCAGGTGCTCGGCGAAGCTTTCCGGATTGTCCGTAACCTGTAAACAGGCGGGTTGAGGCGGCGTACCGGTGAACACCTCACCGGCGGCGGTCCCCACGTGGTGGGTCCCGCTCAGATCCGTATACGGGTGATACGGGGGCTGCGTGGTGAACTGGGCCGTATCGCACGCCGCGGCGAACACGATGGGAAATGTGTTCGTGTTGGTGAGACCCGCCGTATCCCCTGTGCCGAATCCGCCGGGTATGCTCCATCCCGTCAGGTATCCATGACCCACGTAATTCACGAAACCCAGTCCCTGGTTCCATGCGTTCAGAATATTGGCGGCGTCCAACGTGGGCGTGGACACGCAGGGATTACCGGAAGCATACAAACGCGTGAACGTATAACCGGTCAGGGAATGGCTCGCGATGTCTTCCTTGGTCTGGCAGGCATTGGACACCCAGTCCGTGGTGGCCGCCAACAATGCCTTCTTTGCCCAGCCGGCTTTGTAGGCTCCGTACTCGTAGGCGATGACCTTGTTCACATAACGCGTCACCTCCGCCACGCTGGAGGCCGGTATTCGTCCCACGGCCACATCCGGGATCAGATTCACCTGATCGTAGTTCACGCGGTCCGCAATGGTTTCCCCTCTCAGTTCTCCATAGTACCCGTTTCTCACGGAGTCCCAATCATCGAAGCTGTGATCCGCTTTGTACAGGTCCGCATAGTACAGGTCCGCCGAATAGAACGCCCGGTTGAACGCTTCCGCCGTACCGCGGTCCGTCATGGTGTAGCGGACAGGAAACCGATCGCTGTCCCCCACGAGGACCACATAGGGCGTCTTGCAGCACGCCTGGTAAGCGGCCATGCCTTTCTTGATGCGTTCCGCCTCATCCCTTCCCTCCGAGAAATGGGCTGTATTCAGGCTCTGCCAGCTCAGGCTGTAGGTGACCATCCCGCTGGAATCCTTATGTTCCTTGAACGGAACCAGTGCGGAAAGGAAGTCCTCGTGGGCCAGCACCAACACATCGATCTTCATGGAAACCAGGGCGATCTCCAGGATCCCCGGATAATCCGCCATAAACCGGAACTGCGGGGATTCCCCGCTTTCCGGAAATACCGAAGACGTATCCAAGGCAATTCCGACCCTGGAGCCGGGCGCGGCGCCGATCTCGGAGAGGCTCAGAGCCGCTTCCCAGAACGTATGAGGCTCCGGATCGCTCCATGCGGTTCCGGCGCCCAACGCGGCGAGGGAATCGCAGGAACCGGCCGTTTCCAGGATTCCCGGTGAAGGGGAAACCCACTTCGTCAGCATCTTGTCTTCCGAAGTCATGAGGTACAGGAGATCGCTCCCCGCAACGATTTCGCCGTCCTTATCCATATCCACGGCAATCCGTACATCCGCTCCGGCGGCGGTGATTCCGGTCCCCGCAAGATCCAGGAGCAGATACAGATTCGTCCCGTCGTTCATCACCCGCAGCGTTCCCTGGGGCAGCGCGTATTCCAGCGAGGAATCCCACTCCCCCGGGCTGATCTTTCCATCGATCACCGGCGGCGATTCCGGAAACACACTCACCAGGAAGTCCGCTTCCCAAGCATTGACGTCCCGCGGTCCACCCGCGTCCCCAACCCGGCCCGGACACGGCGGAGTCGCACCCAGGAACAGGCACGCACCGATACCGAGCACCACCAAGAATCTTCTCAAGACAGTTCTTTTCCACATGTGTTCGCCTCCCGAGATCGAAACCTGGTAAGGAAAGTGTGACATTTATCCTTCACCGGAGTCCAAACCACCCGGTATGAATCCCGCTGAATAACGAGGGCGACATCTTCCCTCCCCATCGGCCCCCCGACCCCCCCTCGGTCCCACAAGGAGGTCGTCCCCCGAACAGACGTTGCGGCTCCTCTTCATAACCCGATGGATTGCGAGGCTGAGAACCGGTTCGTCAGCGGCGAAAACGAAGGGAGCGGAAGAGGCGGGAAAGGGTCTCCTTACTTGGAGGGGCTTACCAGCCCGTTGAAAAACAGCATTTCGGACAGGCTGTTCAAAAACGATGAGATGCAAGGCGCGCGAATCCTGAGGAATGAGGCGTACAACCCGTACGTCGCAATGACGAAGGATGTAGCGCAACACAGCAGATCGCGTTTTTCAACAGCCTGTTACAGGCGGCATCCAAGAGCCTGTGGGACTCCGAAAACCAAAAAGCCTCCCCCCGGATCGGATCCGGCTTACGGAGGCAACGCATACACCCTAGGGCGCGCACAATACACGACCCACCCCTAAAGGCTTTCGGACAAAGGGATTGTACAAACTTCTTAGTTCATCATACGCCTGCCGTCGAAAAACTGTCAATGTTCTTAGTGGTTCTCGATCTTCGTGGGTTTCGGGACCCGCGTAGCGCGAAACAATCGCCACGGACGGACCATCGCCGCATCATGCCGCAGGTGCGGCTCATTGCTTCGGATTCACCCTGCCCGCATTTACGTTTTCTTCATCGGTCTGTTCGGACTGGAATTCCCGGTCCAAGGTCTCGAAGAGTCGAGCCGTGTCGAAAGGATTCCTGACTTCTTCGTCGCCCGCTTCCAGGTTTCGTTTCCGCCAGGCCTTATCCAGGAGCACCAGGGCCAGCAGACCCCGTTCCCATTCCGAATGGGCCTCGGCGCGGCCGCTGGACAGGAGAGCCGCCCGCCGCTCCCTCATGACGTCCCTTACCCGCCCGTATGCGGACGAAACGGCCTCATGGTCTTCGGGAGAGGTTCGGGCAAGCTCCCGAACGGCGTTCTCGATGGGTTTGAAATAGGGGCGAAGCTGCCGGCTGAGCAGATACAGGCGTATCCGTTCCCCAAGAGTCAAGCTTTCGGCCATTTCGGCCAATTTCAGCTCATCCACGTCCCCCCGCAGGTAGCCTTCCGCCACCCGGCGGGCCTTGTCTTCCGTCACCTCCGCGGGAGCCCCCGACCCACCGGCCGCGAAGGTTCCCAACAGCAGAATCAGGGTTATGAAGAGGCGCATGCGCACGGCCGAGCCCGCTCAGGATTTCAATGGGTTGTGATGCGGGAACAGGTAGAAACCGATATTTTTTCGGGTTTCATCGTCCTCGTACGTGAACCGAACCCCGAATTCGAACTCCTCCTCGCCTACCCGTTTATGCCAGACCACTTTACCCCCCACGCGAACAATTCGATCCCGCAGCCAGGGAAGATCATCCTCGGAATGCCGGTCCACGGAAGCCGACCGGCCGCCGATGGTCACGGAAGCGCTTTCGTCCGGAAGTTTGAAGACCAGGGACAGTTCGTCCTGCGGCTGAGGCGGCGACACACGGGTCTTCACCCGGCATCCCGAGACGGAGATATCCATCAGTTCCCCACCGTAAGGCAGGTCCCTGAAATTCAGGTCGAAGGGGCCGTACCGGACCGGCGGGTAAGGGATCCTACGGTAATAGTTCCTTTGTTCGCCCATATGCTCGAAGCCCTTACCGCAAGAGGGACACTTGACGGACATCTTTGCGGGCGCAGGGGAGGGCAGACGGAGAATGCCGGATTTCCCGCAGTGCGGACACTGGACTTTTACTTGCGTGGACATGGGCGCCGTCTCTCGATTTCCGGAGGAGTTTCCTTGTGGTCCAGTCTCCTCCAACTCCGTCTACAAGTCTGCATTCCGTCCCTGTGAGCCTGAGCACGGTCTTCCGGGTATCCGGAGTATGTGAATCGTCGGATCCGAGGGCTTCCCGCCTGCAGCGTACGGGATTGTCTCACCAGGGAACTCACCGGAGCAGATCGTTGATACACAGTCTGGTAAACAAGTATGCGAAGCATCAGGGCGCGACTCCGTCCTGTGTATGTAGGGCATATTTTCAACAAATACAATGCCCCAATCAGGACCGCATCCGGCCGTTGAAAAACGCCATCTGCGTCGTTGGGCTTCATCCTTCGTCAGCGCGGCGTACCGGTTGTACGCCGCATTCCTCAGGATTCGCCCACCCTGCATCTCATGGTTTTTCAACAGCCTGCCCGCAATACGGCTTATTAACGGCCTGCTACGGGGGCTGAAAGGGACACGGGAATCCAATTGACCCGTTTCGTCTCCCTGTGCTAAGAATGTCCAGGCAAAAGAGGAGAGAAGCAACCGTAATGGCGGCGGAACCTTACCAGGAACCGAAAGCGGGCATACATGCGGCGTTGAGTTTTCTCAGGTCGATTTGGGGGCGTCGCCGGAAAGCTTTCGCGGTGCTTGCAGTGCTTCTCGCGCTGTTCGTGGCGTACGGTGCATGGTCTCTTTTGAGCGGCTCCCGCAAGATCGCCGGTGAGGACATTTCTCGCGTCGGGCCGATACAGACCATCCAACCCGCTTCTCCAACCACCCCATCGCCCCGAGATCCGGCTCCCGCCGGCGGGCTCCAGGGAACCCTTGCGCCGGTCCACGGGCCGGAAGTCGAGGGGGTCCTCTTTCTTCAGGCCTATATTCACGTTCTGGATTACGAACTCCGGGAACGCCGATTCGGATGGCGCCCCAATTCCCTGCTTTCGGGTAAGCTTCGGCTTACGGACAATGTCCGTAACGCACAACTGGGCGTACTGGAAACCGTGCGCGTCGTGGGCCGTGTCTTGAAAGAGAAGATCACCCGGTTCGGAGACGCGGACGCCTTCAATCCCCAGATTGAAAAAGCCACCAATCTTTTTATGATCAGTGCGGGGCAGTTCTGGTTTCCCGCGGCGGACGAGGAGTATCGAAAGGGAATCGTGGAATTGGAGCGCTACCTGAAGGACCTCAACGCCGGAAGGGTCCGTTTTTACGCGCGGAGCGACACGTTCGAACACCTGGTGCACGCGTGCAAGGAACTCGTGGGAAATTGCCATCATAACCTGATCAAGCAAACCGACTCCGATGGAACTCCGGTATCCACCTGGAGGGCCGACGATTATTTCTACTATGCCCAGGGAGTGGCAAGCGCCATGGGACCCATTCTCGAGGCCGGTTTGGTGGATTTCCGGGAAGAACTCGTATTGATCAAAGGCCTGAAGCTCATGGAAGAAGTGGTGCACGCTCTGCACCGGGCCGCCGGGATGAACCCCTGGATTGTCCTCAACGGCAACCTCAACGGATTCCTGGCCAACCATCGGGCCAACATGGCCGTTCCTATGGGAGAGGCGTTATTCAAATTGAATAACGTACTCAGGTACGGGGAGGCGGGGGTTTGATCCGGGTTTCTCCTTTACCCCTGTGTGTGGATCCCCAAGAGGCGAACCGTTTGTTTCCCGGCGGGATCGTATAACGGCCAAGCGGGTCCCACGGGCTGACCCATGGATACCCTCCGGTGAAGTCAGAACGCCTTTTTTCACGATAAACTCAGGAGGCTTCTTCGGAAACGGGTTTCCGGTGCTCGGGCCGGGGGAGAATAAAGAAAAAATTGTTTCCCATGGGAGTGGATTCGTACCCCACCACCCCTCCATGGAGTTCGATCACTTCCTTGATGAAAATCAGTCCGTGACCGGTTCCGTACTCTTCCGCCGCGTTTTCGCCTCGGTATCCTTCCTCGAACAGGTGTTCCACGTCACTGGGCGGAATATGGGGACCCGTACTGAACAGGTTGAACTTGATCCCGTCCTTGCCGCCTCCAAAGTAATTCATGAGGACTTCCATGCCCAGGGCGATAAACTTGTGAGCCCTCCCCTGATCGTCATAGACTTCCCGGGTGTATTTCATGGCGTTGCTAAACAAATTGGCATAGACCTGGGATATCAAACCGATGTCCGCCACCACGGTGATCTCTTCATCCGGGATCCCTCCAAGCCGATCGTCCACCTCGATGTTGCGGGAAGCCAGTCGGGGAAGATAGCGGTTCAACTGGGGCCGGATGATCCGTTCCTTGAAGTTCGTTCGACTGGATTCGAGGACGTATCTTCCCTGCTCGAAGTGGGACCTGCGCAACAGGGTTTCCAGAAAGAGGCTGGTGTGCTCGTAATGGGTGAGGATCTGCTCGAACTGCTCATCCATGGCCTCGTTCACGTATTCCAGTTCGTCCTGAAGATAGATCATCTGGTTCATCACCGGGTGATGGCACATTTCCGATCCGATCTCCAGCTTGGATCGCAGTTCCTTGCCGATCTCCCGAACCCGATCGATTTTTCCCTTCAATCGGCGGAAATACACTTTGTAGTACATATTGGGTACGATTACATTATGTCCAATATCGCTGACCAGGTTTTGAATGAACCGAATATGCTCCCTGTTTTTCTGGAGAATCAGCCGGTTATGGAGCTGGAATCCGATACGGTTGACGTACTTCTCGAAGAACAGCTTCATGTGCCAGGACAGCCATGAAGCCGAATGGATCTCGAACAGACCGAATATTCCCTTATCCGGAGCCTTGGGGAGAGACGCCAGCAGTCGTTCGTTTCCCTTGATGGGCACCACGAAAGAATCGTTATGCAGACAAGGTGTTTCGAATAGAGGAGGAGCATCCTGGGCCGTCTGCGGGGGGTCCGAGTACAGGTCTTCGGAATGACATACAGGCACGGGAATTCCGTTCTCGTTCACCAGATAGAGGGCGCTTTCCAAGTCATAGAAGATCTTCGGAATCAGCACGCAAACACAGTAGAAATCCCGCTGGTTGTCAAACTCCTGGCATAAATCGAAAAACGTCTTGAGCGCACAGTCTTGAACGGGACTGAAGGAATACTCCTCGTAATCGTCAATCTTCTCGTTGATCCGCCTCTCAATACGAAATATGCGTTCTTCTTCCGATTCGTGAATGGGAATTGAATTCCGGCAATTCATGTGTTTAGCCCTGAAGCGATCCCGGTTTGAGGGGTTGACGGATGCACTCGAAAACCTTATCTGCCTAGATTCTTAGCATACGGAGACGGGGTTTGAAAGGATTTTCCTCGGATATCGTTTCCACCATGGCGTAGGTTGTCGGAGAAATCGGCACCCTACGCCCGTGCCCGTCACTGACACGGACGCTTATCTACGGACGAATGGAAAAGAGGTGCAAAACGCGTCGACTGTGAAGAATCAGGCGCAATACTTTGAAGCGCGTTTTTCGGCGGTCCGATAACCACGTTGGGTTGAAAGCGTTCGCTTTTTATTATGCAACCGATTTCGTTCCGGGAGTTCATGACGGAACCAAGTCTTTTCTCAGAGGAATTCAAATAAGAGCGGGGAATTCTCGTATACCGGAGGGAGCAGGCATTGCATTCGAATACCGCGTCTCGCTTGAAAAAGCGGGAAACGCTGAGTATGATGCGTGAGTGCGTTTTTCCATCGTGACCTCAATCCTCCAACTACACGAAAAGTTCGGAGAAGAAGGGACGGGCGCTCCGCAGAGCGGATCTCGACTCCCAGCATTTCCCCGGAAAACGCGCCGGCAAAGGATGGGGATCGGGCGTTTCACGAGGACCGTAGACGCATTGAGCACGGATTTACACCTTGCGGCATTTTTGTCCGGCAAAGGAAATCAATGACCTGCTCCCTGCGAGGCGGTCGGCTTCTCCCCGGTCGAAAAACGTGATGCAATGCGGCGCTCTATCCGAACAGCCCGTTGATAAACCGAATTATGGGCAGGTTGATGAAAAACGATGAGATGCAAGGCGGGCAAATCCTGAGGAATGAGGCGTACAAACGGTACGCCGCAAGGACGAAGGATGAAGCGCAACACAGCGGATCGCGTTTTTCAACGGCCTGCTGACAGCCCGTTGGTAAGCACCATTTCGAGCAGGCCGGAAGTACGATAATCATCCGCCGAAAACGAGCGGAGTATGGATCGAGGAGGCGCGGAACCTGATATCATGACGATGCAATCTCTTAAAACGTGGCTTGAGAAGGAAAGCGCGAAGATTCCTTCCGTTCATTGGATCTCCTGTATGTTCGACGAACGACCCCCGTGGTCCGCAGGGCTTCCCAATGCCTATTGCGGACCTGGAATCGTTCGACCGGTAAACGTCACTCAACACCGTATATCCTACGGAAATCTCCCTGACGAACTGGAAGGCTTCACCATAGCTCATATTACGGACCTCCATGCCGGCCTGTTTATGGGTACGGCTCAAATCGAGGAAATCGTAAGCACCGTAAATGCGGGGAAACCGGATCTGGTAGCCATTACCGGCGATCTGATCAACCACCATCCCAGATACATTCCCGAATGCATGCGAGCGCTCAATCGATTGAAAGCGGGAGCCGGGGTATACGTAGTCCTCGGCAACCACGACTACTACACAGGATACGGCCTGGTTCTGCAGGCCGTAAAACACAGCCGTATGACGATTCTGCTGGACCAGGCGGCCGCCTCACGCAAACTGCCCGACTCTCTCCACGTCATCGGTTTGGACGACCCGGTATCGCACTGGACGCACCGCACTCCATTTCCGCATCTCGAACGACTCCTGCAAAAGTGTCCACCGGAAGGATTCCGCCTTCTTCTTTCCCATAGGCCCGGGGTCTTCAGGCAGGCCAGACATCTGAATGTTCATCTCACCTTGTCCGGGCACACTCATGGAGGACAAATGATTTTTCCCAT
>Ga0209163_1000852_pt1 | contig 43263 bp, 33 predicted proteins | sample MTBAKSrepl2MetaG_FD_187457 | JGI IMG/M metagenome (GOLD analysis project Ga0209163, IMG submission 187457) | Enrichment culture microbial communities om Arthur Kill intertidal strait, New Jersey, USA, that are MTBE-degrading - MTBE-AKS2 (Arthur... | ecosystem: Environmental > Aquatic > Marine >...
AAGAGACGGCCATCTTTCCTTTGGTTCACGCGGCGAGCTTGACCCTTTTCCCGTCGATCTCGACAGTGGTCTTGCTGTAGGTGAGCTTCCGAAAGATTTTGCCGTCCTTGAAATGGATAACGTCCACCCCGCGCCGGATCTCGGGTTTGCCCTCATACCCCTTCTCGAAGGAAGGCCACCTAAGCTCCCAGCGGTAAAGCACCTTCTGCTGGGTTTCGTCGATGAAAAGGTCCTCGTGGATGAACTTAAAACCCCCGTGGTTTGCGAACCATGGGGCCCACGCCTGATGCAGGGCGGTTTTGCCGTCCGCCTTCCCCCCGGTCCAGTTCTCGAAAACGACCTCGTCGTGAAAGAGCTCCATGACACCGCCAAGGTCATGACGGTCCCACGAAGCATTCCAACGGGTCATGGCCTCCTGGATTTGCTCTCTGGTTAGCTCCATGCGCACCTCCCCTCACAAAGTTGTGGACCCTATACAGGGACAATCCATAGTCGATTCGCTTCGTTCCATCAATACCAAAACACGCACAACATGGCCGCAACCCACAAGCTCCCTGTAACCGGGGGCAGGGGGGACAGCCTTGATCATCGTCCCGGCCATCCTTTCCGCACCCGTGCCGCAAGGCAGGCGAGAGCCCGGAGCCCCCAGGGGGGGAAGAACGGAGCCGGCCGGCCGGATCGATTATGCCTCACGCCCCCACAGGCTGCGCATGTTATACCCTCACCCCGGCCCCCAGAGGGAGAGGGGGATGTAGGAAATCGCGATTTGTGACCGTGTGCACTATCAAGGCTTGGTGGGCCGCGCTTCGGGAGCGCTCAGACAATCAATGGGCGCCGTTGGATTTCCTATTGCGATATGCGAATGTGAGTGCCGGATTGATTTGCCGAAATGGGAGACAAGATCCTTACGGCGCGTGAGAATAAATTTCCGTTTTCAGGCGTCGAGGCGCGCGCATGGCAAGGCGCGAGGAGGGCGAATGGCGGGCCATTTAACCCACGAGCAACGCTGCCATGCGTGATGGATCGGCGCATCAGGATGGGAAGTTATCCTTGAGCGAGCCCTTAGAGACGACGCACCGGCGGCCAGGGGCGGGAAGGCCCCAGCCTCGAACAAAACGAGCCGCTCCAGGGACAGTCAACGAATTGCAACAAACATAAATGGTGTTGCGTTTCGTACCACCCGACCAAGAGGCTTGTGAGCACTGATTTTCCCGCGTGCGGCGGTCCGGAGCTGTAACGAATTGTTACGCCCTTTCCGCCCCGCAAGCCTGCCTGGACCGCGCGCAACAAGCTGCGCCCGCTCATGATCTCTCACCGAATGACTCATTGGCACGGTTTTGGCTAACAAACTGTGGCGGCTGGCGCTTTGAACGAAGCAGGCCCGAAGACATCGGCAGCCGAAACGCCTGGGCGATGCAACCCTGACTTACGAGACTCCGGAGAAAAGGACGTGGGTCCAAGACACATACTGTTGGTGGAAGACGAGCAGCACATGCGCCGCACTCTGGCCCTTATTCTCAAACGGGCCGGGTACAGGGTATCCCTTGCTGCGGACGGCGCCGAAGCGATCGAGGCGATCCTGGTTGCGCAAAAGAAAGGCGCGCCCGTGGACCTGCTCCTCACCGACCTACAGATGCCGGTTCTGACAGGCATGGAGCTGGTGGAGGAACTCCGCCGCCTGAAAATAGCCCTGCCCACGGTGGTGCTGACCGGTTATGGAGCCCGAGCCAACGCAAGGCAGTTGGAAGACTGGGGGTGCACGGAATGCATCGACAAACCTTTCAGCGCCCAGGATCTGCTGGAGCGGGTTGAGACGGTGTTGGCCGTGGGGGAGACGGAGGGAAGCCTGAAGCAACCCACCGCAAAGCACGAGGCGAGCCCTTAAGGGGGCTGTCCTGGATGAGGGGGCGCTTCCGTGAAGCCGCGCACACGCGGCAGCAATTCCTTTCCCGAACAACGTCATTGGAGGAAAACGGCATGAAAATCACGACAAAGGTCATCTGGCTCCTAGCCGGCAGCTTGCTCCTCACGTGCTTTACCTTCGGAGGTCTCTTCATCTGGCAACTTGACAAGGCGGCGGTTGTTGCCGTCACCCACATGGAAAACCTGAGCACGGACAGCGTGAACCGGATCCGGGGAGACAGGGACGGCATGCACCGGGAATTCATGGAACAGCGGAAAGAGTACTTGCGGTCCCAGGTGCAGACGACCATGGGGGTTCTTGCCAAGGCCTACCAGAACGCCCGCGATCCTGAAAAGCTCAAGCTCCTTTACACGGAGTCCCTTCAAAACGCCGTGAACACCGCCTTCGGGGTCCTCGAGGCCATCGAGGCAGAGCAGGGTCTCACCCTGGAGGAAAAGCAGCAAAAGGCGGTCGCCATCGTCAAAGCCCTGCGCTACGGCCCGCAGAACGAGGATTACTTCTGGATAAACGACATGCAGCCTGCCATGGTGATGCATCCGTACAAGCCCGAGCTCGACGGCACGGACCTTTCGGAAAACAAGGACCCCAACGGCAAGAAGCTTTTCATGGAGTTCGTCAGGGTGTGCCGGGAAAAGGGCCAGGGTTTCGTGAACTATATGTGGCTTAAGTACGGGGCCGAAAAGCCGCAGCCCAAGCTTTCCTTCGTCAGGTTGTTCAAGCCGTGGAACTGGGTGATCGGAACGGGGGTCTATCTCGAGGTGGCCGAAGAAAAGCTCAAGACCGACGCCGCGGCCTTGGTCGGTGCCTTGCGTTACGGCAAGGAGAACAAGGATTACTTCTGGATAAACGACATGCACCCCACCATGGTGATGCATCCGTACAAGCCCGAGCTCGACGGCACGGACCTCTCGGAGGACAAGGACCCCGACGGGAAGAGACTCTTCATAGAAATGGTCAAGGTCTGCCGGGACAGCGGGGAAGGTTTCGTGGACTACATGTGGCCCAAATACGGGGCCGACCGGCCGCAGCCCAAGCTGTCCTACGTGCAGCTCTTTAAGGAGTGGGACTGGGTGATCGGTACGGGCCTTTACATCGACGACATCGACGCGCTGGTGGATCAGAAGATGGCCGAGACGGCCCAGAAAGCCAAAGATGTGTCCGGTGATTTGAAGGAGCAGATAGGCGCGTCCCAACGGCAGATCATGAAAAACTCCCGGGACTCGATGGTCATGGGCGGTGTCATCCTGGTCGTCATTTTCACACTCCTTGTCGTTGCGGCCTTTGTCCTGACAAGAAGGGGCATCACACGACCCATCACAAGGATCACCAGGGGGATCGACGAGGGGGCCGAGAGGGTGGCGGCCGCCTCGGCCCAGGTTTCTTCGGCCAGCGCCCAGTTGGCCGAGGGTTCCTCCAGCCAGGCCGCAGCCCTGGAGCAGACCTCTTCCTCCCTGGAGGAAATGGCCTCCATGACGAAGCGCAACGCCGAATACGCCGCCCACGCGGACAGCCTCACCAAGGAAGTGAACCATGTGATGGCCCAGGCCATGGGGTCCATGACCCAACTGACCGCCTCCATGGAGGAGATCTCCGGTTCCAGCGTGGAGACATCCAAGATCATAAAGACCATAGACGAGATCGCCTTCCAGACGAACCTGCTGGCCCTGAATGCCGCGGTGGAGGCGGCCCGGGCCGGTGAGGCGGGAGCGGGGTTCGCCGTGGTGGCCGACGAGGTGCGCAACCTGGCCATGCGGGCCGCGGAGGCGGCGAAAAACACGGCTTCCCTCATAGAAGGAAGCGTCAAGAAGATCCAGGAAGGCACCGAGCTTGTGGAAAGGACCAGCGCAGCCTTCGAGGAAGTGGCCCGAAGTTCGGCCAAGGTAGGCGAACTGGTGGGCGAGATCGCCGCTGCCTCCAACGAGCAGTCCCAGGGGATCGAGCAGGTCAACCGGGCGGTTGCCGAAATGGACCGGGTGGTGCAGCAAAACGCGGCCAGTGCCGAGGAAAACGCCGGCGCTTCCCGGCAGATGAGCACCCAGGCCGGGCAGATGAAGGATTTCGTGCACCGGCTCGTGGACATGGTGGGAGGAGGCGCAAACGGTGCAGGCAATCACGTCGAGTCCGCCGCTGCGAAAACCAGGGCGGCGGTCCACAAGGCCGCACCGAAGCCCGTACCGAGGAACGCACTGTACAGCCCCGTGGTTCCCGGCGGCAAGCAGATAGCGCCCGAGCAGGTCATCCCCTTAGACAAAGAGGAGGATTTCAGGGATTTTTGATTGCCATTTTCCGGACCGGGGGCGGGTCGTGCGGCGCAACCACTATCTATTAGGGGCGCCAAAGGAAGAAGCGAGCTTCTTTGCCACCGTCGCGTTCCCGTGCTGAGGGCTCGCGTGAGAACAAGTTCCCGTTTTCAGGCGTCGAGGGGCACGCATGGCAAGGCGCGAGGAGGGCGAATGGCGGGCCATTTAACCGACGACCAACGCTGCCAGGCGTGATGGATCGGCGCATCAGAATGGGAAGCTATTCTTGAGCGAGCCCTAAGCCCCACGCCCGTGGATGAATCCGCTTCCGGATAGAGGATGCTCATTTCAATGTTCGGTCGACACCAGCGTCGACATTGCCCCCTTGAAGGGGGCGGAAGGGGGGTGGAGGATTTTCGGAGCCTGGAAAACACCCCCCTGGTCCAATTGAGTCTTGATGAGTTGCACGACAACCTGAAAGCCTTCTTCCTTCCTCTGATAGCAGGCTGCCACCGGCCATTGAGTGTCTGAAACGAGTTCCTTCACCGGTATTGACATTAGACCGAGATCGGCTCAAATGGCCCATCGGCTTGGATTGGTTGGAATGCAAGGAGAATGTACTTTTGAGTGACCTGATGGGAGTCGGCAAGACCATTATCGCCAACGCATTTGGTCATGCGGTCCGCCGGCAGAACAAGAGCGCTATAGACCGCTGGATTTGGGGAAATAGCTGTCACGCCCCCATCGGATCACCCACGTCTCGATGATGATGCGCCTGCCCAGAGTCACCCGCAAGGTGGTGCACAATATCTGGTGCCTAGTTTTCTCTTGACACACAACCCGGCTTCTGTCATGGTCGCACCCACGGAAAGCAACTTCCTATCCCTCCTTTATCCCTTTTCCCTCAGGTGGCAGAATGTGGTCACACGTTGAAGGTTCTGAGTGGCGTTAAGAACATGCCCCAAGATATCTGTTGTAGGCTGGAGTATGGTGGGGTGTGAGGTAGCTGAATAGCCGGCGGCCAGGGGCAAGCAGGTGAATATCCTGGAGATGCTGGGAAGGATCGGCCATAACCTTCCCCGTGGCATGAGATCGGTGGTGATGCAGCGACTCGGGGACCTAAAGCTCAGGATATAGACCAACGCCACGGTTGAGGAGACAACCGGCGCAGACGCCAGGGCATTCCGAGATGGGCAGAGCGCGTTCTTCGACGGCGATACCGTAGTGCTTGCGGTGGGGCTCGAACCCGAGGTAACCCTGGTCAAGGAACTCGAAGGCAAGGCGCCAGCCCTCTTGGCCATCGGCGACTGTGCCGCTCCCCAATGCATTGCCCAGGGGATCCAAACCGGCCTCTGCACGGTCACATTCTCGCCGGTTGAGTCACGGCAGGCTTCTTTGCCTGCTCCGCAGCCGTCGTGCCAGGGGCTCGCACAGCCCAAGACCAAGACAAGATGGTGCGCTATTACGGGTACTACAGCAACAAGTGCCGAGGGATGCGCAAGGGGCCTGTCCTCGACTCTAATCGAGGAGCCGGTACGGATGAGGCGGTGCCGGCGCTGGTCGAATGCCAGCTTTCACCCAAAGTGTTTCGCAGGAACTGGGCGCGACTGATCCAAAAGGTTTACCAGGTTGACCCCCTGATATGTTCCAAGTGCATGGGCAGCATGCGAATCATATCCTTTGTCGAGGACCTTGGGGTCGTGGAGAAGATCCTGAAGAACGCCGGGCTATGGGAGACGAGAAATCATGATCCCCCGCCCCAGCCAGCTTGCCATATCCCGGAGCCGATTTACGATGATGCCTGTTCGCAGTTGCCTCCCGGCGACTCTTGGCTCCAGTAGGCGAAAAGGGTATGGTGCCCCAGCTAGGGTTGTTGCGTCCAAATTCAGGCGAAAGACCGCTGGATTTGGGGAAGTAGCCTGTCAAGCCCCCATCGGATCACGCACGTCTCGATGCTTATGCGCCTGCCCAGGGTCACCCGCAACGTGGCGCACAATATCTCGTGCTGCCTGGGGTGTTGAAAATCAGCAAGGTCAGTGATACGGTTTTTCCGCCGGTTTCTGTTCCGGCTGTTTTACCAGTAGGTTTGTGCCTTTTTAACTGAAAATTTGGGCAGTTGCACTGGACTGTTCTCCCATTGACGCGAACAATATTACGCGGAATATTAGGTGCCTTTCTTGCCGCGATACCCCCCAGATTTTCACGACCCCAGGTGCCGACTTTTCTCTTGACACACAACCCGCCTTCTGTCATGGTCGCGCCTACGCAAAGCAACTTTCTATCCCTTTATCCGTTACTCCTTACTCCTTACTCCTTACTCCTTACTCCTTACTCCTTTATCCCTTATCCCGTTCCTATCCCTCCAATGGCAACGGGAAAACGGGACTTGAAGACGTTGGTTATATGCTTCAGAAGGTGTTCGAGATCAGATAATCATTTTGAAGCACTTTGCAGGACTTCTGAGAGCAAAGAAGGAGGGAAAAATGAGAGGAATGCGAATGGCTGCGGCGGGTTGTGCTTTGATTTTGGGGCTTCTGCTCGCGCTCGATTCGGTTGCGATCTCCTCTCCCCAGGGCGACCTGAGGGTTGTCCTGACCGGACTTCAGGATGAATCGATTGATCCGCACCGTGTGGTGGGGGGACTTCAGAGGCCCATCCTGTTTGCTCTGGCTGACTCGCTGTATATGGTGGGCATCGATGGGAAGCTGAGCCCTGCCTTGGCTACATCCTTCAAGATCACCCAGGACGGGCTCGGCTGGACCTTCACGCTGCGTGAGGGAGTCAAATACCACAATGGCGGTCTCATGAATGCGCAGGACGTCATGTTCAGCATAGAGAGAACCGCCAGACCAGAGATGAAAACGGCGTGGGGAGCAGAACTCTACCGCCTGATCGATCGTATCGAAGTGATCGACCCGTGCACTCTGACAGTGTACACCAAGACTCCGTGCTCCATCTTCCTGGACCGTCTGGCGGCGATCGCTCCTGCTCCCAGAGCATACATCGAAGAGGCCGGAGAGGGTGTGTTCAAGCAACATCCTGTCTCGGCAGGCCCCTTCAAGTTCGTGAAGAGGGCCATCGGGGAGTTCATCGAATTCCAGGCCTTCGAGGAGCACTGGAGAAAGGTCCCCTCCATCAGGAACCTCCAGTTGAGGATCGTTGCTGAAGCCTCGACCAGGCTGGCCATGCTTAAGACCGGGGAAGCAGATGTGATGGCGGGTCTGGCCGGTGCCATGGTCCAAGAGGTGAAGGCGGACAAGACGCTGAAAACCGTCTCCAGCCCGATGACCGCGACACAACACATAGTCTTCACCGACCTGGTCTCCACTGAGCCCAGCCCGTTCAAGGACCTGAGGGTTCGCAAGGCCCTTTACCACGCCATCGACCGCACTGCAATCGGTGCAGGATCGCGCGCTGCACCCATTTGGTTGCAAGCACGCCAATCCTGGTAGGGAGAATTGCCAACAGCGGCTCGGCAAGAAGGTAGTGAGTCTCATCACCCGTTGCGACGATGAACTCGTCCCCCCCCGCACTCGCGCACGCCTGGGAGCGCCTCGAAGCCGTTCTCTTCCACATAGTGTTTCGAAAGAGCAAGAATCTGCATAGGGTGGTCGATTTGTTGAGTCTTTTTTGAAAACAAATCCTCCGCCGCTTGGCGAACCTCACTAAGATGTCGAGGAAGACGACTGTCTCCGTGGGGCAATTCATAAACCCGGGGGGGGGCGATTCGACGCGCAACCACACACCGTGGCGCGAGCGCAGAAAAACCACAGGGGCAACCTTGATGACAGGTGCAGCGCGATAAATCCCCTGTTGCTCCACATACCGAAGGTGCAGCCCGTGCATTGCGCCCTCAACTGCGTCAGGGGCGAGATAAAAAAGCAGTTCTCCCGGCACGAATGGAGGCGCTTCTCCAGAAACCTGCTCATGTTCGAGGTGCCGGAAGAGTTCAGTGTAGCGGTCTTCCATTGCAGGACGATTCCTGAATAACAGAATCCGGTTAGGATCGATGCTGCCACCTTCCAAGAAGGCATCGGAAGGATCGAAGAAGAAAATCAGCCAATCACCGTTGGTAAGAATGACGCGCTGAGGAACTTTCTCACTCCGTTTATATACGGAGCGGACGTAGTCCCTGGGGATCTCGATCCACGTGTTCCATTCGCCGTTTAGGGGCTCTCCCGAGAGCCCTCGACGCACCACCTCCGAGCGGTCCTTGCAGGCAGAGACGTTTCTATTTCCGTCTGGCTGCTCATGCTGCACTTGATGGGTCTCAGCCTATCCAACAGCCAGATAGCTGCTGAACTGGACCTTGACCCGGACGTGGCACAGCACATGGCTAAGGCCCTTCGCCAAAAGCTGTGCGCCGGAAAGGCTGGGTGCAAGCTCAAAGGGGTAGTCGAGTGCGACGAGGTGTACGTCGTAGCCGCCCACAAGAGCAATCCAGTTGCCGTTCGCAGCAAGTCCTCAATGTTATCCAACGCGGTGGTGAGGTGGGTATCTTCATGCTGCCCGACGTTCAGACAAGAACCATCGAACCGATCCTACGCTCCGTAATTGAAACGGGGTCGGTGGTCAACACCGATGGATACGCAATTTCTGACCGCCTCGCTGAGTGGGGTTACACTCACAAGACCGTCTGCCATGCTATCGGAGAGTACGCCCGTGATGAAGACGGTGACGGGTCCCACGAGGTGCGTGTGAACACCATGGAAGGCTTATGCTCCCTGCTGCGCTCCTGCCTACGGCCGCACAGAAGGGATATCCCAGGAAAAGCTACCCTTGTATCTGGGCTTCCTTGAGGTTGTTCACAACCTGCGCCGGAGGGGTAAGCGGTTGCTTCAGTCCCTGGCCAGCCTGCTGCTTCAGGCCCCATAGCACCCCAAAACACCGGAAGAGCCGAACTCGATACCTAATTCATATACCGACCCCGAACGATACGCGGAAGGCAACATAGGCCGTGACAGCCAAAGCCCAAAACGGATTCATCCAAGGGTATGGGGCGCAGACCGTAACCTGCCCCCCCTCAGTGCCGGCCCTCAGTACCTGCCCTCGGCCAGGTGGAACTTCAGGGGATCGAGACTCCGGAGCAGGATCACCTCTTCCAGGGTGGGGGGGGCCACCTCCTTGACCTGCGGTGACACCTTGAGATCCCAACCGGTCATCTCCTTCACCGTATCCACCGTGACGTTGGGAAAGGTCGCGTCCAGATACATCTCGCAGGTGCCGTCCACGCCGTCGGGGGTGTCAAAGCGCAGGACCCCCAGGGTGGATATGACCACGTTGGGGCCCTGGGGGCCCAGACCCTCCCGGCGCCGGCCCCCGGGGCCGTCGATGTAGCCGGGGCTGGTGAGAAAATCGACCCGCTCCACGAAACGCCGCGTCTCATGGGGCAGGATCGCGATGACCTTCCCGGCCAGGCAGGCCGCTTCCGTGTTTCCGCCCACTCCCCCGAGCCTCCTTGAAGGACGGTGGTAATCGCCCAGGCAGATGGTGTTGATGTTTCCGAACTTGTCGATCTGGGCCCCCCCCAGGAAAGCCGTGTCCACGTGGCCTCCCATCAGCATGCAACCGAGCTGGTCCAGCATGTCTCCCAGCATGGCGGAGCCCGCGTACAAGGGCATGTCGGCGATGTGCAAGGGGGCCCTGCCCATGACCGCAGGGTCCCTGGGGATCCAGTCGAAGACCCCCACTTCCGTGAAAAGCTGTGCTTCCGGCAGGTACAGCATCTTGGCCGCGGTGCCCACCAGGCAGGGAAGGCCCAGGCCGAGAAATATCTTTTCGCCGTCTCTGAGCTCCCTTGCCGCGGCGATGCACATGAGCTCGGCCAGGTTGTAGTCGGGGGCAGTGTCTTGGAGCGTCATCTTCACCTCTTTCATAAGGTTTCCGGCCGTTACGCCTTTTCCTGCGCCCGCTGGCGGCGAGGTCGCAGGGTTCGCCGGATGCGGGGCCTCGCTGCACAGCGATGCATCCGACGCCGACGGGATGAAGCCCGTCTTTCCATCGTCGCCGATCCCTGTCCGTCAGAACGGGACCTTGCCAGAGGCCACGGGGCAGCGCGATCAGTACGCACCCCGAAGGGCCTTGATCATCGTTGCGGCCAGCGCGTTCCTTTTCTCAAGGCTGGGAGCGCGGGTTTGTCTCCCGAACTGTTACGCGGGTGTGGTCAGGATGCCGGCGCCCCCGGGACAGGCAAGAACGGCAAATTGCCTCGCGCGCCGCTTGGGCGAAACGACGGTCAACGCCCCAGCACGCTACTGCCCCGGCCCGTAAACCTGCAAGTGCGGCACGTAGCCGTAGCTCACGCTTCCCACGGGCTGGATGGGCGGGCAGGCCGTGATATCCCTCAGGCCACGGTACCCGAACTTCTTCACATAGTGCTCCAGATACTCGCGCCGATTCTTCACCCCGTACACCCACTCGGCGAGAAACCTGTCGCAGATTGCCTGGTCGCGATAGATATCCAGGACCTCGGCTCTGAAATTGAAATCCATGTCGTAGTAACCGGTGACGGGCCAGGGGTGGGCCCCGAAGGGCTCGTGGACCACGGCGCTCACCTTGAAGGAGGGCACGATGGTGCGGTTTGGATCGCTCCGGATCACTTCGGTCGGGACGATCTCCTCCACCGAGACCACCACCTTTTTCGAAGCCCACAACGCCCACTTGGAGTCTCCCAGCCCGCCCCAGGCCTGCACGTTTCCTTCTTCGTCGGCCCGCTGGGCGGTCATGATGGCCACATCGGGCTTGAGCGCGGGCAACAGCACCACCTTGTCGCCCGAGAAGGGACATTCGAAGGGTTGGCTCTTCTTTTCCTTCAGCCAGCCCCCCGGGTGGTGGGTGCACTTCTCGGTGAGAAAGTCGGTGCCCAGAAAGGCCCGGGTCGGTATGAACGGGATCCCCAGGGCCCCTGCCAGGAACATCATGGTGAGGCCCTGGTTGGAATAATCCTCGAACTGGATTTGACCCTTTTCCATGAGCTGTCCGACCAGGGTGCCCCCCACGGCACCCCCGATGTAGCCGCTGATAACGCGGTTGGCACAGCCCGTGATGTACATCAGGGCATCCATTTCGGGAACCGAGGCCCCCACCACGGTCAGATTGCTCTTTTTCTGCCGAATGATCTCATGGCCGAGGGCCACGGGCACCAGCATGTACCCCGTATACACCGTGTCGCCGTCGGTGACGAACCTATCGATCGCCTCCTGTGCGGTCATCAGCTTGGTTTTCGCCATGTCCTCTCAAGCTCCTTTGTGTCCGGCTTGTTTGTCACTTCGCGTCCTCGTCGATCCAGACGTATTTGGGCCAATCCCAGAAAGAGCCCAGGGTCCCTATTCCCAGCTCACCGTGGTAGCGGCGCAGCCGGGGCTGCCAGAAGGTATAACCGTGCGCGGCGGGAAGTATCAGCATGTAGACCTGGCCGATGACATGGGGCACGGCGTCCTTCATCAGTTTGCGCCTTTTCGCCTCATCGGGCCAGGCAGAGGCAATGGCGTTATAAGCATCTTTGATCACCGGATCGTTGGCATTGCTATAGTTGAAGGTGACTCCCGGCATCAATCTCGGGAACCTGAAGCAGGTGGTGGAAGAAGTGCCGGGGCCCATGTACATCTGTTCGTGCTGCTTGCGGGTCCCCATGGAGCTCCAAATGGAGTATTCCTTGACGCTGAGTTCCATCTCCACCCCGACCTTTTCCAGATACGCCTTGACGATGGAGAGCAGGTCCACCTGGGCATTGTGACACACCACTTCCGTCTTGAAGCCGTCAGGATAACCGGCTTCCTGGAGCAACTGCTTCGCCTTGTCCGGGTGATATTCGTAAAGCTCTCTCAACTGCGCAGGGAGCTTTTCGGGAGGTATGAAGATGTCGCTGAATTCCGCCATGGGTGTGATGGGATGGGCCAGTATCTCCGCGTGTCCCCCGTAATAGGAGTCCTTGATGGCATGGTTGTCTATGGCCAGCATCAAGGCCCGCCGTACCCGGACATCGTGGAGCGCAATGGTGGGCTTGTCAACCCGCATGTGGATGGCAGGAGCACCCGAAGGCATGACCTTCACGTGCTTCAACTCGGGGTTGCTCTTGAATATGCTTTCCGCGTCCTCCCAGGTGATAGCCCCCAACTGGTCGATCTTGGCTGTCCTGAGTGCCGCCAGGCGGGTCGAGGCATCGGGGATGATCAGGTACTTCAGGCCGTCCGGGTAAGGGAGCCTGTTTTCAGGATGGGCCGGGTCCATGCGCCAGTAGTCGGGGTTTCTCACGAAGGTTGCGGAATTGCCCGAGACGTAATCTTTCAGCATATAGGGTCCTGTTCCGCAGTTGTTGCGCCAATCGCTGAAATTGCCGAATTCCTTCACAGGCTCAGGCGGTATTATTTTCAACCGGTTGCTCGTCCACTCCCAGACGATGGCCGCTTTGCCAGGTGCGCTCTTTATCGCAACCGTCCACTCGTCAGGGGCGGTTATGGAAACTATGTAGTCTTTATAAGGAAATGACTTGTTATGATACGATTTCTCTGCTGCCCATACGTAGTTGATGGAAAACACAACGTCTTCTGCAGTCATTTCTCTCCCGTTGGTGGGAGGCTTGTTGTGGAAACGAACCCCTTTGCGTATATGGTAGACGAGGGTATCGCTGTCGGCCAGCTCCCAGCTCTCGGCCAAACGGCCCCACATGAATTCAGGACCCGGAGTGTACGCGCCGGCGTTCCAGCTCACCTCCCCCGTGCCGTAAGGGCCTTTGAACCAGTCGCCGTCCAGGAGGTCCTCATGGGTTTGGGCAAGCGTCGTGGCCCAATATGCGAGCCCGAATGACTCGTCGAAATAGAGGGGATCCGCCTGGAAGGCCATCCGCACCACGCCGCCGTATCGGGGCTTGTCCACCAACCTGCCTAGGGCGTCCTTCACCTTGCCGGTGTCCTTGGGTTGTGCCGGGATCGATGCAGCCGTCAAGAGGCAAAGCAGGGCACACGACCCCACGATGACCGCCACTGTCGTCTTCTTCATGACCGGTCCTCCTTATCCTGGTTGTTGCCTCTCGCTGGATGGAGAGGGCATGGGGCACGACGTGGTGGGTCTTTTCGAGACCGAACGTGAACCGGGCTGCGGGCATGTTCTCAATGCCGTGCCCCCCGAGGCAAGGGCATGCGTGCCCCCGGGTAAAAGTGCAAGGTGCGATGTTCGGAAAGTTGCCAGTCGGAAGAAAGTCGCGATCGTTTCGCCGGGAAATCTCCTGTGAATCCCTCGGCAAGCGAGTAGCACGATCGCCAAAAGCGTGTCAACCTCCTTGCCGATTCGTCCAGGCCAGGCGGGCGCATGGCAGCGGCGGTCGGGGGTGCTTGGCTCCCAGGACCACAACATGTATTCGACCGTCGAGGGCTGTCCCCAACGGTTGGCCCAGGATGAAAAGGGCAGTGGAAGGAAGAGCATCCGGAGAAAAGCCTGTACTGGTGGGCCATGAACACAGGCAAACGGGGCATCACCCTATACTCCCCCTCCCGCCGTGGGAGGGCCGGGGTGAGGGGGCAACGATGTGGCTGGAACGATGATCAAGGCCAATTTCCCTGATGCCCTTTGTCTGGAGATTTTCCGAGGCCTTCACCGGCTTGCCGATCCTGATCGCGGTCCTCGCTGTCTGCGAGCAGTTCCTGCGAGTCGCTGGGTATCCGAAGTGCTCGCGGGCACCGAGGGCGGCCGCCTGATCCTGGCACGGGACTTGTCGCCTGCGCGGTCTCCCGTTCAACTCTGAGACAACAAGGTGGCTGGCTGGCTATCGATGTCCTGCGGTCGGCTGCCGGGGATCTCGATCCGCTCCGGTGGCAGCAGGTCCAGGAGCGGATGTTTCGATGCTTTCGTCAGCGTGTGTATGTAGAAATATGTGGTGAGGTCGTCGGTCGTGTTCATGACCGGCGACGGCGCCGAAACGACGCGCAGGTTGCCGCATTCACCGATCCAATCGATATGCCGATGGCCGTGCATCACCACAGCGCCGGGCGCGATGTGCTGCAGGCGGCGCAAGAACCATGTCCCGTTGATCAGTGCGGTTCCGATGCGCTCTGATAACCGTTTCACCGGCCGGGGATATTCGGACGTGTGGTGGTGCAATCCGATCAACCAGCAGGCGGAAGGATATCGTGAGCACGCAATTTCGACACCGCGCATTTGGTCGGCCGACACCAGGCCAAGTGCGTTGGTGAACGAGAAATGGGTTTCGGCGTTCGAATTCAGGACAATGATCCCGAGGCCGTCCTCGCGCCGTGGGGGCCGCACCATGGGAAACAGGCGGCTCCATAGCTCGGCGACCTGGCGCGACAGACGCAACGATCCCTTATCCGCAAACGCCGCAATCGCTGCTCGGTGCGGCGCGAGCGCTTCGTCAAGCGTCGGACCGAGGGTCTTGCGCTCCAGATCGACAAGATGCAGATGCGAGCCCTGCAAGGCCGCCATCGCCGAGATCACCCGCACCTCGCGCAGACGCTTTTTGGGACTGAGCGGAATGTCAAGGCGGGCGGGGTTCGCCCGGTCGACGACATTGATGTCGTGATTGCCAGGCAGTATGAGCAGGCTATCGGCAAGCCGGGGATAAGATGTGAGGGCCGCGAAAAATTCCGCCCATTCGGTGGAACGTCCTGCATCGGTGATGTCCCCGGTGACCAGGACAGCATCGAGCGGCTCGACCCCATGGATCGCATCAAGACGTGCGAAGATCCTTTCCAGCCGTTCGTTTCCCCGGGGACCCACGCGTCCGCTTTCGATCCGAAATCCGTAACGCTCGCCCACGGTATGAAGGTCGGAGAGATGCGCAATGCGCCATGCGCAGACGTTATCGGCCAGGGGTGTAGCTTTAAAACCGCGCAGCGGGCTCATCACAGCGTCGGCGACGCCCCAGACGAGCGCGGCAACGGCAAAATAGCTTGCCATAACGACAAAGCTGTTGGCCGCTGCGACGATGACGATCCGCCGCATTGTTCCAAAGTCGGGAAAGGTTCCGACCCATAGCGTTGCCGGCCACACAAGCACCACGAGGACGACAGCGGGAACAAAAATCACAATACCCGCTGCCGCGGCCATTCTTGCGCGCAAAGCTTCGCGTTTCTTGATGCTCACTTCGGCCGGGAGAAGTCCTTCGGCAACATGGCGCAGGAGCTCGCGAACCAGGGCATAGGCCGGTTGCACGGCAAGTGAATTGAGTGACCAGAAACTCTCCTCGACCATCCGCACCAGGCGACGGCCGCCTAACCAGCTCACGGCGAGGATCGCGGCAAACAGCAGGAGCGAGCCGATGCCGGAAAGCGCATAGGCCGCCTTGCTCGAAGCGGTTGCGATCCAGATGGACAGGGCGAGCGGTGCAATGCCGATCAGCACCGCCGGCCCCCCGACGAGCAAGATCCAGGCGACGATCAGCTTCGGCAGACTGATCTCGGCCAGCAGAGTGCCGGCGAGCGAAAGCAGCGACCGCTGTTTGGTGCTCGACGCGTCGTCCTCGACGTCGCCTCTGCGTGGATCGATGACGAAGTCCATACCTGCCTCGACACAGCATTTCCAGAAGGTTCATCCGGCATTGTCGGGTGCTCCTGGACGATGGTTCATCGTTTTCCCTGGGAGCGCGGGCATCCTGACCGCACACCACGAGCGGACGAGAGACTCACGCTCCCAGGCACCAGCAAATGCTCAACTTCCTCGTTTGCCTCGAAAGGCAAATTGCTCCTGTCGGGCCTACCTGGCCTGCTGGTCCTCCTCTTGGCCCGGCACTCGGCAACGCCGGATGAGCCTTCGGTTAATCAACTGGTGTGCGGGTGCGTCCTTATCCCGTCCGTGATTGCGAGAAAATCGCCCGAGATGTCTTCTCACAATGCTGCCAAGGGCTAGCACGGGCCATTTTAGGGCATGGCGGGATCGACCATTTCCTCTCCAACGCGTGCCGTGGCCCTCGACCCCGTGGCAGGGGTTGTATGGGCCGCTCTTGGAGATACGCAACGTGCGGGGCAGCGTAGACTATAATTTGCGCGACGGTTGCATAGCGAATCGGCGGGCGACGGTCAAGGACCAAGAGCGCTGCCATGGTGGTCCCGACGGAGCCACGTGGGGTACATCCGAGTTAGCGCGTGCTCTTTGCGAACACCACCGCCTCGCCGGTCGGCGAGTTGCCCACCATGTCGGTTTCGTGATAAGCGTGGATCCAGGCTCTACCAAACCCGCGCCCTGTGCATACGGATGAACCCCGGGTCATGGCGCGGTGGCGGGCCGCTGATTGTGGCTTTATGGATTCCGGATCAAGCCGAAAATGACGGTCCCGGCGCCTGCGGGGTGGCCGGATGGCGGCCAAGAACGCTGCCCCGAGGCAAGCGGCAGTGTCTCCGATACGCAGAAACCATGGATCAGGGGCAGACCCGATCCCGAAGCAAAGAAGAGAAAGGCAGTCCGGCATGCGCGTATTCTTGGATCCCCGGTCGGTGGTGCTCATCGGTGTTCCCCGTCTAACGGGACCCGGAAGCTTCAACAATTTCGAGGTGATGTTGCGCTACGGATACAACGGGGAGATCTACCTGGTGCACCCCAACGTGCGGGAAATAGCGGGAAAAAGAACCTATCCGACCGTCCTCGATCTGCCCCAAACGCCGGAGCTTGCGATCATTTCCGTCGGAAGGGACAGGGTGCTGCCCGTCCTCGATCAGTGCACCCGGAAAGGAATCGGGCATGTGGTGGTGATCAGTCAAGGGTTCGGCGACGCAGACGACGAGGGCAAGAGACTCCAGAGACACATCGTGGACACGGCCAGGAAAAACGGCGTCCGGGTCATGGGGCCGAACACCATAGGCGTGGTCAATCCCTTCTCGGGGTTCAGTTCCTCATTCATGGACATCCCCAGGGACCCGCAGCCGCCGCCTTTGAGCGTCGTGTCCCAATCGGGCCTGCTCCAGGTGGGGGCCGAAGCCTTCACCGGCCCTTTCGGAAAGGGGATCGACCTGGGGAACACCTGCGACGTGGATTTTGTGGACATGCTCTCCTATCTGGAAGACGATCCCCAGACCGAGGTCATCGTGCTGCACATGGAGGGGCTGCGCAGGGGACGCGCCTTTCTGGAGACGGCCGGCCGAGTGGCTCGCAAGAAACCGGTGATTGTCCTCAAGACAGGGCGCAGCGAGGCCGGTGCCCGGGCGGCCCTTTCCCATTCCGGTTCCCTGGTGGGTGCGGACGCCGTTTTTGAAAAGGCGTTTCAGCAGGCAGGCCTCGTCCGCGTGTACGGCACCGGGGAGCTGCGTGCCGTGGTCAGGACTTTCCTGCGCTTCCGGCCCATGCAGGGGCCCAGGGTGGCCGCGGTGACGGCCACTGGCGCAGGAGGTATCCTCTTCGCGGATGCCTGCGAGGAACATGGACTGGAGATGGCGCCCCTGTCCCCCTCCATGCGGGATCGGCTCGAAAACCCCAGAATCGGGTGGCACCATCTGCAAAACCCCACCGACCTGTGGCCCCTGGGAATGGTGGAAGGATCGTTCACCGGGATCTTCAAGACCGCCGTGGAGCTTCTGCTGCGCGACGACGCCGTGGACGCGGTGCTGGGGATGGGTCCGGTGATGCGTTCGCCCCTGCATACGGACCTGGACCTTGTCCCCGCGATTCAAGAGGTTTTGAAGGAAAACCCCGGGCACAAGCCCGTGGCCCTGTGGATTTACGGAGACGGGGCCCCCCTCCAGGAGGCCGCCCTGGAAAAGGAGCGGGGCGTGGCGTGCTACCAGAGCCTGGAAGAAGCGATCATGGGACTCTCGGCCCTTTGGCGATACACGTGTTTTCTCCGCAGGAGGTAGCGGCCATACCTTGCGCGGCCACAAACCGCGTTTTTTACACCCTCTCCCCGCCCCTTTCCCGGTCCTCATGATGCCTCGTGAAAGCCCGTTTCCAGCCCACCCGCTTTCCGAGCATTGTGGCACCCATGTGTCACCCATGTGTCAAGAGACTATCATCTGCTGCGCGCGTTCACATAATCCGATTTCCTGCATCCCCACGCCCCCTGGGAGGGCCATGGGTGAGGGTATAAGAAGCGCTGGCTTGATCACATCTTCGGTCACGAGGTTGGTTGCGCCTTCACCCGGCCGCTGGGACCTCCGTGCGTCAACCCGGCGAATGATGCATAGGGCTTCAGTCAGCCCCTGACTGTGGTATGGGGTCAGGCCCGGAAAGACGGCTCCTTCCTCTGCGGGGGTGGGCGAGTGACGCCATGACAGCTCAGTTGGGACTACGGGTTCCACCCAAACCCTTTTCCATATGCTGTGACTGGGGGCGCGACATGCTCGCATCGTGTGGCCGGCTTTGATCATCGGTCGGGCCGGCCAGCCCTGTTTCGCGCTCTGCGAGCGTGGGCGTCTCGGCGGCCTTCCGGCGAGGGTGCGGGTAAGATGCTCTCGCTCCGTGCGCCTGCGAGCAGTTTGTGTAGGGTGGGCAACGCCCACCAAAAGCGCGGTCGAACGTGGCCGGCACGATGATAAAGGCCGTGTGGCCGAAGTTGTGATCAAGCCCCCGAATACCTGTGGACCACAGAAGGGCTGTGATGAAGTAATTGGGATTGCCGTCGATGGTGTTACGGTCAAAGGCATCGAACAATTGGGTCAACCAGACGCCGAAAAGAGTAGAAATTTCAACTGAAATATGAAGTTGAGGCAGGTTACACGAAATGTTAGGAAGAAAAATATGACGGGGACCAATCAAATGTTATCTGATCGCATTACAGACGTCCCAGCGGTGTTTCATCAGGGAGATCTTGAAAGTTGCACTGAATACATCTGTGGTGTCTTTTGCGGCATGTTTACCGAACAGACAATTGTTTCCTGTTTAGGCGCTCAAGGAGGCAACATGCAAGGGTCGAGGAGGAACATATGGGAGCTACGGAGAAGGATCGGCGCAGGGTGAAGGACCGAAGGCGCGAGAGGGACGGAAGGAAGAACCATGAATCAAGCTAGGAAGGACCGGAAAGACGCTCCGGAGGCGAGCGCAGGTCCCCGGGGGACAGGCGGGGCGGCTCAGGCGGCAGGGATGCACCTGCAAGCGGGGGTGGGCCGACGCGTCGGGATGATCGTCACGCGGTCTGAAGGGGCATTGACGGCAAACAAAGTGCTGTGCTAGAGGTTCCAGTTGATTTTGCGGCACCGCTCGCGGGGAGGTGGTGTCCCCGCCAAGGGAGATTGGAACCGGAAAAGGACCGCACAGCAGAAGGAAGGAAGCATGCCATACAAGACCGTCATTCTGGAAAACAAGGAAGGGGTGGCCACCCTCAGGATGAACCGACCCGAAAGGCTCAACGCCCTGTCCACCGAGATGGGGCGTGAGCTCAAAGAGGCCATCGAAGAGGTGAGAAACGACCTTAATTCCCGGGTGCTTGTCCTTATCGGAGAGGGGCGGGCCTTTTGCGCGGGGGAGGACGTGAAGGAACGCCCCGGAGACTCTCTGGAGGTAAGAGCGAAACAGACCCCCTTGACGAAACTCGCCAACACCCCCCGTGAGCTGATGCGCTTTGCCGACACGTTTCGAAAAATGGTCAAACCCACCATCGCCGCCGTCAACGGGTTTGCCGTAGGTCAGGGGCTGAGCCTGGCCCTGGCGTGCGACATGCGGATCGCTTCGGAAGACGCCCAGTTCGGGGCGGTGTGGGTGCGGCGGGGGATACCCCCCGAGTCGGCCGGCGCCTACCTGCTCACCCAGATTGTGGGGCCTGCCAAGGCATGTGAACTGATGTTCACCGGCAAGATGGTGGGGGCCCGGGAAGCCGAGGCCATGGGCCTTGTCAACCAGGTGGTGCCGAGGGACAGGCTCGAGGAAACCGCCCACGATCTGGCAAGGACCATAGCCGAGGGGCCGCCGGTGGCCATCGGTGTGGCGAAGATGATGACCTACCAGGCCCTGGAAACGAGCCTGGATGTGCACGGCCGTCTGGAGTTTTTCGGGCAGGACTATTGCTTCAACACCGAAGATCGTGAGGAGGGGATCAACTCGTTCCTGGAGAAAAGGGCCCCGAAATTCCGGGGCAGATAGGCCCGATACCGTAAGGAAGGGGGGCCTGCCTGGGCTCCATGTACCGCCAGAAATAGGGGGGCCGCGATTTCCCCAGGCAGACCGGCCCTGTATTTACAGTCCCTGACGCTGTTTCGGGTCATTTGGGGGGGGCGTACGACACCCCTATCATTACCGTTTCCTCGGGACCGTTTGTCCAGTGATGGAGGAGCTGTGTGGGTTTGAAGACGATGACGTCTCCCGGTCCGTATTCGACGGAGCCCATCGGTTTCTTTTCACCGTCGGTAAGACCCAACGTGCCCTTGCCTTGCATTATGTAGCACACATACCACGCCCCGACGGGGTGGTGTGCCACGGTCCCGTTCGGCTCAACGGTCAGCCTGTTCACGGTTACGGCCTTGTCATCGGATGCGATGTAGGTGCCGTAATGGAAACCCTTGCACTCCTCTTCCCCGATCTTCGGAACCTGGACCATGGAAACGTCGGGTTGTTCCGTGGCGACGTTGTCGTTGCCAATGACCACCACCTTGGCGTGAGACGCGCCCGCGAACATGAAAGCGGCCAGAAGGACCATTGCGCCCAGCAGAAGTTTCCTCTTCATCGTGCGTTCCTCCTTTTTTCGAGTTGCGGCAACCCCCGTCCTTAAGAGCTACGAATAAGACAAACCATGCATCCTACTTCAAAAGTGTCGCAGTATGGTCAAGGGCCCGAAGCGTGTCAAGCAATAAAGACCAAGGGGATATTCCATTTCAAACCCCTGCGAAAGCCTGCCTGAAGATTCCGGTTCCCCGCCTCTCACCCTCCGGACAACGCCGTTCCATGTGTCCGCTCAACCCACATGACGCGGTGAATTCGCGAATGGCAAATGAGGGCACCGCAAGGCGCCCTGACGCGGCTTCACCCTCCCTGACGAATGGACCAGCGGCCCTTAACGGATGCGAAGCCCGCCCTCAGGCCCTCCTTCCCGCCTGCCGCCTGTGATAGCCCGTGAAAAGCGCGAGAGCACGCGCGGCCCGTTGGATGTTGGGGTAGACCGGGATGCCCGCGTCCGAGCACATTTGCTGGGCACTGCGCCGCGCCTCCACGCGCCACGGCGCGATCGGGTCCCCGGCGTCCACGAAGATCACCATGGGTTTGCCGCATTCTTTGGCCAGTTGGGTGAGAAAATCGAGGCCCATTTCATGGCCCTTGACCCCGTCGGGATGGTCTAGGAGCCAGACCGCACTGCTGTTGGCGATGAGAAGGTCCACGCCCTCCCAACGGGCCCCAAGCTGGAAACACTTGCGCATGATCCCGAGCCCCCCCATGACCGAACCGTCCATGGGGTTGGAAATGAGGGACCACACCTGGGGAGCGAACCCGCGGATCTCGTCCCGCATTTCGGGAGAAAGGGGGGGCAGGCGGAACCCTTCCAGCTCGCAGACGTCTGCCGCGGCCACGCTTCCACCGCCGCCGCCACCCATCACCAGCACCTCGCGGCCCGTGGAGGGGGGCAGGGACTGGAAGGCCAGGAGCACGTCCGCCATCTCGGCCATGGAGTGGACCCTCACCACCCCGAATTGACGAAAGGCCGCCTCCCACAAGGCATCTTGCCCGCTCATGGATGCCGTGTGGGACATCACGGCTCGCGTTCCCGCCGGGGTGGCGCCTGCCTTGAAAAGGACCACCGGCTTTTTCCCGTCGGCCGCTCTCAACAGGGCCCTGAGGCGGTTTCCGTCCTTCACGCCCTCCAGGTACATGGCGATGATTTCCGTTTGCGGGTCGTCGATGAGGTACTCGAGGAAGTCCGATTCATTGAGGTCCGCCGCGTTTCCGAAGCTGATGATCTTGCTGAAGCGAAGCCCCCTTCCCGCCCCCTGGTACTCGAGGTCGGCTGCGTTTCCACCGCTCTGGGAGGCAAAGGCCACGCGTCCCGTTTCCCTTGGCAGGCTGAAACGAAAGGTCAGACCTGCATCCGGGCAGTAGAGTCCCATGCAGTTGGGCCCGATCACCCGAATGCCCGCACCCCTGGCCCTTTGGACGATTTGGCTCTGAAGATCGAGGCGGTCTTCAAGCAGGGTTTCCGCCAGACGCGCCGTGTAAAGGTGCAGGCAGCGCACCGCCTTGAAAGCGCAATCCTCCACCAGGGACAGAACCTGGTGGTGGGGCACGCAGGAGATGACGTGATCCACCGGTCCGGCGATGTCACGAATCGTCCGGTAGCAGGGGACCCCGCACACCTTGTCCCCTTCCTTGCCCACGGCGTACAGGGTCCCTGCGAAGGGAAAGGCCTGCAACTGTCGGAAATACTCGTTTCCCGGATTCAATGGGTTGTTGGAAACACCTACCACCGCTACCCCCCTGGGATGGAAGAGGAACTCGAGGGGGTGAATGGACCTTGCGGATATGCTTTCCATGGAACGTTTTACCTCCTCTGACCATTGCATTGCACGGCAAACACCCCGTGAAGCGGGTTGTCAAGCGGCTGCCGCGGCACACAAAGCATCGCAGTCGATGGATGGTACTGCCTCGGCGGCCTCGGGGAGCTTAGCAGGAAGTGCGCGGTGTGCCAAGACCATGGTTGACCGAGGTGCACCCCCCCGGCAGGTGTACGGGGCAAAGGTATTGACAAGGCCGGGTCGAGCTTATATGGGATCGCGGTCCTGCCGCCGTACCGAGGCGCCGGTATCTTGAAACGAAATCATGGGTACGCGGGGGACACGCGGACCAGATTCTCAGGGTGAATCCGGTCAAGGATCCCATCCCCGCAGGACGGGCACGGGTTGTTGTCTTGCGGGGGCGGCTCTTGTGCCACCGCCTGTGAATCCTCCGGGTCCCTTGTTCCCTCCATGGTCCCAGCGCTGTAGTTCTGTGCCCTCAATGCCGATAAGAAGGGCGTGTGAAGATGTTCGTGGGGAATCGGAATACCCGGGTCGGGCGGTTTGTCGCACACGGGGATGGGCCATGCATGAAGAAGACATACTCGTCGTAGACGACGAAGCTTCGATCAGGGAGACGGTGGCTGCCATAGTGCGCTCCATGGGATTCGGGTGCCAGACCGCTGCCGACGGTCGAGAGGCTCTGGATCTTATCAGGGGCAACGGATTCGATATTGTCTTGACGGACGTGCGCATGGCGGGGATCGACGGCCTCGAACTCATGGAAAGGGCCAGGAAGGTAAGGCCCTGTCTATCCTTCGTCGTCATGACGGGCTACGGCAAGCAATACCACTATTCAAAGGTCGTTGGGGGCGGAGCCACCGACTTCATAAAGAAACCCTTCACCAGAAACGAGTTAGAACTCAAACTCCATAGAATACTTGTAGAAAGGACAACGGAGAAGGACAGGAGACATCTGGAGAAAGAACGCGCGTCCCTCAACGAGAAGCTCAAGACCCTCCTGCTGGTGGCCAGGGACCTGACGGCCGAGCTCAATACGGACCGGCTCATAGAACTGATCATCAGAAGGGTGACGGAAATCCTCGAGGCCGAGCGCACCAGCCTCTATCTCATAGACTGGGACAACCGGCAGATCTGGACAAGGGTCGCAGAACAGGTCGGGCAAATCCGGATGCCCCTGGGCCTGGGGATAGCAGGCAGGGTGGCGCAAACCGGTGAAGCGGTGAACGTGGGTGACGCCTGGGGACTGGAGTATTTCAACAGGGATTTCGACGCACGCAACAACTTCCGCACCCGGTCGGTTCTCTGTGTGCCGATCCACAACCGGCAGCACGAGCGCATCGGAGTGCTGCAAGTTCTCAACAAGAAGAACCATCCTCTCTTTACCAATAACGACGTCATCATCCTGGAGGCCATCTGCTCACAGGTGGCGGTGGGCCTGGAGAATTCCTTCCTCCTCGACGAGCTGCAGATTTCCTTCGAAAGCTCCGTGAGAACCCTTTCGGCCACCGTGGATGCCAAACATCTGCTCACGGCGGGTCATTCGCGGCGGGTGACAGAGTATTCCCTCCTGATAGCGAGGGAAATGGGGGTGGGGCCGCAAGACCTGGAGGTCATAAAGTACGCGGCGTTGCTCCACGATATAGGCAAGATAGGCATACGGGACGAGGTGCTGATGAAGCAAGGAACCTTCACCCCGGAAGAACGGGCCGAGATGAACACTCATACCCGCCGGACCCGGGATATCCTCGAGAACTTTCACTTTCCCAAGGCCCTGCGCCGGGTGCCCCTCATCGCCTCCCAGCACCACGAAAAGATCAACGGGGAAGGATATCCAGATGGTCTTGCCGGAGATGTCCTTCCCCTGGGCTCCAGAATACTTGCCGTGAGCGACGTTTTCGACGCATTGACATCCCGGCGGGATTATCCCAAATACGTTGGAGAAGAGAAGCTGGAAGCGGACCCCATGCCCCTCGAGAAGGTGATGGGAATCCTCCGGGAGGATGCGGGTACCCACTTCGATCCCGAGGTGGTGGCCGCCTTCTTCAGGTGCCTGCCGAAGGCCCTTCGCATGTACCACGGCACCCACTTCGCCCCTGAATACGTGGACCCTACCCTGCGCACCCTGGAAACCGGTCGGTCGGGTCTGGATGGGACCCGAGCTCTTCTTACAGGGATCTGCACAGAATCCCCCAGCGATCATCCTTCCTGGTCACGATCCACAGCATTGTCTGCGTGAGGTACTTCGCGCCATCCCGATTGAAGCGGCTGAACACGATCCTGAAGTGGAACTTGTTCTTGGATGCCAAGACCGTTTCCACGCTATCCAATGTGCTGTGGTGCCATCCTTCCTTTTCTGTCAAGGTCCGGAAGGGCATCGTGAACTCCGAGGCTTCGTTTTCAATGTGCACTTCGGACCCGTAGATGCCGATGTGGGGAAACTGCAGGGTGGCCCGCATCCCTTCCACGTCATGGTTGTTGAAAGCGGCGAAATAGTCCTCGATGGCCTTTCTTGCCTCCGTCTCCGACATGTCCGTCCTCCTCGATTTGCGGTGCCCCTGTGTTCAATGACCCGGTTTCCTGGCGGTGACCCTTCCGGTTATATCGGTTATGAAGTCGCTGACTTCCATGTCCACAAATCCCGCAGCACCCAGGTACTGGCAAAACTCGGCCCCGCTGTTCACGCGTCCACGATGGTTGGGGGTGACGCCCATGAGATGATGAAACACAGGGTCCAAGGGACCTGTCTTGTCGTCGTAGAGCATGTAGTCGATGACGATGATTCCGCCTCCTGGCTTCAACGCATCGAAAGCCTTCTTGAGAAGAAACTGCACCTCTTGCTTTTCGTAGGACTGCAAGGGGGTGATGTAACTCACCAGGTCCGCCCCTTCCGGAAACGGGTCGGTCACGAAATTGCCCGCGTGGATCTTGATCCTATCCGTCAAGCCCGCCTTGGCGATGAATTCCTCGGCTACCGCCACGATGTTGGGGAAATCGAACACGATGGCGCGCAGGTTGGGATGCCGGGTAGCCGCGGCGATGGCGAAGGCCCCTGAACCACCGCCCAGGTCGAGCCACAGGGAATACCGGGAAAAGTCGAACTCCTTGGCGAGCTTGTGGGCGCTGCTGATGGCGGCCTCGTACCCTGCCGTGGTGAAAGCGCGGGCCCGTTCGGGGTCCGCGGCAATGGCATCGTAGGTTCCTTTGGGAGGTTTGAGAAGATCCGCAAGGTTCTTCCACAGGTCGTACTCGCTCTTGCACTGGTAGACAAGATAATCCCCGAAGTAGGTGGGACGTGTCCTGACCAGGAACCTGTCCACGTCGGGCAGGTTCTCGTATCGGCCTTCCTTCTTTTCGAGCAGATCCAAAGCGGCACAGGCCATCATGAGTCTGTCGGCAGACTCTACCGGTATGCCCATGGCGGGCCCCGCCTCCCGGGGACTGGTCAGCCCTTCAGCCACTTTGGTGAAAAGACCGAGCTCGATGGCCGCCAAAAGCGTGCCGGCCTGTTTGTATCCAAACCCCATGTCGTTGAGACGTTGAACGGTGATCCTCTTTCCCTGGGACGCATCGTGATTCTGCGGCTTCATGGACTGCCTCCCAATCCTTGGGGTCAATGGCCGTTGGACCGCGAATCCACCTGTGCCGTCAGGTTCTCCAAGGTCCCGTCGGTGTGGGAAAGGCTCACGGCCTTCCCCTGAAGGGAATCGCCATCGGAGAAAACAGGATCGGGCACGCGATTCGTTACCTCTTGTCTCCATAGCAGACGGTTTTCCGTGAATCAACAACGGCGAAGGGACCGGCAGTGAGCCCTTGACAATTATCCCCTCGCTGGTAGAGTCCACATGCGGTGTGCAACCCCTTTCCGGGGTCGGTGGTGGTCGGCGGTTTTTCAAACGATCTATCGGGGTCTTGGTCAATGGAACGGCTTGTGGTCGACGGGCAGGTTTGTGTGGGGTGCGGTCAGTGCGCCATGGTGTGTACGGTGGACGCGCTGGCGACGCAATGGGGCGAGATCGCGGTGGACGAGGACCTTTGTGTGGGATGCGGTGTGTGCGTCGAATACTGTCCGGTCGATGCGCTGGGGCTCGAGGCGACATGAAAGATTTTGACGGGGTTGTGGTGGGAGCGGGCATAGGCGGTCTTTGCACAGCCGCACTGCTGGCCAAGTCAGGCTACCGTGTGCTGGTTCTGGAAAGGCTTCCGTTTATGGGCGGCAGGTGTTCTTCCCTGACCCACAATGGGTACACACTGACCACCGGCGCTGTTTCCATCGAAGGCAGGGCGAGCTTGGAGCAGGTCTTTGACGAGCTGGGACTGTCTTTTCCCATCCGGTACCCCGATCCCCAGGTGAAGTACCGTATCGGGGGCCGGGATCTGGTCTTGCCGGAGAAACAGGCCCTGGGCTTCTTGTTGGGGGAGGCTTCGGGCAGCTCCCATGAAGCGAGGAGGGTCTTGGAAGGTTTCCGGGAAGCCCGAGTGGACCAGCTTCAGGATGTTTCCGTGGCCGCCTGGTTGAGCCGGTACACCTCGAACCCTGGGGTTTTCGGGGTGTTCAGGGCCCTTTGCGGAGGTATTTTTTCCGTTGGCCTTCAGGAGGCCTCCATGGCGGAACTCCTCAGATTGATAGGCGCACGCAGTTTCCGGGCCTTCGGGTATCCCCCCGGAGGAAATGCGCAACTGGCAGAGGCACTGGGAGGGGCCGTGGAACACCACGGAGGAACGGTCCTGACCAAAGCAAGGACCACAAGCATTGTGGTGGACCGGGGTAAGGCCCAAAGCGTGCGATGGAAGCAAGCCGAGGAGGAAAGGACGGCCCAGTGCCTGTTCGTCGTGAGCAACGTGGGCGTGTCCGCAACGGCAGAGCTGGCCGGAAGCAAATGGTTCCAACCTAAGGAACTTGTCCGGTGGCAAACCATGAAAGCCTCCTACACCCTGTCCATGGAGATCATGAGCGACCGTCCTTTGACCGATTTTGCAGGGGTCCTCATGCTTCCCCAGGCCAAGAGAGCGGCATTCATTTCCTGCCCCACCCTGATATGCCCCGAACTGGCCCCCCCGGGCAGACACATCACCACGGTGCTGGGGCCCCCGGTACCATCCGCCGAGTCCCTCGACACCCGTAAAGAGCTCGAGTTCCTGTACCAGGACGCCAAAGAAAACCTGCCCGGTTTTGAGGAGCACCCCCGAATGATGAGGAGTTTTCGCAAAGGTTGGCCTGGCTTCCGCGCACGGCCGGGCCAGAGCTGCCCCCAGGAGACTTCCGTACCGAACCTTTTCAACGTGGGTGACAGCGTGAATCCTTCGGGGGTCTATGGAGTCGGTGGGTGCGCCGCGTCGGCGCTGCGCCTGGCGGAGACCATTCGGGCTCGGTACTGAAGCGTTTCCGGGTCGAGAAGGGCCGCCACGACGGTGCACTCCAGGCCGAAGGGCAGGTATCCCGCCCACCCGAGAAGGGGCATTTCGAAGACGTGGAACCGGTCCACGTGAGGAATCTGGTAGGCCCACCCGGCAAGGCTGCCATAGTTCCACATTTCCCAGAACAACCCGCACACCAGGGCGCTGAGGGCCGAGACGACGATGAGTCTCCAGTCACCTCGGGAAAGGGGGGAAAAGATGTGGCGCTCCCCTCCCAGGGCCTGTACGCAGGTCAGTATGAGAAGCGGGGCGATCCAGAGCAGCGGAAAGAGAAGATGGGGCCAGACCCCTATGCCGGCAAGGCCCAAGCAGGCCACTGCCAGGACGGCTGCGGCCGCAGCCTTGGGCCGACCGGGGTTCAGCACGAATAGGTGGGCGAACCTCGCTGAAAAGAAGGGAAAGCTTTCGAGCCATCGTCGGGTGCTGACCACCGCGGGCAAAACGGTTGAAAACGGCAGGGTGGCGTACAAGAAATACTCCCAGGCCGTGAACGTTGCGCCCGTGTAGTACCAGTTGTGCACAAAACGGTTCAGATATTCAAAGAACCACCAGAACAGGGCGCTCAAAGGAAAGAGCAAGAGGAAGGTGCCGGTGCGCTCGGTCATCAGGCACGTTCCCATGCGGCGCAGGCACAGGGCGTTGACAACGAGAATGTACCCGATCCACAGGGGCGTGAAGCTGAAAGGCTGGAAAGGGGCGAACCAGGCGAACCTTGTCCAGGCAAGGACCCAAGCTCCTGCGGCCAGCACCAGGCCCGCCCAGCCCCAAACGGGAAAGGGTGAAAGGAGGGGGGCGGCCTTGCCTGTTTGGACGGCGGGAGCAGCCTTGCGGCACCGCTGGACGATGGGGAAAAGGCAGGCAAAAAGGAAGCAGCAGTAGGCGAAGAAAACGGGCCAGGAAAAGGCAGAGTGCTCCACCACGGCGGTCTGGGGGGGAAATGCGAAATAAGGCGCGAGCGGCATGCCCCGGACCCACACCCCGGCAAGGGGAAGTCCCAGGAGAAGGGGAGCGAGCAGTGCGAGCTTTCCGACCACTGTTTTCAGGTTCTGCGGCATCATTGGAAGCTTGTCCAATAGAGCCTCGATGAGAGCCTCGATCATCGTTCTGGCCAGGGTGCATCCCCGTCCATTTGGGCCGACAACCGAAGGGTGTCCACCGGTCTGTTGGCTTTCCTTAAGGCGGGGGCATCTTGCCCGCCCTCACGGGCCAAGGTGGGCGACACGGCTGCGCCCAGGGCGCGAACATGGACGCGGCCGGTTGAATCTATGATCAAGGCCGCTCCTTGTCTTACCGGTGGGGCAAGGCGTACACAAGCAAGGTTAATGCTGCGGGGGGTGCAAGGGCAAGGAAAAAAGAACTTGACACCCCGAGGGCCTTTCAATAAAAGGGCCGAAAAAAGAGTGGTGGGGAATCAGGGATGATGAAGTTCCGGCGTAATCACACGGGCAGAGGATACGGCTATTTTAGCTGGTATTATCCAGCCGGTCTGCCCGGTGGTGCGCTGGGATGACCTGAACCCACCTCAAGCGCACAAAGGCCGTGGCAGACCGGTAAGCAAGGTTCCACGGCTTTTTCATATGGGGGGGCCGTGGAGGATGGGATTCTACGGCCCCTCTGTTTTTTTCAGGAAAGGGGCCACAAAGGAGGAGAACATGACAATTGTAGGCAAGCAGATACGGATGGAGCGCATCGTGAACAGGAACACCGGCAAGACCGTGATCGTTCCCATGGACCATGGCATCTCCGTGGGCCCCATACCCGGCCTGACCAACATGAAGAAGATCATCCAGAGAGTGTCGGAGGGTGGGGCCAACGCCGTTGTGGAGCACAAGGGTCTGGTCATGGAGGGACACCGCAGGGAAGGACGGGACATCGGGCTGATCATCCACCTGTCCGCTTCCACGAGCCTTTCTCCTTTTCCCAACGCAAAGACCCTCGTTTGCTCCGTCGAGGAGGCCATCAAGCTGGGCGCCGACGCGGTTTCGATCCATGTAAATATAGGAGACGGAACGGAAAAGGATATGCTGAGGGATTTCGGGCAGGTGAGCTACGAGGCACGGTCCTGGGGGATGCCCCTTCTTGCCATGGTGTATCCTAGGGGCGAGAAGATCGCAGACGAATACGACGTGCGGTATGTCAAACACGCGGCGCGGCTGGGCAATGAAATGGGAGCGGACCTGGTGAAGGTGTCCTACACCGGGTCGCCCGAGACATTCCGTGAGGTGGTGGAAGGGTGCGCCGTTCCCGTGGTCATTGCCGGAGGACCCAAGATGGATTCGGACAGGGATATCCTAGAAATGGTCAAGGGATCCATAGATGTAGGAGGCGCGGGTGCCTCCATCGGGCGCAACGTTTTCCAGCACCGTGATCCCACGCGTATGGTCCAGGCCATCTGCGCCATCGTACATGAGGGGCGATCCGTCGAAGAAGCCCTTAAGATACTGGTTGGATAGGCGGGCTCCGGGCCGGCAAGGAGGAAGCAGAGATGGGACAGATTTGGGTGAGGGTCGATCCGTGGGACAAGAAGCTGGTCACTACCGCCCTGGAGGGCGGCGCCGACGCACTGGTGGTGCCTGCCGGTTTCTCGGACAAGGTGCGGGAGCTGGGTCGGATTCCGACCATTTCCGAAGACGGGGATTGGAGGCTGGGTGAGGATGTGCTGGTGTGCACGGTGCGCAGCCAGGAGGATGAGGAGCAGATTCTCAAGGCATGTCAACGAAGCCGTGTGATGGTGCAGACTACGGACTGGACCATCATCCCCTTGGAGAACCTCATCGCAAGGGGCGCCGAAGTGGTGGCCCAGGTGCAGTGTCTCGACGAGGCCCGGACCGCCTTCGGCATACTCGAGCATGGCGTGTGGGGAGTGTGCATCGAAACGCGGGACCCGGCCGAACTGAAAAGGATCCTGGCCTACCTGCACGAGCGGCAGGAGGACGTCCCCCTGAGCACCACGGAGATCGTGGATGTACGACCCGTGGGCATGGGCGACAGGGTATGCGTGGACACGTGCACATCCATGGGCCATGGGGAGGGGATGCTCGTGGGAAATACAAGCAGTTGTCTTTTTCTGATCCATGCAGAGAGCGTGAGCAACCCCTATGTTTCGCCCCGTCCGTTCCGGGTCAACGCGGGACCCGTGCACGCGTATACAAAGGTGCCCGGCGGAAAGACCCGGTATCTCTCGGAGCTTGGCGCGGGGGACCCCATCCTGATCCTCGATTTCCAGGGCAAGACACACGCCGCGGTTGTGGGCAGGATCAAGATAGAGAGGCGTCCGCTGCTTCTTGTCACCGCCTCCCAGGGGCAGCGGCGGTTCACCGCCATCGTACAGAACGCGGAAACCATCCGTCTGGTGGCACCGGACGGGACCCCCCGTTCGGTGGTGAACCTGGAACCGGGCCACAAGGTCCTCGCAGCGGTGGAGACGGGAGGCCGGCATTTCGGCCACAAGATCGAAGAACGCATCGTCGAGGTATAGTCACCTGCCGGGACGGTTTCCCGAATACCGGAACCATGGCCAGGAAACCCAGCCGCCCAGGTCGGGCTTCCTTCAATAGTCGCGCCCCAGCAGATGCACGCTGCCGATGCGAACCTGCCCGAGCCCTTCCCTTTCGGCCGCTGCCATGCACCGATGGGCACGCGCCCGAAAGGCGGTGGGAAGGTCCATGGGTTAGAAACAGGGGTAAAAGGCGAGGAGGCCGCATGGCATCCGGGGGTTCAGCCCGGCGATGAACCTCGTGATGTGCGAAACCTGGCCATGATCATCGTGCCGGCCGGGGGGGGCCTGTTTTCCATCGGCCTCATGTCGCGCAGTGCGGAGCGCCCATCTGCGGAACTCCGCCTGCACGGAGGTTTTCGTAAGGTGGGCACCGCCCACCAAAAAGACCGTATTCCGCACTTGGCGGGATGTGGCCGGAATGATGATTAAGGCACGAATATCACCGCAACCGCTCACCGAACCCCTCTGTGGCGACTTCGATCGGACCCCCCATCTCACTCCCTGCAAGAGTGGATTTTCTTCCGATATGGGGAGTTGCGGACGCACGTAGAGCTCCGGGGAGGGTACGGTAGAGCTGGCGGCTGAGGGCGCCGGTATTCACCGGCCGTGACAGCCCGAAACCCCGTCTTCCTCCACATATACTGCGCGGTCACAAATTGCGATTTCCCCACCTCCCCTCGCCCACTGGGAGAGGGACAGGGGAGGGTACAAGAAGCGCAATTTGTGGACACGCGAGGTATAGCCGGACACCAAGAGGGTGCCGGCCATCAGAAAGGGGCGGGCACGGCCTTTCCCCTGCCCGTGGCCCCGGGTTCTCGAAGTTGTGCAGGGTCCGGCGGTTCGTGACACCGCCAAGGGCCACGTGGATCCTTTCGTGCCAGGCATTGATGTCGAATCTGATGCATCCGCCGGAATCAAGAGAGGTTCTCGCCATCTGGGCCAGAAATGGGCCTTTCATTTGCAGGGACCATGGAAGGTACGGCGATCCGGTCGATGTCGAGGAGGTTCACGCCGTATCTTCCGACCTTGATAGGGCTCCGGATGTCCGTGTGCGCCAGCACCCCGTGCCCTCCATCCAGGATGTTCATCGAAAAACCCACCCGCCTGCCGCTCTCGCGCATTTCCCTGGTGAAGAATCCGGTGCCAGGCCGGTCGAGCCGTACCACTATCTTTTCTATTATCGTGGACTTACCGCACCCGGGCGGCCCTGTATAAAGGACGTTCTTCCACACGCCTCCTCCCACCGAAGTTACCAGGGTTGAAACCGATGGGGAGGGGGACCCCCCCAACACGATCGGACGCAGGGGCTCCATCCTGGCCGGCTCCGTTGCCAGGACAGGCCGGACCCGAATGGTATCAAGCCTGTGCGGCCGGATCTTCCCTTGATAACACATGCGGTGTGCGGTATCCATTGGATGCCATCGAGAACGGGCCTATGCGGCGCAGGGTCGCCGGGCCGGAGCCGGGCATTTCGTTCACCTTACCGGTTCGTACCATGGGTTTTCGGAGATCGTTACGGGCCGGCCGCGGGTGCGTTGCCTAAGAGCGTCTCTGAGAATTCCTTATACCGATGCCGGAGGGGAATTGTGGGGCGCGGGACGGGGCGGCGGTTTTTCAGCATTCGCCCCGAACTCGGACTCAAAAGCCCGTAGAGACGGTCAGAGTCCCCATTGCTGAGAAAACGGTCGCCCTGCCTCGGGTCGAAACAGTGGTTGGAATCTTCAGGGGAAAAAAGCGACATCGAGGAGTAAGAAGATGGAAGGAAAGCATCTCATTCCGATCTCGCGTTCGTTAAACGCGGGCGTCCTCTTTTTGGTCTTGCTTGTCTTGGCGGTAGGCCCCGCCTTTGGATCGGAAATCACCCTTTTGAACGGGGACAGAATCACCGGGGAAGTCATTTCCATGGAGAAGGAGCTTCTCCTTGTCAGAGCTCCTTACGCCGATAAGCTCACTCTCAGATGGGATATGGTGCGGTGTCTGGCATCTGACAAGGAACTGACCTTCGTTCTCAAGAGCGGTGCGGTTCTGATCGGCATCGCCGTGTGCCGGGGGGAAGACACCATGCGGGTCACGACAAGGGGTGTGGGCGGTTTCTCTGAACTCGGCACCCGAGACATCGCCTCTATCAACCCGGCCCCGCCTCCACCTGCCGTCACGTACAAGGCACTGGTCACCCTGGGCGGTACGATGACCGAGGGCAACAGCGACACACAGGCCCTTAACAGCGGGCTGCGTTTCGAGGCCCGATCCACCCGCCACCGGTTCACCTTTGGCGGCAGATACCACTACGGTGAAACCGAAGACGAGGTGGCGACGCGCAACGCCATGGGCAGTCTCAAGTACGACTTCTTCTTGACGGAAAAGCTTTATTCTTATGCCCAGTCCTTTTTCGAAGAAGACGAGTTTCAGGACCTCAACCTGCGCAGCACGCTGGGCATGGGCCTCGGTTACCAGTTTCTGGACACCAAGCGGGTGCGCTTGCACCTGGAGGCAGGGCTTTCCTATTTCAACGAGGACTTCGACACGGCCCCGGACCAGAAATACTCCTCGTCACGCTGGGCCGCCGGACTCGACATGGAAGTCCTCCAGGACCGGGTGAAGTTCTTTCATTTGCATGAGGGGTACTTGAGCGTAGAGGATGCGCATGAGTATTACATACGGTCCGAGCAGGGTTTTCGCGTGGCGCTGGTGGGCAGCTTTTTCGCGAATTTTCAGGTGAACTACAGTTACAACAGCAGCCCGGCTCCGGGGAAAGTGAAGTCGGACACTGGGTACATCGTGGGCCTGGCTTATGACCACGGGTTCTGAAACCGATTGGACTTATCCGTGTTTCTTGAAGGCATAGGGAAGGCAGGGACACGCCGCAAAGCCCGCGGATTGAAAGGCGAGCTTTTCGTGCGAACCCACGACCAGGTACCCGCCCACGGCAAGGGCGTTTAGGATGTGAACGAGGACGGGTCCGATGCGCTGGTCCTGGTAATAGGTCAGAAGGTTGTTTCTCAGAAAGATCAAATGGAAGCCGAGCCCGGGGGCGCCTGAGAAAAAATCGTGCGTCCGCCACGCGATGTCCTCCCGAAGGTAGGGCTTCACCATGAACCGTTTCCCTCCGGGCTGTGCCTCGAAACAGGCTGCCCTCAAGTCCTCCGGAACCTCCCTCAGGCTGCTCGAAGGGTAGAGGGCGTATTGCGCCTTTTCGATATAGAGAGGATTCACGTCGGCGGCGGTTATGTTTAGGACGGGAAGAGACTTGTGGGACCGGCCCATATGCTCCCAAAGGATCCTGAGGCTGTACACCTCCTCTCCGCAACCGCAACCCGCGGACCACACCCTCATCCTACCCCCGCATGTTTCCAACAACTCGGGCAGTATCTTGCCTTCCAGGACTTCCCAGAGCCTTCGATCCCGGTAAAAGCGGCTGATGGAAACTCCCATCCTCTGCTCGCATTGCTTTCTGATCTCCTCCTGTCGCTCCAACCGTTCCAGATACTCCGCCATGCTGCAGCATCCCAGCGTCTGCATGTGAGAGGCGACGCGCTTTTTCACCCCCTTGCGGACCTTCCGATACCCCTGCCACGAAAGCCCCAGGAATTCCAGGAGCCCTAGAAATTGCCTGTCATCCATGCATGCACGTCCGGCCGAATAGACCGTGGGGCAAGTACTCGCGGATACCGCGCAAGTATTGGGGCGGATGCGGTCCATCCCCCCGGCCTTAGAAGCCTCTACAGCAAAGGCTGCCCAACGGCATTAGCAAAGTCCCTGACGTCTTTTTCCCCACCTGTGAACGGCCCGCCGCGCTCCAACTTGACAAAAGCGGTGATGGCCGCGAACTTCCCCGCCTCATCGAGTCTGTCGGTTTTCTGCCTGTAGAAGAGATAGCCGGCCATGTATGTGTCACCACAGCCGGTGGGATCAACGGCACCGGTGTTTCTCGGGGCGTACGCAGGAATCCGGTAGGTGTTGCCCGCGCAGTACACCAGTGAGGGATCGGCCCCACAGGTTATGACCACCTCTTGCGGACCGTAACCGGACAGTTCGCGGGCGATTTCGGAAAGATGCAGGCCGGGGCAAAGGATGTCTGCCTCGTCTTCGCTGGCTTTCAGGATGTTCACGAAGGCGAGAACTTCTCTTTTCTCTTTCCAGGCCCTCTGCCTCACGCGCACCCAGCCACGGCCCCTTTTTCCCATGTCCCTGACAAACCCTTGCACGTCCATTGAGACTTGGGCTTTTGTCGCCAGAAGGCGGATGAGTTCAGGCGGAATGTCGCCCTTTGTCAGCGGCCCGAGATGGAAAATGGCCGCATCGCACCGCGACACGTCGCCGAAGGTGAACGGCTCGGCCACGTCTTTCACCCACTGCTGCCTTGTGGCCGTGCCCTCCGGGTATTCGTTCCTGAAGGTGGTTGTGGCGCCGCTGTGTCCCAAGAATACGGGGATGTGTTCCTTTTCCAGTTCGTGCAGCAGGAAGGCGTCCGTATCACGGAGTTTGGTGATCACCGCCACACGTGCGCCGAGGTGCTTCAAAGCGACGGCCGTGTAATACGCCGTGCCCCCGGGCGCGACGCGCACACCTTCAGGGGTGATTGCCACGTCCTTGGTTATGTGTCCGAGCACACAGACATCGAAGATCATTGGGTACGATCTCCCGTTTGGGACAGATTCGCCGCCGATCGAAGCGCATGGACGAGCGTTTTGGTCTGACCGGCGTCCCCTGATCGCACGAAACCCGAGCTGAGAAGCCTGCCCGTTTCTTTCAGCCACGACCTTGACAACCGGCGCCCCACCGGCCCACCGACCGGAATGCCACTTGGCCACCTTCATTGCAACCATATTACGAAGCAGGATGTCAATGGGGGTGGTGACCAGCATCGAGGGTCTTGTCGGCATGTACACAGGGTTCCATCCCCCTGTACATACACCGACAAAAATTTTTTGTCCACTAAAATCCGCCGCTTACATCCAGCGATCGCTCAGTGTCCCCCTCTCCCCCGAAAACCGGCTCCCAAATGTGACAAAGTAGAATTAGCAAGTGCGTGTGATACTTGTGGAGCATACCAGGAAGTGCACGCATAGATGCCCCCGGGGCACTGCATCATATTATCGTACTGGGCATAAAACGCAGGGCGATCTTCCGAGGGGGCAAGGATCGGAAAAGCTTTGTCGAGAGACTTGGCCGGGTGCTTCTGTAGTCTTCGATGCCGTGCTTTGCGTTGGCGTTGACGTCAAACCACGTCCATTTGCTGCTGCTAACTGGCGGGGGCGGGGGGTACCGATATCCACGGTGATGAGGCGGCCCTTGACGGGATATGCTCAGGAGTTTAGTTGCCGCTACAACCGCCATGGGCAGCTGTTCCAGAATCGATACAAGTCAGTACTGTGTGAGGAGGATCCGTATTTGCTGGAACTGCCTGGTCCGCTACATTCACCTCAATCCGATTCGGGCCGGGATCGTCAACGATGTGGGGTGCATGCGCAGTTTCTGACCGGCGGATGGGATAGTCGGCTCACCAACGGATGGCTGAAGGCCATCGACTGCGGCGGATTGGGACCATTTGTGGTGAAATCGCTGCGGTCAGTATGGCATGTGACTCCGCGAGAGAAATGGACCGGTCAGAAACAGCGTATGCACCCGTCCTACTTTGACAGTATTCCCCACGACCTGCTTATGGTCCAAGTAAGCAAGCACACCGCCGATGGGCGGTTGCTGACACTGATAGATGCCTTTGTAAAACAGGAAGTGGTGGAGGATCTGGCGAGCTGGAAGCCGGAAGAGGGGACTCTCCAAGGGGCTGTCATCAGCCCTCTTTTGGCTAATCTGTATCTCGATGAAGTGGACAAGGCCATGGAAGCGGCGGGATACATGATGATCCGCTATGCGGATGATTTTGTAGTGCTGTGCCGCAGCCAGGAGGAAGCCGAAGCTGCACTGTTGCAAGTGCGGAAATTGGCGGAAGAACGAGGCCTGACGTTGCACCCGGAAAAGACCCGACTTGTGGACGCCACGATTGCCGGGCAGGGATTTGACTTTCTGGGATATCACTTCGAGCAAGGACAAAGATGGCCGCGCAAGAAGAGCCTCAAGAAGGTCAAAGATGCGATCCGCGCTAAGACAAAGCGCTGCAATGGACACAGCATGGCGACGATCATAGGGGATGTCAATGCCATACTGAGGGGATGGTTCGAGTACTACAAGCACAGCAAGAAGTGGATCTTCCTTCGGCTGGACGGGTGGATACGGCGCAGGCTGCGCAGCGTCCTCCGGAAATGCAAAGGTCTTCGCGGCATCAGTCGGGGGCGCGATCATCAGCGCTGGCCAAACCGATACTTTCAAGATCGTGGGTTTTATAGCCTTGAAGAAGCCCATCGGATCTCCCTTCAGTCCTCGCGAGGTTAACCACCAACTGGAGAGCCGTGTGCGGGAGATCTGCATGCACGGTTTGGAGGGGGGGGCGGCGCAAGAAAAGGCGTCGTCCCTACCCCTATCGCCCTTCGTACGGCCGCCATCGTAGGGTGGGCATGGCCCACCAAACGGGCCCGATCCTTTCCCCCCAAGCCCCTGCTACGGCGGGAGAGCGAGTATGAAGACCCGGGCGGAAGCATGACCCGGGCCTGTCCGGCGGCGGTGGGGTAGTGGAGCGCCCGGACGTCACGGAGGTTGTGGTGGGCCGTGCCCACCCTACGCATGCCGCCATCGTAGGGTGGGCACCGCCCGCCAAACGGGCCCAATCCTTATGACAAATGGGAGGCCCCGGTGAACGGGGCGTACCCCAAGGGTCTCGGACCCCGTCCCTCCCACCGACCCCCGTGGGCCGATGAAACCGCCGGGGTTCGTTCGCGCGACATGACGGGCAGCGATGGGAAGGCGAGACCCCGTGGCGACGCCAACCGGCCCCGATCCTTTCCTGTGTGGCTCCGCGTATGGGCTTTCGGCATTGCACAACGTGAGGCCGGGGCAAAAGAGGACCTGCCCGGCCGGTGCGGTGATCATGGCCGCATTCGGGATCGGCCTTTCCCGCCATGGTGGCGCGTCTTTCGGCAGACCCATAGAATGACCCACTTGCAGGCCGTGTCCGTCCAAATAGGGTAGAGCGAGGAGGGACCGTTGGAAACAGACCCCGCCGGGCAGGCGGGGCGATGCAACCAGGCAAGGCGGGGCCGCTGTTGTTTCACAACACCCGTTGTCTCTGTGGCGCCGAACGCCGTTGTGCTCTTGTGGTCCATGCTCCGGCAGGGCGGGTCGCAAACCGGGGAAAAGGAGAAGGTGCCGGGAGCGGGCCCTGGGAATGAGCCCCTTGGGCTGACCGTGCGACCATACCTCGCGCGGCCGCAAACTTGCGCTTTTTATGCCCTCACTCCGTGCCTCTGCCAGAGGGCGAGGGGGATGCAGGAAATCGCAATTTGTGATCGCCCGCAGGATATGTGAGGCATACGGCCAAAGGCAAGGAAACGAAAGGAAGTTCACAGAAAGGAGAAAGCCGATATGAAGACGACGATGGAGAGGGCCCCACACGCATGTCTTTTTGTACTGGCCGCGGCGACATTGTTCTGCATAACCATGGCCTTTGCCCGGCCCGCGGCCGGTGAGTCACAAGAAAAGGCCGTGAGCATCCGTGACGGCGGCAAGGAGCTTGCCGTGGAGTTCTTGCCCACCAAATCCACGTTCAGGGTCGGTGAACGGATCGGCTTTCGCATCAAGGCCAACAAGGACTTTTTCCTTTACCTGTTCAACATCAACAGGGAGGCCGGAAGGGCGGTGCTGCTCATACCGAGCGAAAAACAAAAGGGCAATAGGTACGAGGCGAACCAATCTTACATGGTTCCCAACCCGAACCTGGAGTTTTTTGCAGACAGCCCGGGAAGGGAGCAGGTCGTCATGCTGGCCAGCGCCAGGTACCTCGATTTTCGCAAGGATAGGTACAGCAAATCCGGAGATTTTTTCACGGCGACCCCCGAGGTCGCCGACGAACAGATCAAGGCCCTGAGCCTGCGAACGGAAAAGGAAGACGAACGTGTGGTCAAGGAGGTCACGTTGCAGATCGTGGAACGTTCCGGAAGGCCCATTGCGCCCGAACCGGCCCGGGTGGAGGGCGCAGGCGACGAGGAGGCCCCCATGACCTTCATCTCCTGCGACCGGGAGGTGTACAGGATAGGCCAGCGGGTGCGTGTCATTTACGGAGCAAGCCGGCCGGGATGGGTGCATATCTATCTGCTCGAACCTTCGGGGACAAGGGGCCTCTACAAGAAGGCCCAAGTGGACGGCAAGAGCCTCTACGAGCTCACGGCAACGGCCCAGAGCCCGACGGGTCCCCACGGGCTTGTCGCCGTGTACAGCGATTCACCGGACCCCATCGACGAGAGGGCCCCCGGCGACAAGCCCCGTTTCAAAGGGTTGAGCCCCCAGGAACCCGAGGGCCCCCCCTATACCATGTGCAGGTTCCAGATTCGCGCCCATTGAGATGCACCTGATCAGGTGCACACCGCCCAACCTGCCCTCCGGGCTGCGGCGACACGGCACGCGGGGCAGGTACACCGGCGCGTGCACACACCGCGATTCTTGTACCCTCAACCCGTCCCTCTCCCGGCGGGCGCGGGGGACCTGGAGAATCGCAGTGTGTGACCGCAGGCGGCATCGGCGGGCACCGCCCGCCATGAAAGGGCCGGATACCGGCACCGAAAAGGAGAAGCCATGAAACGCCTGCTCGCGCTGGTGGGGACTGCCGTCGTGGTCATTGCTCTCGGCGGCTGTGAAGAGGAGAAATACATTCACGTGGGGCCGAACTGGGCGGCCCTGAGCGAACTGAAGCAGCCCGAAGACGGCTTCCGGGTGACGGTGGAGGGGAAAAAGAGATCGAAACAGGGAGAAACCCTTTCTTTCCAGGTGGTGTCGGAAAAACCGGGCCGGTTGTGGGTGGCGCAGGTGGACCCCGAAGACCGGGTCACACTCCTTTTCCCCAACGAAAGATCCCACGACAACACAGTGGCTGCGAAAAAGCCCTTTCGTATTCCTCCCCAGGGGGCCGGCTGGCAGGTCGTGGCCGGTGAGCCCCTGGGAAAGAGCGTGGTTGCCTTCATCGTGACAGGCGGTGACACGGACCTCCGGGATGTGCTGGGAAGCCGGAAAGACATGACAAAGGCCCTGCGTCTGGTGGAAAGGGCCCCCTTCTGGGGCATGGGGAAGCTGGTCATAGACGTGAAGGAGTGAGTCATGGGAAAGATCGCATGGGTCATGCTCGCTTTTCTCGTGTCCCTCACCGAGGCGCTCGCGGGGTGCGAGAGGGCGGAAGAGCTTTTCAACCGGGCCGTTTCCGCCGGTGTGACGCCGCAGCAGCGGGTGGAACTGCTGGAACAGTCTGTGAAGGAGTGCGACAGCTTCGCCGCTTACTACGAGCTCGGTAAAGCTCACCATCACAACGGGGCGCCTCTCGAGGCCGTCTCCTGCCTCAAGAGGGCGCTTCGCCGGGCGGAAAGCGACGATGAAAAAGCCGCGCTGTTGTGGGTTACGGCACGGGTGTACCTGGACATGGACAGGCTGCACGACGCGGTGCTCTGCTACAAGACCTCCCTGAAACGGCGGAGAAACCGCGAAGTGGAGAGGGAGCTGCTGTCGGTGGAAAAAGGCCTCATGAGCACGGCATCTTACGCCGACCAGATGGACAGCGCCCTGGAAACGGCAAGAAGCCTGGGCGTGGTGCCGTTCATAGATGTGAGGGTCCCCTTCCCGTTCGACTCCTACCGTCTGACGGATGAGGGCAGGAAACACGTCCTGCGGATTGCGGAGGTGATGAAGCGCCTGGGGGATACGCGGTTCACGCTGGTGGGGCACACGGACAGTCGCGGACCCATGGAGTACAACGACGCGCTTTCCCGGAAAAGAGCGGATGCCGTGAGGGCTTGTCTCGTGGGCGAGCTTGGGATCGACCCGGGGCGGCTCGCCGTGGACGGCATGGGAGAGCGGGAGCTTCTTTACCATGACGACACGGAACTTGCCCACAGCCTCAACAGGCGGGTCGAGGTCATCGTCGAGGGGACATTATGAAATGCAGGCTTTTCCGTGCCTCGCACGGCACGATTGCGCCATGGGTCTTGACGGCGATTGCGTTTTGCATGGCGCCCGTTCTCGCCGTGACGCCGGCAGCAAGGGCGGAGCACTACGCGGTCCTGATGGGTATCAGGGATTACACCGCCGTACCGCCGCTTTTCGGGCCGGTGAACGACGTGCAGGCCCTGTACGGGATGCTGGTGGAAAGATACGGATTCCCGAAACGGAACGTGGTGCTCCTGACCGATGAGAGGGCGACCAGGAGCGCTATACTGTCCGCCCTTTCCCGCTTGAAAGACAGCGTCAAACGGGACGACTTTGTCTTCGTCTTCTTCAGCGGCCACGGAACGAGCGGTTATGATCCTTCCCCCGCAGGCCCGGCCCTCGGGGAAGCCACCGGCGCCCTCGTCCCGTATGACTTCCGCCCGGACGAAAAAGATCTTCGGAAGACCCTGGAGGGCCTTGTGATCGGCAGGAGGGACCTTCGACCCATCTTCACGGACCTGGACCGAAGGACCAGCGTGTTCGTCGTTTTCGACGCATGTTTTTCCGGCAACGCCGTGAGGGCCATCGGGCGACGGCACGGGGTTCCGAAGAACGTCTCCCTTGGTTTTCCGGACTTCAAGCCCCGGTTCGGCGGAAGCGAAAAAGAAAAGGAGCCCTATCCCTATGAGCGACTGATTTACATCGCCGCATCGGATGAAACCGAGAGGGCCATCGATCTGCGGGCAGGAGCCGCATACGACGGCAAGGCCCACGGCGCATTGACCGATGCTCTCCTTGTGGGCCTCGCCGGCGGCGCAGACACCAACCACGATGGGACGATCACCTATGAGGAACTGTACCAGTTCGTCCGCCGTAAGGTGCAGGTCCATGGACACACCCCGCAGATCCTGCACAGGAGTGCGCTGAGCCGGCCGGTTTTCGAAAAACCGGTGAAAGTCAGCGCATATTCGCCGCCCCCACCGGGGCCCGCGCGGTTGAAGATAGAGGGCCTGGATCGACACGCCCTTGCGGGTGCGCTCCAAGGCATTCCGGGGCTCGAGATGGTGGAGGAAAGGCCGGACCTCGTTCTTGAGGGACAAATCGAAGGAGAGGGCAAACCGCTCAGTGCCGTTCTCTACCTTGGCAGCGGCGACAAGGTTTGTGATGTGACGGGGCTGGAAGATACCCTTTCCACCCTCAGGAAGTATGCGAAAGCGCGAGAGCTCGCGTGCCTCAGGAACCCCAAACAGGGTTTCAACCTGTGGCTCCGGGTGGGAGGCTACGAAGGAAAGACCACCTTCTTCGCCGGAGAACCCGTCGGCTTCACCATCAGGAGCGAGAAGGACGCGTACCTGTTATTGCTCAACATAGATCCCCACGGCAACGTGATCGTGCTTCTGCCTGAAAAAGCCTCTTCCTGGGTACCCATTCGAAAAGGAGAGGCCCTCGAGCTCAAGGATTATGGGAGAGTGGATCCGCCTTACGGCGTGGAGTTTCTCAAGCTTTTCGGCTTTCCTCAAAGACCGGAGCGCCTCGACGGGCTTGTCCGGACCTGGGAGCTCACGGAAGAAGGGCAGGTCGCGAGCCTGTTGGAAAGGATCGGTGGGTACGAGGGCTGGGCGGAGACGGTCGCCCAGGTCGTGACGTTCGGCGGGCCGTGAGGGGTGTTCGGGCGAGGTGGAATTGGGTCATTCTTGGCGGGCAATGCGCAACCCACGTCCCATTTTGGGCCGGGGGGTGCGGGGCGGCGGCACCGTGCCTCGGGCCGGGTTGTGGTGGGCAGTGCCCACA
>Ga0209163_1000860_pt1 | contig 43032 bp, 38 predicted proteins | sample MTBAKSrepl2MetaG_FD_187457 | JGI IMG/M metagenome (GOLD analysis project Ga0209163, IMG submission 187457) | Enrichment culture microbial communities om Arthur Kill intertidal strait, New Jersey, USA, that are MTBE-degrading - MTBE-AKS2 (Arthur... | ecosystem: Environmental > Aquatic > Marine >...
CCGAGAACGTGGAATACCCGCTGCTGATGGTCAGGAATCTGCCCAAGTCGGAGCGGCGTTCGCCGGTGGCCAGGATGCTGGAGGCGGTGGGCATGACCGACCAGAAAGACAAGTACCCGGACCAGCTTTCCGGCGGGCAGAAGCAGCGGGTGGCCGTGGCCAGGGCCTTGGTGACCAGTCCCTCGCTGGTTCTGGCCGACGAGCCCACGGCCAACCTGGACCATAAAACGGCCCAGATGGTCATCGGATTAATGAAAGACATGCGGGACGAACTGGGGACGACCTTCATTTTCTCCACGCATGATCCCCGGATCGTCGATCAAGTCGAAACGGTTTTTCACTTGTCCGACGGCATACTGCTCGACCAATGATTAAAAGAAGGGTGCGGCCATGTTGAAGATTTTCCACTTGGCCTGGCGGAATCTGACCAGGTACAGACGGCGGTCTTTTCTAACCGGGTTGTTGGTGGCGTTAGGGGTGATCGCCGTAGTCGTCTTCGGCGGGTTGAGCGAATCGTTCAAAAGCTTGGTGGTGGGAGAGATTACCGATTCCATGCTCGGCCACTTGCAGGTTCACCGCAAGGGTTATGTCTCCAGTATCGAGAACCTGCCGCTGGACAAGAACATCCCGGAGAAAGCCTATCAGACACTCCGGACGGTGCTCGAGGCCGAGTCGGCGGTCTCGGCTTACTCCCCGCGGATCAAATTCGGGGGGATGCTGAGCAATTTTGAAACGACGACCAGCATCCGCCTAAACGGCGTCGAGCCGGACCAGGAGGACCGGGTGGTCCCGGACTTGAGAAAGCGAATCACCGCCGGGAGAGAGACCGGTCCGTTGATCGAGCCCGGGGAAATACTGGTGCCCGAGCTTCTGGCCAAGGGTCTTGAATTGAAGCCCGACGACACGGTGGTTCTGGTGGCCACGAACCTGGACGGTTCGGTCAACGGCATCACCTTGAAGGTGGCCGGGATTCTCGAGGGCGTGACCGGACCGGGCGGCCGGGACGGCTATATCCATATTCAGGATGCCAGCGTTTTGTTACGTCTTTCGGGTGCGGAAGTCAGCGAAGTGGCGGTCCGGCTCAAAGATTTCGACCGGCTGGACGAGGCGTTCACCCGCCTGGCCGCGGCGGTGGCTTCATTGAAAAACAAAGAGGGGCAGTCCATGTTCGAGGTGCACACCTGGGCCGACTTGTCTCCCTTCGCCAATATCGCCCAACTAATTGACATCATGACTATTTTCGTCAAGTTCATTCTTATCGCCGTGGTCCTGGTCAGCGTGCTCAACGTCATGATCATGAGCGTGTACGAGCGGGTGCGGGAGATCGGGACCTTGGCGGCCATCGGCACCACGCCCGGCAAGATTCTTTCCCTTTTTTTGGCCGAAGGCTTGACCCTGGGCTTGATAAGTTCGGTCATCGGGGCCCTGGCCGGGACCGGCCTGCTCTGGGTCCTGAACCTGATCGGGGTGGAAGTGACCTTCGGCCGCAACAAGGTCTATACCCTCATGCCCTCGGTGGAACTGGACCAGTTGATTTATATCTGCCTGATTGTAGTCCTGATTTCAGCCCTGGCCAGCCTTCAGCCGGCGGCCAAGGCGGCCCGCCTGGAACCGGTCGAGGCTTTGCGCCACGTTTAAGCCGAAAATAAGGCTTTTAAGGAGAATGACCATGTTTAAGAAACTGATTTTCCTGGCCGCGCTCCTCGCGGCGGCCCTGTTACCGTGGGCCTCTTCATTCGCTTTGACCGGACAGGAAATACTGGAACGAGTGGATGAGAACCTCCAGCCCGGCAGCCTGGAGATGTACCGCAAGCTGATCAACATCGAGCCGAACGGGTCGAAAAAGGAATTCGTCCTGTGGTTCCTCAAAAAGGACCAGGACAAAGTGGTGACTTATTTCCTGTCCCCGGCCAGCGAGGAAGGGCGGGCCACCCTGCGCCTGGGGGACAACATGTGGCTGCTCATTCCCAACGTGGGCAAACCCATTCGGATCACCAGCCTCCAATCGGTGGTCGGCGGGGTTTTCAATAATTCGGACATCATGCGCCTGGACTACAGCGTCGAGTATGACGTGGCCGGCCTGTCCGAGGAAGGCGGCCAATATCTGCTGGACCTTAAGGCCAAAACCGGCCAGGTGGCTTATGACCACCTCAAAATGTGGGTTTTAAAAGATGGAATTATTCCGACCAAGGTGGACTGCTTTGCGGCCACGGGTCTGCTGATCAAGACCATCACCTTCAAGGAGCCCAAGGACATCGGCGACGGGGTGGTGCGGCCGGCGGTGATGGAAACGGAAAGTCCTCTCCAGAAAGGGTATAAATCCGTGATGATCTCGGCCAACCTAAAAAAGCGGGATTTTCAGGAAGAAGTATTCACCTTGAACTATCTGCCCCGGATCAAGGACCTCAGATAAAGCGGACATGAAACGAGCGCTGTTGACGGCGGCCATATTCTTCCTGTCGGCTTCCTTAAGCTGGGCCGGTGAATACGACCTGGAGATTCCGGAGGCGAAAAAGAACCCCTGGGAACTGGGCGGCAAGCTGGAATTTGGCTATATCTTCCACCAGCTCGACCAGGAGTCGGCGGCTTACCGGCTCAAGACTTTCAACGAAGACGAACGGGATCAACTTAGTGAATGGCGGACCCTGTTGGAATGGCAAGGCGGTTACCGGCGGGAGTCGTTTCGTTTTTTTCTGTCCGCTCATCACGAGTACGACCAAACCGATTGGGGCGAGGAATGGACGCATCGAGTGTACCAGGGGTATTTTTCCATCACGCCTTCTCCCCGTCTGACGGTGGACATCGGGAAAAAGACCTTCCTTTGGGGCAAGGGTTACGCCTGGAACCCGGCCGGCTTCATCAACCGGCCCAAGGACCCGGATGATCCGGAACTCAGCCTCGAGGGGTTCACCGCCTTTAGTTTTGACTACATCAAAAGCTATGCCGGCGGGGGGTTGACCACGGTGGCCGTCACGCCGGTCATTCTGCCCGTGTTTAACTGGGAGAACACTTCCCTGGGCGAATCCGGAGAAGTCAATTATGCGGTCAAGTTGTATTTTCTGATCTACGATACGGACATCGACTTGATCTACTACGGCGGCCCGAGCCAGCCGGACAGCTACGGGGTGGACTTTTCCACCAACCTGAAGGAAAACCTGGAGTTCCACGGAGAATTGGCCTGGCAAAAGGGGGTCCGGCGGGTGGTTTTGGATTCAAGCGGCCGGATGAGCGTTTCCGAGGAAGACCAGACCGGTTTTCTCCTGGGGGTGCGCTATCTTACCGCATCAGAAACTACTTTTATCATTGAATATTACCGGAACGGGGCCGGATATGACCGGGGTGAGATCGAGGACTTTTTCGCCTATCAAGAAGCGGTCTATTCGAGATTTCTAGCCGGACGGGACCCCTCCGTTATGACCAATTTGGTCAACAGGACTCGGGCCTATTACGCCCAAAAAAATTTCGGCCGGGACTATTTTTATTTTAAGTTGTCCCAGAAAGAACCCGGCGGGATACTTTATTTCACGCCTTGGGCGGCCGTGATCATGAATCTCCAGGATTTCAGCTTCAGTCTTTCTCCCGGCCTGACCTATCTTCCGTCCGCCAACGTGGAGTTCGCCTTTAAAATAATTGCCCCTATCGGTCCGCCGGGGACTGAATTCGCGGAAAAACAGGACGATCTTCGTTCCGAATTTCTTATTCGTTACTACTTTTAAACCGGGGGCGCCCGATATACCGCACGCCGGGCGCCGCCCTAGTTTACCGTGGTCTGGGGCGGCCGCCGTGAGTCCTTTTTTTGATCGGGCCCAGGGGCACCAGGTAGAGGACTTCCTCGCCGGGGGGCAGTTGGAGCAAGCGGTTGACCTCTTCGTCAAAAAAGGCCCCGACGCCGCAGCAGCCCCAGCCCAGGGTTTCGGCGGCCAGGTAGGCCCGCTGGCCCAGACGACCCGCCGCCAGATAGCTCAGGCGCAGGGCCCGGGGGCCCATGGTTTTTTCCAGGTATTCCAGCGGCGAGGTCAGGACCAAGATAAGGTTGGCCCGGCCGACCCACTCCTGGTCCAGGGCGGCTTCGGCCAGGGCCGGACTGAGGAAGCCGCCCTTTCGCCGGATCAACGCCCGAGGCTCGGGGTGGAGGCCATAAAAACCGTCGGGCAACCCTTGGACCTCGTTGGTGACCAAACCAAGATTGACCAGCCGCCCCGCATCCGGGCTGACGATCAAGTCCAGGAGGCGGGCGGTTTCCTGAAGAGTAACCCTTTGAGGCCGGAAGTTTCGGCGGGAACGCCTCGATTGCAAGGCCTGAACCAAAGTCGGGCCTTCGAACCCCTGCCAGTCCGAGGCCGGCAAAGAGACTAGGTCGACCTGAGGCCGAGGCCATTCTTCAACGGGATTTTCGGTCAAAGGTCCGGAAGTCAGGCGAACGGCCTCGGAAACAAGGTCGAAGACTTGTTCCCGCGGCGCTATGGGCTGAGACCGAGGGCGGTTGGGCGGAGCGGTTGCTTCATGTTCGGAAAATGAATTCCCCGCTTTCAGTCGGAACAAACCCAGGGCCGCTTCCCGGTCCGGGTCGAATCCTAGATAGGCGTTGAGCACTTGGTCGTCGAAATTGGATAAAAACTCACCTGAACAGCCCAATACCCGGCTGACCAGGACCAGGTTTTCAGCCACATGGCCGGCATCCAGCAGGCAGTAACGCAAAGCTCGGTCGCGGTACTTCCAGGCGCTCCGGAAAAACAGGCCGGACAGGACCAGGGCCGGAGCCGGGACTTGGCCGGGCGGTCGGCCCGAGGCCAGGCGTTCGAGAGCAAAGTCCATGATATCGTAATGATAGAGACCGTCGTCCAAACCCTCGATTCCCTGGGTGGTCAGATATATTTCCGTGGGATAAAGGGCCCCGGCCGAAGGGGCCGAGCGGTAAAGAAAGGTCTCCGGCCCATGCTCCACCCGGGCAGAAAAACCATAGGCTAAAAAAAGAAGATCGGCCAGAAGAGACAGGCTGGGCGGCTGGGACGCTCTAACCAGTTCTCCGGTCAAAGTCTGACGGGCGTCGGCCTTGGGTAAAACCAAATCTCTCGGAAAAGGAACCGATTCGGTCTGGGGATATTTTTTGTAAACCGAAGGCTGGTTGGCCCAATCCAGGCCGCCGCCAAGCTCCCCGCGGCGGTATCGGGTACGGCGGTGGTATTCGGCCGCGGAAGAAAGTTCGGTCACCGGTCTGAGCCTTTTTCGGCCGCCATTTGCTCAATCCGGGCCAAAAGGCTTCTGGTTCTGGACAATTCTTCGGTCAAATGGACTTTATCAGGGTTGATTTCAGCCTGGGCGTGCAATTTTTCGAGATAGCGGCGCAGAAAATCGATCTGCCCGCCGATTTCCATATTTGTTTGGCAATTTTGACACATAATTCCCTATTCCTTGGTGGGAGCGGTTACTTTGCGGCTGGAAAAAATCTTCACCCCGGGATACTCGCGTTCATCAACCGGGCCGCGTAAATGGGTCATTTCCCTGGACAACAACCACAGTTCCGGGACGATTTCGGCGATAAGCTCCCCGTCGAAAAAAACCCGAACCACGGCGCTCTCGGAGACCACCACGGCCGTACATGACTCGGCCCTGGTCACGGCGGCCGCGGTCACGTGGCGGGAGCCCAGCCCCATGGGCAGGTCTAAATTGCTGGCGTCGGCGTCCAAATATCGGCAGCCGGCCACGGCATATCCGTCCAGGGAGATGATAAACGCCCCGTCGAGCAGGGCGAGCTCTTTCAGGGTTTCTCTGAGGTTGGGGTCATGGATGCTTAACAGTTTCCTTTCGTGGCAGAAAAGCGGGTCCAGAATCAAGGACTTGGACCTGGCCAGAAGTCTTGCTTCATCGCCGACGACAAACAGGGCCCCGACCCGCTGGCCTTCCCGGCCTTCTCTGGCCAGTTCCACGGCCAGGGAGATCACCGCTTGCATGATTTCACGGTTGCATTGGGGATTAAGACGGCATAGATGCTCAAACAAGGTCGATCCTGCCTAATTTGTTTATATTACTATAATCTGCGATCAAGAGGAAGTCAAGGTGAGGCATTACCGATGCCTCTTTTTATTATCATAATTCCAAGCTCATCCTTTCGGCCAGGGCTTGACCGATAGCCCGGACCCGGCCGGGGGCGGCCCGATCCCAGCCCAGAGCCGTGCGCAGGAACCGGGCCAAGGAAGCCGGCCCCGGCAACTGGTGGACAAAAGGCCGGTTGTCCAAGGGCGGCCTCATAATCCGGCGGTGCTCGGCGATGAATCGGTCCAGGACGCTCCGATATCGCAATAAAAAGCCCGGTTGAGCCAATTCCGCCAAGCTGTAACGCTCCAGCAGCAATTCCATCGGGTACCCGTCCCGGGCCGGGTCCAGCAACCGATCCAGGATCGACCATCTGGCCCGATAATCTTCGCGATTGAGGCCGTTTGGTTCAATATCCGCCAAGTGTTTAATCACTTTTGGTCCCCAAAGCAGCAAGCGGAAGGCCGGATTATTTTTTTCGCTGGAATAGTCGAAAGAGTCCAGACCCGTGGTCAGACTGAGGACCAGATCGGCATGGGACGGGGAAAGAGATGAAAAAATTACAGCTTCCCGGCATAATTCCCGGCGGCATTTTTCGCCGTACCCGGTCAGGTCCCGCTGGTCCCGGCCCTGGTGTCTCGACGGATGGAGCAGGCAGCCGACCAGCTTTCGCGTTTGGTCCAGAAAACCGAGGCCCCAGCAGCTCCATCCGGAAATGGGCCAGGATTGTTCAAGATTATCTTTTAGTGCCTGGGTATTTTGAAGGATCAGCCGCCTTAATACCGGATCGGGCTCGGCGTAATCGCACCCGGCCGGCCGAAGGGGCGGACAGCAGCGAAAACAAGAACGTTCAGGATCGGGCCGACAAAATACGGAATAATTTCCTACGGCTGAAGGAGAGGACGCTCTGGGGTGGTGGGTCTGGACCTGGTCCATTAAGCATAAAAACGGACGCGGCCCGTGGGGGCCGCGCCGGAAAGAATTTTAAAGCCGAGAAAAGCTAAGCGGCCGAACCGGCTTGGACCAACTGGCCCAGGTAGTCCTTGACCATGCGCTGGCGATCTTCGGCGTTGATGCGTTCCCGGATGATCTTTTCGGCCTCGCTCAAAGCCATTTCCACCAATTCGGCCTTGACCGACTCCTTGGCCTGAAAAATCTTGACCTGAGCTCTTTCCTTGGCTTCGGACAGGATGTGGGCCGATTCCTGTTCCGCCTCTTTAATAATCAGTTTTTGCTGCCGCGCGGCCTCGCTTCTTATATAACTTCTTATTTCTTCAATCAATTCTTCCATATGAAGCATACGGGCCTCGGCCTGCTGATAGTCGGACTCCGCCTGGGCCTTCAGTTCGTCGGCTCGGTTCAGGCGTTCCCCAATCTCAGTGCTGTGCTGAGCCAGGAAGTTCTTGATGGGTTGCCGCCCGTATCTGAAAATGAGATAGGCCAGAATAGCGAAATTAATCAGTCTCCAGGCCGTGTCCCAAGCCTTTCTGGCCGAGCTTGGTCCTTCCTTGTCCGTTCCTTTTTCATGTTGTTTCGAGGCCAAAACCAGAGCCGGAGTCAAAAGCAAGCTCAGAATGACCAGAATGACCAGTATAACACGTAAAGACTTCATGAGACCTTCCTGCCCATGATTTTGAAAAGGACCATTTCGATGATGGCGTTCTTGAATTCGTCAAGGCTTTGTCGGACTTGCTTGATCTGCTTTTCCGCTTCCTCTTTCATCGAGGTCATGTGTTCTTCAGCTTGGGTCCTGGCCTGGTTGAGTATCTGGTCGGCCTGATTCGCCGCCTGTTGGCGAAGTTGATCCCTATTTTCAGACTCTTTCATGCGGGTCCTTCGGAGTTCGGCCTCGATGGTCTTGGTCTTTTGCTCCGCCTCGACTCGCAGACGCTCCATCTCGGTCTTGGTGACGGTCAGGGTCTTTTCCCGCTCTTCCATGATTTTAAAGATGGGTCTAAAGAGAATCCGATTGAGAATCCAGATCAAGACCAGGAAGTTGATAACCTGGATCACCAGGGTCGCATTGATGCTTATCATGGGCCGTAGACTCCAGCCGTTGAAGTCGGCGCTTAAACGACGAAGATCAGCAACAAGGCCACGACCAGGGAATAGATGCCGGTGGACTCGGAAACGGCCTGACCGACCAGCATGGTCCGGGTTAACAGACCGGCTTCCCTAGGATTGCGGCCGATGGCCGAGCAGGCTTGGCCGGCAGCGTAACCCTCGCCCACCCCCGGTCCAATGGCTCCAAAACCCATTGCCACGCCCGCGCCTAAAAGGGCGGCGGCCCGAACCAGATCAGCACCAGCGATTTCCATGATTTTCCTCCTTGAGAAAAAGTACTATCAAATTACGAATATCAAGACCAGCGATACGACCATGGCATAAATGGCCGTGGATTGACTGACCGCCTGTCCGACCAGCATGGTCCGGGTCAAACTTCCGGCCGCCTCTTCATTGCGACCGACCCAGATCACCGCATCCACGGCGGCCAGGCCGTTGCCCAGCCCCGGACCTATGCCGCCCAGACCCATGCATAAGCCCGCGCTCAGCAGGGCCGTGGCGGTGATTATCCCTGCGGAGGGAGGGAAAATTTTAAACATCAACACGAAACTTATCAACAGACCGAAGATGGCCGGGGTTTGACTGACCGCCTGTCCCACCAGCATGGTTGTGGTCACCCGGCTAAAGGCCAAGGGCTGCCTGGCGATAGCCTGGCAACTCCCGCCGGCGGCCATGCCGCCGCCCAGACCTGAACCGATGGCCGCCAGACCGGTGGATAATCCGGCCCCCATGATCGCCGCGACATTCGGATTGACGGCCCGGTCTCCAAATTGAATAAACATCAGCATGAAGGAGACCACCATGGCGAAGATGGCCGGCGTTTGGCAGACGGCCGAACCTATGAGCATGTTGGTCGTGAGCTGGCCCATGACCGAAGGTTGTCGGGCCATGCCTTCGCAGGCCGCTCCGGCGGGAAAACCGGAACCAATGCCTGAACCGATGGCCCCCAAACCCATGCACAGCCCGGCCGCGATCAGACTGACCGCACTCATGGCCCCTTCGGGAAAGCTCATGAACATGAGGAGCATGGCTATGACCAGGGCGAATATACCGGCCGATTCGGCCACGGCCTGGCCGATCAGCATGTTTTTAATGATCTCGCCCGATCTTTCCGGGAGTCTGGACGCCGCCTGATTGGCTCGTCCGGCCGCGTAACCTTCTCCGACCGCCGCGCCGATGGCCCCGAAACCTATGCACAGGCCCGCCCCCAGATAAGATGCTCCGTCAACCAGTAATTCTATGCCATTAATCATCTTCCGCCCTGGTGTCTACTTGATTTGCACCGAGATATAGACCAAGGTCAACATGGTGAAAACAAAAGCCTGGATGGTCCCGACAAACAGACTGAAAAAGGCGATAAGAAACGGCGGCAGGACCAGGTTGTAGATCAGATGGCTGACCACGATGACAATGATGGCCCCGCCCATGATGTTCCCATAAAGCCGAAAGGAAATGGAGACGACCTTGGCCATCTCGCCGATGATATTTAAAGGAGCCATAAAGAAGATAGGCTGAAAGTACTCTTTGGCGTAATTTTTAAATCCTTTGGCCTTGATGCCGGAATAATGGGCGATGACAAAGCCCAGGAGGCCCAGGCTCAAGGGAGTGTTCAGGTCCTTGGTCGGCTCGGAAAAATAGGGAAAAGCCCCCCAAATATTGCTCAGCCAAAGAAACATGAACAGGCCGCAGATCAGGGGGAAGTAGCGTCGGTAATTGGGCAGCTCCAGGGCGTCGTAAACCAGTCCGTCGAAGGCGCCGATGATCATCTCGGCCAGGCTTTGGAGGGGGTTGGGGATCAACTTGGTCTGCCTGGAGGCCAAAAGACCGAAAATGATCAAAAGGCCCATGACCATCCAAGTGTTGATCAGGGTGGCCGCGTTAAGGGTGACCTGGAACCCGCCTAAATTGAGAATCCATTGGGGAACGTAAGATATCTCTTCCATGTCAACGCCTCGGCAGATCCGGCCTGGAGGCGAGCCGCAGGCGCTCCATGATCAGGCCGTGAATTAATATGGAAAATTGGAGATTGAAGATGCCCAGGGCCGTCCAAAGGAAACTTAACTGGGGCTGGCGTTGGGCTAAATAGAGGGGCACGGCCAGGAGGGCCAGGCGCACCAGCAGGCTCATATGGCTGGACCAGCCGGCCTGGCGGGCGGTTTGCCCCAGGCGTTTGGGCGCCTGGCGGGTCATGATCAGGAAATTGGCCAGGGAAAAGAAACTGCCCAGGGCGAAGCCTTTGGCGGCCGGGAGAAACCCGAGGAGAAGGGCGACGGCCGAGACCACGGCGGCAGTCAGGAGGATCTGAAAAACGAGTGCCCTTTTAAATTGTTGTAATTGTTCCATAAAAACACGCTAACTTCCTTCGGGCCCCTTCCGACCTGAAGGCAGTGCCAAATTAGTCAAAGAAGCCGCCTTTGTCAACCGAAAAAATGTTATTTTTTTCTCAAGGTTCTTTCGGGATGGTCATTCCTGTTTTTATCCCGGTCCAAATCGCTGATCTGGCGAAAGACCGTCCAGCCGCCGCCAACTACCCCAAGAATAATGAAAATAATTAGAAAAATTCCTTTGGTCCCCAGCCAGCGGTCCAAGTAAAAACCGACAGCGAAACAAAACAGGATCGACCCGGCCATGGTCAGTCCGATCTGGGTGACCAGGACCAAATGTTCCATTATGTTCTTATTGTCCTTGCCGCGGGTCAAGCGAGTTCTCCCTAATCCTTAAATAATTTAAACAATCAATACAAGCTTCGTCAAACCGGCTTGGTCCCGGTGTTATCATCCGGCGGCGGCCCGGATATTCCATCTCTCGGCCCCACCACCCGGTTCCGCCCCGATTCCTTGGCCTGATACAGGGCCTGGTCCGCCTTTTCCAAAAGGTCAGTGGGGTTCATATCGGGAGGGTCTAGCTGGGCCAGGCCGAAGGAGGCCGTTACCACAAATTTGCGCCCGTCCTCGGCCTCGAAGATCGTTTTTTCCCACCGGATGCGGATTCGTTCCAAACTGATATTGGCCGCCAAGGCCGAACTGTAAGGAAAGATTATGCAAAATTCTTCCCCGCCGTATCGTCCCGCTGTATCCTGGGCCCGAACCTCCTCGGCGATCAGTCGGCCGAACCGGGCCAGGACCAAGTCCCCGGTCCGATGGCCGTAATTGTCATTGACCGCCTTGAAATGGTCCAGGTCGCACATGCAGAGCGCCAAAGAAAAGCCGTGACGTTTGGCCGCGCCGACCTCGGTTTCAAGACGTTCCATCAAATGACGCCGATTGTAAAGGCCGGTCAAGGCGTCATGATGGGCCTGGAACCGGAGCATTTCTTCGGCCTTCTTCTGCTCGGAAATATCAACCATCGAGCCCATGAGGCAATAAGGCCGTCCGGTTTCGTCTTTGACCAGGTTGGCGGCGACCTGGACGGTAATCTCCGAGCCGTCCTTGCGAAGCACTTCCGACTCTCCAATCCAACTGGACTCCAGCATGATTTGTTTAAGGATTTTTGGGCCGAGCTCGGGGTCCTTGAAATATCCGGCGGCAAAACTTCTCAGAACTTCATTTTCTTCTTCGTAGCCGAACATTTCCAGCGCGGAGTGGTTCACGTAGGTGATCCGTCCTTCCAGGTCGGTCATGGCGATGGCGCTGATGGAAGTCTGGAGGGCGATGTCCTTGAGCCTCAGCGTCCTTTCCGCCTCCTTGCTTTCGGTGATGTCCTGAATCGTGCCGATCAGGCGGGTGGGGTCGCCTTTCTCGTCAAAAATGATTTCGGCCTGGGCGTGGACAACCAGCTCGCTCCCGTCGGCCCGAAGAAGACGATGTTCCAAATCAAAAGGTTTTTCCTCGAAAATGGCTTCGGCCAGGACCAAGCGGACCATTTCCCGATCGTTGGGATGAACAAAAGATAAAAAGGTCTCGTAAGTGGCGCCCAGGTCCTCCGGGTTGACTTCCAGCAGGCGGCAGAGGGCCTTGGACCAACTTACCTCATTGGTAGCAATATTCAAGGTCCAGTTGCCAAGTAAGGCGATGTCCTGGGCCTTGCTCAAGGTCAACTCGCTCTGCCGCAGTTCTTCCTCGGCCCGTTTCCGCTCGGTGATGTCCCGAATGATCACCAGGAGTCCGACGGTCCGGCCGGTTCGGTCCTTGACCGGCGTGCCGATGGTTTCCCCCAGGAACGAGCCGCCATCTTTGCGCCGATACTTCATTTCATAAGGGCGGAATATTTCTTCGGCCTCGGGATTGAAGCGAAGACGTCCCTGTTCATCGAAATCCAGGGGTTCTTGGTAAAGCAGCCGGGCGCTTCGGCCGATCAATTCTTCCGGCGGATAACCGAATAACTGGGTCACGGTCGGGTTGACCATGACCATGAGCCGCCGGAGGTCCTCGAAGATCACCCCTTCGGGATTGGCCTGAAAGACAGCCTCGAATTCGGCGTTCTTTCTGACCAGCACCTCTTGGGTCCTCTTCCGGGCGGCCATGGCCTGGGCCGTGAACCAGGCAATCAAGACCACGGCCAGGCCCATGATCCCCGAAAGTAGGGCCAAGCGATGGAAGGACAAACTGACTAATCCGGCCAGTTCCTCCCGGGAGATATGATGGATCACTTTAAATTGCCCGGCCGGCGAAGAAGACGCCGGCCGACTTTCCAACAACCGGGCCTCGCAGGTCAAGTACCTGAAGGCTTTGATTTCCAGTGGTGAGATCGTGGTGAAGGTGAACAGACCTGCTTCAGAAATGAATTGCCCCTCTTTTTCAGCGGCGATGATTTTCCAGGTCTGGGGAAAAAAACGGCCGAAGGTCATGTCCTGTTTATTCGGGAACATGAAACCCCAGAGGCGTTCAGGTTCAACTCCGGACAGCCAGTAACCTTCTTTATTAATGAACATGACCCGGCCCGGCGCGGCCTTCGAGACAACCCGGAGAAGGTCCAGAAGTTGCTCCCCGAGATAATTCAACACGAGAAGTCCCTTCTTTCGATCCTGGTCGTCAAAAAGGGCGGCCGCGAATCTGACCATCGGCTTATAGGGCCGTTCGATCAGATCGTGTTCCATATTGAGATCGAAACGGGAAATATAAATCTGATCCCGGCCGAGCTTAAGGGCCTCCTTGACGTAATATCGTTCGCTTTTGTCTTGAAGCTCCTTCCGGTCCACCGGATAGGGCCGGCCGTCTTTAAGGTTAATCCGAAGAAGCTCTCCACCCTCGACCGAGATGATGCGGGCCTGGTCGATGCCCGGCTTGGCCGTGACCACGGCCGAAAGGTCGCGGGTCAGGCCTTCCCGGGCCGGTCCCCAGGGAGAGGTCAGGAAGGCCGGAATCAGGTGGTTTTCAGCCAACATGACCAAATCGGCCGCCGCCTCGGTCAGGGCGTTGGTGAATAGCTCGCTGAACGAATCAATATGCGCCCGCGAATCGACTTGGAGAATTTCGGTCCGGGACCTGCTTTCAAGGGAAGAATAGCCGGCGATCAGAATGAAAAGGGCGGCCAGCAGGGGCAGGCTCAGGGCAGAAAAATATTTCAATTGAAGGGAATCCAACTTGAAAAAAGGGGAAATCCTTTTTACAAACATTCTAACGCTCCTGGCCGTCCGGTTGCTTTAATAACCAAAACATTATCATACGTTACAATGGTTTAAAGCAAAGAAAAAATTGATTGACCGGTTTCCCGCGAAAAAAGGTATTTTTTTAAATTATTGACGCTCGTTCCGGGACTTTCAACGGTTGGCCGGACCGCTCCAAAAGTGTTATACTCATTATCTTAGGAGTCTTTTTTGTATCTAGCCACCAAAAAAATCAAGGGCCGGCCGCGTTATTTTTTGCGGGAATCCTACCCGAGCAATGGACGGATACTGTGGCGCGACCTGTACGATCTCGGAGAAAACCCTGCTCATTATATTATTTATCCCGGCGGCCACAGCTTCTATTTTGAACAAAATCTGATCGAAACCCTGTCCGGTCTGGGTGTTCCCGAGGTGGACCGTGAATTGGAAAAGGTTTTGTTGCCTTTCCTCCACCCTGACGTTCGGCGCATCGTCCTTCAGATGACCCGGCTCGGTCGCCGGAAAAGGTCTTGGTTGTCTTTGGAAGCCATGGCCCGAGTCCAGGCACGGCTTCATCTTTTTGACCGCCGCCGACTTTTCTGGCTCCGCTTCGGCCGCATGGACTCGACGAAAACCCTCATGCGGCCCCATAAGTTCCTCAACGTCCTGGTCGGCATGTCCCGTGACGAGATTGAGCATTATTTCCAGGCTCTCGAACTCCGCCTCAAGGTCAGGGAAAAAAAACAGTATGTTTACCAGACCCTGGACCTCGGCCGCTGGTTTCCGGGCGAAACGGCCAAGCTTTTTCCCTTGGGACTGGACCCTGATAAGTTGGATGAAGTCTTCCTGGCCGAATTGTGCCGTCTTAACCAAGATGCCGATTTTCTTGACCCTCCGGACGCGCCGGTCTTTCTTTCGGAGTATTTGGTTCGCTATGCCGTGATGTGGTTCGATTTTGAATTCGCTCAGAGGCCGCCCCAATCTCAAATTTTCGATGAGTTCGTCCGAAGCCGTCGTGCTTATCGCCCGCCGTTCCCGTCCGAAGCGGCTGATCTGGCCGAGGCGTTGAAAGTGTTCGACTTGACCGAGGCCGGGTGGCGGGCGATGAGTCGGGACGATCTAGGCCGCCTTTACCGCCGGCTGGCCTTGTCCCGCCATCCTGACCAGGGCGGCGATTCGGTCAAGTTCATTAAATTGAATCTGGCCTACCAATGCCTGGTGGAAGGCAAGTGACCGGCTTTTACACCGCCTCGAGAATTACCGATTCAGTCAGCTTGACTTTGACTATTACTTGTAATATTATAAAATCTTTATAAAGATGCTTGAACTTGCTTTTCCGTCCAGGCGGGCCGAGAAGGTTTTGCCAAGGTCCCCGTGTGGGTCGCGTTGTAACATATCTGGAGTGTGGGCGGGCTACAGACGACTGGTTGGCCCGGAGTTAATTAAATATACATGCAGGGACCGATTATACTTCGGGCCGGAGGGCGGGTTCGTTTGATTTTTAAATGAATCTTGGGTATATTTCCATGGAATTTTGGATAATTTAAGGAGCCGTCATTAAAATTGGCTGATTTATTAACAAACGTTCGGTTATATTAATGATTATATCTGGTCGCCTGGGCCGCGCGGACTCGCCTGTTGCTTGAGAAGATAATCCTTTTGGTTTAATTCCCCGCGGGTCGGATACGATAGGGGGAGGAAGCGTTTATGTTCGAAGATCCCGAGAAGTCCGGTTGGGGTGTCGACGCTCAACTCAACGAGTTATTTGCAGAATCGTTGTGGGAAGGATTCAGAGACCTGCCCATCGGCGTCATGGCCATGGACCAAAACGGCCGGATCAGCTTCATCAATTCCATGGCCGGTTTTTTCCTGGGTCTTCAGCCTTCGATGGCTTCAGGCAAAACCGTTCAAGACATATTTCCCCATCCTGAAGTGCTCGAACACCTGGCCGCCGGGGCGCCTTATTACCACAAACAGATGCTGGTCAAGGGCCGGCAGTTGAAATGCAGCCTGGTCCCGGTCAGGAGCCGGGACCGGATTATTTCCTTCATCCAGGTCATGATCGATTACTCGCCGACCATCTCTCTGGAAACCGAACTGGCCGATCTCCGAGAGAAATATGAATTCCTGGAGATGATTCTGGAGCAGACCTTCGAAGAGCTGGCCGTCGTCGATCGTTCCGGCCGCCTGACTTATATGACCAGCCAATCGGCCCGGAATTGGGGCGTGGATCGGAATGAAGTCCTGGGGCGGGACGTGGACGTGCTCGAATCGGGAGCGCTTCTGAAGAAGGTGGTCGAATCGGGGATTCCGCAAATGGCCCATGTATCCCGACCTCACAAGAAGGCGGTCCCGGTCATGGCCGTGCCTCTCTATAAGGATCATGAGCTGGTCGGAGCCATTGCCAAAAATATTTACACGGACCTGGGTCAGGCGAAAAATTCGGTCCATCGGCTTCGTAGAAAAGACGGGCGGTACAAACCTTCCTCATCTCCGGAAAGGAGGTTGGGCTGCAAATTTTCCATCAATGAAATCGTCGGCGTTTCCAAGGCCATTGTCCGGGCCAAGAAAAAGGCTTTACGGGTGGCCGAAGGCGATTCGACGGTTTTGATCACCGGGGAAACCGGCACCGGCAAGGAACTTTTCGCTCAAGCCATTCACATGGCTTCCCTGCGCAAAAACGGACCTTTTATCCGGGTGAATTGCGCGGGCATCCCGGAGAGTTTACTCGAGTCCGAACTTTTCGGCTATGAACCCGGTTCTTTCACCGGCGCCCAGAAAAGCGGAAAGCCGGGCAAATTCGAGCTGGCTCACAACGGGACCATTTTTCTTGACGAAGCCAGCGAAATGTCCATGGCCATGCAGGCCAAGCTTTTGTCCGTTATCCAGGAGAGCGAATTTGAACGGGTCGGCGGCACGGTCCGCTATGAAGTCGACGTCCGAATACTGGTGGCCACCAACAAGGACCTCTGGGAACTGGTCAACCGAGGCCAGTTCAGGGAAGATTTATATTATCGACTGGACGTGGTCAATATCCACATCCCGCCTTTAAGGGAACGGATCGAGGACATACCTTTGCTGATCAACAGTTTCATTCCTTGCATCAACAGCCGCATCAACAGCCGCGCTCGGGGCGTCAGCCAGGAAGTCTTGGACCTCTTTATGAATTATGACTGGCCGGGAAACATCCGCCAACTTAAAAACGTCTTGGAAGGGGCCATGAACCTGAACGACGGGGATCTGGTCGAAGTCGAGGCCTTGCCTTGCCGGGTAAAAAGAAGTGAGAAAAAAATGACCAAAATACAATCAGTTGAGAATAAACCGAAAAACGATTTTGAGTTTGAAAACGAGGATAGTCGTGAGAAGCAATTGATCGAGCAGGCCCTCAAGCTGACTCGGGGCAACAAGCGGCAAGCGGCGCTTTATCTGAAAATGCCGCGTTCTACTTTTTACAATAAATTAAAAAGATACAACATCAGTTCGGAACAGCCGGCACGATATCAAGAAGGCGTGTCTTTCTAGTCCCGAGAAATTTTGATCACGATTTGGCATGGATTCATACCAAGTTGCCTTCAAACAAAGTTTATCCGTATATCATGGCGCGGAATCCCGCTGCTGCGGGATGACGAAGCAATCTCTTTTAATTTCGATGGATTGCTTCGGTCCGTCCGCGACGAATCTCGCAATGACCTGATAGGTTATTTATTCTTATGTATGAAGGCAATTTAGTATCAAAGGCCCTTTTACCCGGCGGCCTCTGGCCACGAGCCGGTCATGGCTTGGTTTACGACGGAGCGACCCCGACGACCGCCGTCGGCCCTGATTTTTAAATAATTATCTTTATAAAATATATTAAGTCGGCATCGTCTTAATTCTTCCCTGGATATTTTAACAGGAGCTCTATAAAAAGTTGTCGGCAGAGCTCGGCCGACCAGAAAGACCTTGATTCGCGGCAAGCTGATCGGCAAGCTTGGGTCAACGGCGGCCCAAGGCTTTGGAACCTTGAAGCCCTCCTAAAAGGAGAGGTGCGTCCTTTTCAGGTCATATCAGACTGGATGGGACATAATCTGGACTCTTTTCACCACAGTTTCGACTTGAACCTGGACCAAATTTGGTTAAAATTACTTTTCAAAGAAAAACAAGCCTATTTAATCTTTGGCAGAGGTCTCAAAATGAATAATCTGTTCATGGAACCGAATTGGCGGCCTGAAGGCAAAAGAAGGCGGTCACGGATTTGGCCGGGTTCGGCGGGTTTTTATGCATGAAATGTCCATAGCCCAGAATATTTTCGACATCGTCCGCGAGGAAATGGCCAGGCATCAGGTTCAGAAACTGCAAGCCGTGAATCTGGTGGTGGGAGAACTCTCGGCCGTGGTCCCTTCCTCCTTGACCTTCTGCTGGAATATCCTGGTCGAGGGCACGGACCTGGCCGAAACGGAATTGAAGATCAGGGTGGCGCCGCTGACTTATCGATGTTATGATTGCGGACGGGAGTTCACCGCCGAAGACCTGACCTTTGAATGTCCTCACTGCGGCGGAAAAGAGCCGACCCTGACCGCCGGCCGGGAATTGACCATTGAAAGCTTGGAGGTCGCGGATTAATTCAACCGGATTATAGGGAGTCCACCATGAAGGTGTCAGTCGTACGAAACGTCCTGGAGGCCAACGAACGCATCTCCGTTCAAAATAGGGAAATATTTAAAAAAAATGGAGTGTTTGTCATCAACCTCATGTCCAGTCCCGGGGCCGGTAAAACCACGCTTCTGGAACGGACCATCGAACGTCTCAAGGACAAGATTCGTATCGGGGTTATCGAAGGCGACATCCAGTCAAGCACCGACGCCGAACGGGTGGCCCAAAAAGGCGTCCAAGCGGTGCAGATAAACACTGATGGCGCCTGCCACTTGGACGGGAACATGATCCGGGACGCGTTGGACCAATTCGATCTGTCCGCCCTGGACCTTTTGGTCGTGGAAAACGTGGGCAATCTGGTCTGTCCGGCCGAGTTCAACGTCGGTGAAGACGTCAAGGTGATGATCCTGTCCGTGACCGAGGGCGATGATAAACCCATGAAATACCCCCTGATGTTTCAGGAATCCAAGGTCCTGCTCGTCAATAAAATCGACTTGCTTCCGTACCTGGATTGCGACGTCGACAAAATCAAGTCCGACTCCCAAAAACTCAATCCCAACCAGACTGTATTTGAAATTTCCTGCCGGACGGGCCAAGGTCTGGAGAATTGGTGCGACTGGTTGATGGACCGGGTTAAAACTCGGACGTCGTGAATTGGGCCTGAACCAGCCGGCCTTTAATCGACCCTCCTTTGAACCAAAGGGGGGTTATACTTGGTACCCCCTGGAGGCGAACCGATAGACGGATAGGTTTCGGCCAGATAACCACTTGATATAATATTATTAATGTTGTCATGACCTTGAAGGTGGGATCGTTCGAATGGGAAACAGAGTTTGGAAGATGACGGGTTTGGCTTTTAGATCCTGGAGGGCCGCGGGCCTTCTTGGCCTGGCCCTGGTGTTTGGTTTTGGATTACCGGGCGCCTGTCTGGACGCGGCCGCTGAAACTAAGGATGAGGCGCCGACCATCGCTTTCTTTGATTCCTCCCCCTTTGACAGCAAGCTTTCCGCTGCCCTAAAAAAGGAGCCGCCGGTGGTGCGGGTCGAGTTTCCGGCCCCGGTCACGGTCAACGAAATACCCGAGCGCGTGGACAAATGGCTCAGCCAAGTGGAGGAATACGGTGGCACGGTCGAACTCAGGCCAGAAGACACCACCCGGGGAATAATAGGCATGATTATCGATCTGATCATCGGCTCGTATCGTCTGGCCCAGGAAAAGATGCTCTACGGCCCGGTCGAGGATTACAACGCCGAGGTCTGGTACAAGAAGGAGGACGGCCGGATCACTAAGATACTTTTCGTCCGGAAAGAACCGCCCGCTTCCTGAACCACCGGCCCGTGCGGGACAGGGGGGGCGTGAATATGTTCGGACGGATATCCGGAACGAGCGTTTAGCCCGGCCTGAGAATGTTTTTATCTTGCTCCCTGCACCGGGAATAGGAGCGGGGGGGTAAAATCCGGCCATCGCCAGGCGTTAGATTGATTAGGGCCTTGAATAAACTATGGATTTGCGGCTGGTTCCAAATAAATCAAAACAAGCGGGGGGTATACGTCCCAGGCGTCGGATCGGTTTGATCTGTCTGCTCCTCTGGATTGGCGTGGCGTGGCTTTGTCCAAGTCAGACCGAGGCCGCTTCAGGCCGTCGGGTGGCCCTGGTTATTGGCAACGCCGGTTACAAGGACAGCCCCTTGAACAACCCGGTCAACGACGCCCGGGACATAGCCGGCCTGCTCGGTCAAATGGGTTTTGAGGTCATCCTCGCGGAAAACGCGGACCGGCGGGCCATGCTGGAGGCCGTGGACCGGTTCGCCGACAAAGTTCCCGGCGCGGCCGCGGCCCTGTTTTATTTTTCGGGTCACGGCCTCCAAGTCCGGGGCCGCAACTATCTTTTGCCCATCAACTACCACATCGCCACCGAGATCGACGTGGAGGTCGAGGGTCTGGACGCCTATCGGGTCCTGGGCAAGATGGAAGGACCGGGCGACCGGGTCAATATCGTCATCCTGGACGCCTGCCGAAACAACCCCTTTGCCCGCAAGTTCCGCACTCCGATGCACGGTTTGGCTCGGCTGGACGCGCCCCGGGGCACGATTCTGGCCTACGCCACCGACCCGGACAACACGGCCCTGGACGGCCGGGGCCGCAACAGCCCTTACACCGAGGCCCTCAAGAAGTATCTGACCGAGCCTGGCCTGAGCGTCGAACAAGTCTTCAAAAAAGTCCGGCAAGAAGTCATCGCCAAAACCGACGGAAAACAGACGCCCTGGGAATCGACTTCCCTGATCGGCGACTTCTATTTCGTCCCGACCCCCGCGATCGCCGCGTCGTCGACTTCGGCTCCGCCGACGACCCCAACCCCGGCCAGGCTCGATTTTCAAGACCTTCAGCAGGAGGCCGCGGCCCGGCGGAAGTGGTCCGAGTGGCAGACGGCCATGACTCAAGCCTGGTCCCAAGCCGAAGCTCTGGAAAAGGACGCAGCCCTGCCCACAGCCAAGAAGGCCGAGGTCTGGGAACGTTTCCTGGCCGCTTACAACGACGACAACCCTTTCAGCCAGGATGACGAGGCCTTGCGGGCCCGGGCCCTTGACCGGATCGCCCACTTGGACCGGGAGCAGCAAGTCGCACTGGCCCCCCCGCCTGCCGCCGACAAGACTTTCACCAATTCCATCGGCCAAAAGTTCGTGTTGATTCCGTCCGGGACCTTCATGATGGGCGGTTCGTCGAGCCAATCGGGTCAGAATGGTGACGCGCCTCAGCACCGGGTGACGATGACCAAGGCGTTTTACATGCAGAACACCGAGGCGACCCAGGGGCAGTGGCGGGCGATCATGGGCAAAAATCCGTCGGACTTCAGCAGTTGCGGCGACGACTGCCCGGTGGAAAATGTCTCCTGGCCTGACGCCCAGGAGTTCATCAGGCGGCTTAACACCAAGGAGGGTGAGAACAAGTATCGTTTACCGACCGAAGCGGAGTGGGAGTATGCCTGTAAAGCGGGGACCACCACGGCTTTTTATTTTGGGGACGATGGGCGGCTTTTAGGGCAATATGCCTGGTATAACGGCAATTCCGCTAAAGGGACGCAAGCGGTGGGGCGGAAGAAGCCCAACCAGTGGGGGCTATATGACATGCACGGCAATGTGTGGGAATGGTGCGAGGACTGGTTTGGGCCTTACCAGGCGGGTTCCGTGACCGATCCGACCGGTCCTTCCTCGGGCTCCTACCGGGTGTTCCGCGGCGGCGGCTGGCACTTTGACGCCAAGTACTGCCGCTCCGAGTTTCGCGGCAGGCGCTCCCCAGGCTATCGCGCCGGCGGCCTGGGTTTCCGCCTGGCCAGGACGCCTTAGACCTTGGCTTATTATCTCTTATCTTTTGGGAAAATGGACCCGAAAGCCCCTCTTTTTCCAGCCATGACACCGAGCCGAGGCTCCAGAAAGACGTTTAGATCGTCCAGCATCAACACCCCCTGATGTTTCACAGTCCGAGAGGTCGTCCACAAGATTGACCTGTTGTCCAATAACGACTGCGACGTGGGTGTCAGGGCCGAAGCAGGGAAAGTCAATCCGGACCGGACCAAGACCGAGACTTGAAATTTCTACAAGCCGAGGGGATAATCAGTCTGGAGTTTTGATTTGGCGAGTTGGACCGTGTCAGCCGACCCCCCTTTGGTCAAAAGGGGGGTTAATACTTTGCGCCTTGGGTGGACTAGTCAAAATCATGAAAAAATATAGACGTGACATTCAGGACCGTTGGGTTTAATATTTCGGTCAGACGGCGGCTTTCGAGTAATTGGGGATGGATAAAACAGGCTTGATCAGGATCCGGGCCGAAGTCCAAGGCATTGTGCAGGGCGTGGGCTTCAGGCCTTTTGTTTATCAACTGGCCCATAGACTTAATCTGGCCGGATTCGTCCAGAACACCAGTTTCGGGATTGAATTGGAAGTCCAGGGCCTACCCAATGACGTCGGGGCTTTTTTCCAGGCCCTCAACCAAGAGGCCCCGCCCTTGGCCTATATATCCAAGGTGGACACTTTCCCCTCGACCTCGAACGGAGAGAAAGAATTTATCATCAGGGCCAGTTCCGGTCTGGAAGCCCGGACGGCCCTGATCAGTCCGGATGTGGCGGTCTGTCAAGATTGTCTGGACGAAATGTTCGATCCGGCCGACCGCCGATACCTCTACCCTTTCATCAATTGCACCAACTGCGGGCCGCGCTACACCATCATCAAGGACATCCCCTATGACCGGGATAAAACCTCGATGCAAGCCTTCGAAATGTGCCCCCGGTGCTCGGCCGAATACAACGACCCGTCCAACCGCCGTTTCCATGCGCAGCCTAACGCCTGCCCGGTCTGCGGCCCCCAAGTCACTCTCCTGGATGCTTTCGGCCGGCCGGTTCCCGTGGACGACCCGGTGGCCGCGGCCCGAGGTATTTTGAGGAGAGGCCGGATTTTGGCCGTCAAGGGGCTGGGCGGTTTTCATCTAGCGGTCGACGCGGTCGATTCGGAAGCGGTCCGGCTTTTACGGCAGCGCAAGAAACGCGAAGAAAAGCCCTTGGCCGTCATGGCCCCGGACCTGAGAGCCATAAGCCAATTCGCCCTGATCACCGCGACGCAAGAAAAAATTCTCACTTCCATTCAGCGGCCCATTGTTCTGCTCGAGGCCCGTCGGCCTTCTCCCCTGGCTCCGGAAGTGGCCCCGGACAACAAATATATCGGGGTCATGCTGCCCTATACGCCGCTGCACCATCTTTTGCTGCAAGATTTCCTGGCCCTGGTTATGACCAGCGGCAACTTGAGCGAGGAACCCATAGCCATCGACAACGAAGAGGCCTTGCAGCGACTGGACGGCATCGCCGATAACTACCTGGTCCATAACCGGGACATCTATTTAAGGACCGACGATTCCGTGGTCCGGGCGGGCGCGTCCAAGGTTCGGCAGATTCGGCGGTCCAGGGGTTTCGTGCCGGCCCCGATCTTTCTCCGCCGACCCCTGCCCTCGGTTCTGGCCATGGGCGGCGAACTGAAAAACACGATTTGCCTGACCAAGGGGGATCGGGCCTTTCTCAGCCAGCATATCGGCGACCTGGAAAACCTTCAGACCCTCGAGTTCTTCGATCTGACGGTCAAACACCTCGAACGCATTCTTGAGATCAAACCGGAAGTTCTGGCCTGCGACCTCCATCCCGATTACCTGAGCACCAAAATGGCCTTCAGCCAAAATGAACTTGAAGTGATTCAGGTGCAGCATCACCACGCCCACATCGTCAGCGCCCTGGCCGAGCACCACCTTGACGGGCCGGTCATCGGCCTGGCCTGCGACGGCACAGGGTACGGCGAGGATGGTCAGATTTGGGGCGGAGAGTTGTTGGTGGCCGACAGCCGGAGCTATGATCGCCGGGGCCATCTGGATTATGCGGTCCTGCCGGGGGGCGCGGCGGCCATCAAAGAGCCTTGGCGGATGGCCGTCAGTTTTCTCGACCAGGCTTTCGGCCATGAAACGGCCGGGTTGAATCTGAATTTCCTGGCCGACCGCCGGGAAAAAGTCGCGCTCCTTCGCCAAATAATTCAAAAAAGGCTTAATTCGCCCTTAACTTCCTCCCTGGGCCGTCTTTTCGACGGGGTGGCGGCCATGATCGGCTTGCGGGACGACGCGGCCTTCGAAGGCCAAGCGGCGATGATGCTCGAAATGTGCTGTCCGCCGGGGGATTTCGCGCCATTTAACTTTGATCTGGCCGAGATTGACGGGCTGCTTGTCATCAAATTTCAGGCCCTGATTCGAGACATCGTCCAAGCCCTTTATGACGGCCGGTCCCAAACGGAAATCAGCGGCCGCTTCCACGCCACGGTGGTCCGGGCTTTAAGTGAAGCCGCCCGTAAGTTATCCATGGAAACCGGCCTGAAAACGGTGGTTTTATCGGGCGGCTGCTTCCAGAACCAGATTCTGGCCAACGGCCTGGCGCAGACCCTTTCCTCCGCCGGCCTGACCGTGTACACCCAGGACCAGGTCCCGGTCAACGACGGCGGGTTGTCCTTGGGTCAGGCCGTCTGTGCCGGAGAAAGACTGGCCCGATGAAGCATCAGGACGAATTCCGCGACGGGGCCTTGGCCCGCAAAATCGCGGCCAAACTCCAAGAGACCTCGACCAAGCCGATCCGCCTCATGGAAATTTGCGGCACCCACACCATGTCCATCTTCCGGCACGGCCTGCGCTCGGTCCTGCCGCCGACCATCACCTTGGTTTCCGGACCGGGTTGCCCGGTTTGTGTAACGGCCATCGAGGAGATAGACCGGGCCGTCCGCCTGGCCCGGACGCCGGGCGTCCGGGTGGCCACGTTCGGCGACCTGATCAGGGTGCCCGGTTCGGAGTCTTCCCTCAAGGAAGAAACGGCCGCCGGGGCCAAGGTCGCCGTGGTCTATTCGGCCTTGGACGCCTTGAAATCGGCCTGGGACAACCCGAGTGAAGAGGTGGTCTTTTTGGGGATCGGCTTCGAGACCACGGCCCCGACGGTGGCGGCGGCCGTTCAGAGGGCCGCCCAGGATCAAACGCGAAATTTTTCAATATTATCGGCTCACAAGCTCTTGCCGCCGGCCATGGAAGCCCTCTTGGCCGACCAGGAGGTAAAGATAGACGGCTTCATCTGCCCCGGCCACGTGACCACCATCATTGGAACCGAGCCTTACCGTAGTGTGGCTGAACGTCACCGCACCCCCTGCGTGGTCACCGGCTTCGAACCGGTGGACATTCTCCAGGGCATACTCATGCTGAGCGAATTAATCGAGGCGGATCGGGCGGAAGTGGTCATCCAGTACAAGCGGGCCGTTTCGCCTGAAGGCAATCCCAAGGCCCGGGCGGTCATGGATAAGGTTTTTAAACCGGTCGACGCCCGTTGGCGCGGGCTGGGTCTGATACCCCTCAGCGGCCTGGGTCTGAGAGACGAGTTCGGCCTCTACGACGCCCGTCAACGTTTCGATTTGGAGGTTCCGCCGACGGCCGAGCCTCCCGGCTGCCGTTGCGGCGACGTGCTCAGGGGCGCCGCCGCTCCCCCGGACTGCCGTCTCTTTCGCACCCTCTGCACCCCCGACCGCCCGGTCGGCCCCTGCATGGTCTCCGGCGAAGGGACCTGTGCGGCCTATTTCAAGTATCAAACCGCTTAGGAATTTTTAAACAAGGCCCGCAGACCGGAGCGGAAGGGCCGGGCGGCCACGCCCGCCTCGGTGATGATGCCGGTGATGTACCTGTGAGGGGTGACGTCGAAGGCCGGGTGGAGGACTTCGACCCCCGCCGGGGTGATGCGGCGGCCGCGAACGTGGGTGATCTCCCGGGCCGGCCGTTCCTCGATGGGGATGTCCCGGCCGGATTCGGTCTCCAGGTCGATAGTGGACAGGGGCGCGGCCACATAAAAGGGCGTCCGGTTCTCCTTGGCCAGGACGGCCGCCGAGTAAGTGCCGATCTTGTTGGCCGTGTCGCCGTCGGCGGCGATGCGGTCGGCCCCGACGACGACCAGGTCTATCCTTCCGGCTTGAAGAAAATACCCGGCCATGTTGTCCGTGATGACCTTGACCGGGATGCCGTCTTTCTGCAACTCCCAGGCGGTCAGCCTGGCCCCCTGAAGGAAGGGCCTGGTTTCATCGGCCAACACTTCCACTTTTTTACCGGCCTCGACTGCGGCCCGAACCACCCCCAGGGCCGTGCCGTACCCGCCGGTGGCCAAGGCGCCGGCGTTGCAGTGAGTCAACACGACCGCGCCGTCTGGAACCAGGGCCGCGCCGTTGGCCCCGATCCGCCGGTTGATCCTGATGTCTTCCTCGTGGATGGCCTGGGCCTCGGCGGCCAGGGCTTTTTTAATTTCATCCGGCGGACGATCCTTGAGGGCCAGGGCCAAACCTTCCAGACGATTAAGGGCCCAAGACAGGTTGACGGCCGTGGGACGTTGCCCGGCCAGAAAGTCCTTGATGGCCCTCAGTTCGGCCAGGAAGCGGGCCGAGTCATTAGTCTTGATTTTTTGAGCCCCCAAGGCCAGGCCCATGGCCGCGGCGATGCCGATGGCCGGGGCCCCCCGAATGACCATGGTCCTGATGCCTCGGGCCACGTCCTTGTAACCGCGGCAGCGGATCCACTCTTCCCGCCAAGGCAATCGCCGCTGATCCAGCATCAGGACCTGGCCGTCGTTCCATTCAATCGGTTTGATCATTTTGGAGGACCTTGGTTCTTAGTAATTCAAGCCGACCCGGTCCCGGACCGAGGCCATGGTTTCCTGGGCGATGCTCCGCGCCTTGGCCGCGCCCCGGCTCAAAATGTCCCGAATATCATCCGGATGGGCCATGAGGTCGGCTCGTTTCTGCCGATGAGGTTCGAAAAAATTCCAGATGCGTTCGACTAATTCTTTTTTGACCTCGGCGTACTTCAAACCGGGGGCCAGGTACCTGGACCGGAGCTCGGACAATTCCTCGGGAGAGGAAAAAAGACGATAAAGGGCAAACAAGTTGCACTTATCCGGGTCTTTCGGTTGTTCCACCGGAGTGGAATCGGTGACTATCCGCATGACCTTGCTCCGGAGGAATTTCTTGTCCGTGAAAATTTCAATGGTGTTATCATAAGATTTGGACATCTTCTGGCCGTCGAGACCGGGGACCATGGCCACGTCTTCGTTGATTTCCGGGGCGGGCAGGACAAAAGTCTCGCCGAAAACGACGTTGAAGCGCTGGGCGATGTCCCGGGTGACTTCAACGTGTTGCTTTTGGTCCTGGCCCACGGGAATCAAATTGGACTGGTAAAGGAGGATGTCCGCGGCCATAAGGACCGGATAGGCAAAAAGGCCGTGATTGGGCGTCAATCCTTTGGCGATCTTATCCTTGTACGAGTGGCAGCGTTCAAGCAAACCCATGGAAGTGACGTTGCTGAGAATCCAAGTCAGTTCCGTCACTTCGGCCACGTCCGACTGAACCCAGAAATAGCATCTGTCCGGGTCCAGGCCCAGGGCCAGAAAGTCGGCGGCGGCGGTCAGGGTGTTCATTTTGAGTTCGGCGGCATCTTGCAGGGTGGTCAAAGCATGAAGGTTGACGATGAAGACAAAGAGCTCGGACCGGTCCTGATAAGCAATCATAGGCTTCATCATACCGAAATAGTTGCCGATATGAAGTGAGCCCGAGGGCTGAATTCCGGAAAGGACCCGCATGATTCTTTCTCCCCAAAACATTTTTTCCCCGGCGTCTTCCCGCCGGGGGGCGGGGCGGCCGGAAAAAGAGATACAAATATCCAATAACGTCCCCGTTATGTCAAGCTCTTGCATGCCCGGCGGGTGGACGAGCAAAAAAAAGGTCCCTCTTAATCTTCGATTTTTCGATTTCCGGCTTATGGGGTCTTTAAAGCCGGGGAATTAAATGGCTTGATATTCGCGCCTCCCAGGCGAAATAACCACGGCCTGGTTATGGTTTTCCACCCGAGACATATGAACGCCTGTCGTCTTTAATCTTGACTTGCATACAGAAACCGTTAGAATTAAGCATGTGCGCTTGTGGAAAGAGCGATGGAGATAAATTTATGGAAATGGATAGGTTGACCAAGCTGAGTGAAAAGGTGGAACACCTTTTGGCGAAAACAGGCGAGCTGGCCAAGGCAAAGAAAGAACTTACCAAGAATTTGGAGGAAAAACAGGGGGAACTCAAGGCTCTGAAAGAGCGGGTTGCCTCTCTGGAGCAGGAGCGAGTTCAGGTCCAAACCAAGGTGGATGAACTCCTGGCACGCATAGATCAATATTTAGCTGGTTGATATTGCCGCCGAATCAGGCAGAAAAACTGGTCAAGATCAAGATACTTGATCAGGAATATCGGATCAAAAGCTCCGATGAAGATCAAGTTCTCCGGGTGGCCGATTACCTAAACGGAGAGATTGAACAAATCAAAAGGGGATCACCGATCCTCAACCGGCTTGACCTGATGGTCATGACGGCTTTCAAGGCGGCGAGTGATTATTTCCAGGCGAAGAAAGAATTACGACGACGGCAAAAGGAGGTCGATGACCGAGCCGGGGCGTTGACGGTCAAAATTGAAGAAATTTTGGCCGAGACGGAGTCTCGGGAGCCGTAAGGGCGGGCCTCGGGGTTTGATATACGATTTACTGACAAGGTCAGGCAGTTGCGAGCCAAAGTTTATTGGCCTGATGATATAACATCCGGTCCAAAGGTAATGCGGAATTGATCGGCCAGATGGTGTTGATGATCTTTAGCCGGGCCTCCCGAAGCGGAGGAGGCCGGCGGTGAAACTTGTTTAACCGGAAGGTCTGATCTCTGCCTTGCCCCTCTTGCGGCCCCTCGCTGCCGGACCCATTTGGGTGCGGAGCCGATATGTTTCGGTTCAGAAAATCAATCGATTAACAACGCCAAACTAATCCGTCAACAGGGCTGAAGCTCTGTAAAATATATATTCAGGAGGTGGTGAGGCGATGACGTTTTCACCCCTGTTTTTGATTCTAGGTGCGGTCCTGGGCTTGGTCGTGGGTGCGGCCGGCGGTTTTTGCTGGCGAAAGTTCATAGTCGAGCGGAAAATCGCTTCCATCGAAGAACTTTCCCAGCGAATGATCGAGGAGGCCCAAAAGGAGGCGGTGAATCTTAAAAAAGAGGCCGGTCTTCAGGCCAAGGACGCCTTGTTCCAGATGACGCAGGCCTTCGAGAACGAGACCCGGGAAAGAAGGACTGAATTAAACAAACTGGAAAAAAGACTGATTCAAAAGGAGGAAAATCTTGATCGCCGGACCGACTTGCTGTCCCAGCGGGAAGTCGAGGTGTCCAGGCAGGAAAGCGCCTTGGCCCGGCAAGAAAAAAACATGGAGATAAAGAACAAGGACTTGGAAGGATTGATCGGGGCTCACCGGCGGAAACTGGAGGAACTGGCCGGGGTTTCTTCCGAGCAGGCCAAGGAAATGCTTTTTCGATTAATGGAGGACGAGGCTCGGCACGAAGGGGCCAAGATGATCAAACGGATCGAGATGGAGGCTCGGGAGACTGCTGATAAAAAAGCCAATGAAATAATTGCCTTGGCCGTGAAGCGTTACGCCGGCGATTATGTATCCGAGCGGACGATTTCGGTGGTCGCCCTGCCCAACGAAGAAATGAAGGGACGAATCATCGGCCGGGAAGGCCGTAATATCCGGGCGATTGAGGCTGCCACCGGGGTGGATTTGATCATTGACGACACCCCGGAAGCCGTGATTCTGTCCTGCTTCAACCCGATTAAAAGAGAGGTGGCCAGGCTGTCCCTCGAACGGTTGATCACCGATGGACGAATTCATCCGGCCAGGATCGAAGAGATCGTGGCCAAGGTCAACGAGGAGGTGGAGGTCAGCATTCGGGAAGCCGGGGAGCAGGCGACCTTCGACGTGGGCGTTCACGGCATTCACCAGGAATTGATCCGATTGATCGGCAAGCTTAAATATCGAACCAGCTACGCCCAAAACGTTCTGGAACATTCTCTCGAAGTATCCTTTTTATGCGGCATCATGGCCGCGGAGCTGGGCCTGAACGTCAAACAGGCTAAAAGGGCCGGACTGCTTCACGATATAGGCAAGGCCGTCGACCATGAGGTCGAGGGTCCTCACGCCCTGATCGGAGCCGAACTTGCCAAGCGTCACGGCGAAGCCAACAAAGTGGTTCACGCCATCATGGCTCACCATGAGGACGTTCATCCGGATTCGGTTTTGGCTGTCTTGGTTCAAGCGTCCGACACCTTGTCCGGGGCCAGGCCGGGGGCCAGGCGGGAGATGCTCGAGACCTATGTCAAGCGGTTGGAGGAGTTGGAGCGCATAGCCAATTCCTTTAAAGGCATTTCCAAGTCCTACGCCATTCAGGCCGGACGTGAAATCAGGATCATCGTGGACAGCGCGGCCGTTTCCGATGAAGATTCCATTCTGCTTTGTCAAGATATCTGCCGAAAAATTGAAAAGGAACTCTCTTACCCCGGTCAAATCAAGGTCACGGTCATTCGGGAGACTCGGTCCGTGGATTTCGCCAAATAATTTCCAGTCTGATACGATTTTTGGGGGCGCTGTTACAGTGCCCCGTATTTTTTTGGCTAACGGCACATTACCGTCAAAAATCAGAAGAACGCCGGGGCGGGAGCGCCGACCTTGGCTGGACGACCAAGTAATCTGTTTGTAATTCCAAGAGATCGGTTCGCCGCGGCCATGGACCTTCATTCTAAATTCGACGGCCGCTTGACTGAAATACTTCGGCCCCCATTTAAGGTTTTTTATTTTCATAAATGAAAAGGCCGGCGGGCCTCACTCTTTCATTGACGACGTCGGGTCCGGTTGTTAAAATTCCGCCACCATGCCGAAGCGGTTGGAAATAGCCCTCAAGGACGAGTTGTTCGATCCCGAGGGGCAGAGCTTGAAAATTCGGGCCAGGGAATATCTCGGTCTTTCCATCGATCGGGTCAGGACCATAAGCGTTCTGACCATTGACGCCAAGCTTTCCCCCGAACAGTTCGAATTGGCCCGGACCGAAATTTTCACCAATCCCGTCACCCAGGTTTCCGCTTACAACCCCTTGGCCAAGGATTTTGATTACGCCCTTTGGGTGGGCCTGAGGCCCGGGGTGCGTGACACGCTCGGGTCCACGGCCCAGGAAGCCATCGAGGATTTTTTCCAGATTAAATTGGAGGAGGATGAGGCGGTTTACGCCTCGAAACTCTATATTTTAAACGGCGCGGCCATGGGAAGGCCGGAAGCGGAAATGCTGGCCAAGGAACTGTTGGCCAATGAAATTATTCAGCAGTGGAAGGTTATCGCCCGGGATGAATGGGATCCCGGCCAAGGCCTGGGGATTATCATACCCAAGGTGATTCTGGAACATGAACCCACCGTGACGGAAATCGCCATCGGCAGCGATGAGGAACTGCTGGCCATCAGCGACCAGCGGTCCCTGGCCCTTAATCCCAAGGACATCCCGACCGTCAGGCAATACTTTCTGCGTCCCCGAATCATGGCCGCCCGGGAAAAGGCCGGCCTGTCCCTGCCCACGGACGTCGAACTGGAATACATTTCCCAAGCCCGAAGCGATCATTGCAACCACAACACCTTCAACGGCCTCTTCAGATATCACGACCTGGCCTCCGGCGAAAAAGCGGTGGTGGACAACCTTTTCCGGACCTGCATCAAGGACCCCACTGAAAAACTGGCCGCCCAAAAACCCTGGGTGATCTCGGTCCTCTGGGACAACGCCGGAGTAGGCCGTTTCGATGAAAAACACTATTACACCATCACCGGGGAGACCCATAACAGCCCCTCGAACATGGAAGCCTACGGCGGGGCCCTGACCGGGATCGTGGGAGTCTACCGGGACCCCATGGGGACCGGACTTGGTTCAAAAATTATTTTAGGAACATACGGCTTCTGTGTCGCCCCGCGGGATTACGCGGGCCCCTTGAGGCCGCACCTCCACCCTAGGCGTCTTCTGGACGGGATCATTCAGGGGGTCAAGGACGGCGGAAACAAGAGCGGCATCCCCACTCCTTTCGGCCAGGTCTTCTTCCATCCCAATTACTTGGGCAAATGCCTGGTTTATGTCACCGCCTTGGGCCTGATGCCCTCTCGGGTCGAGGACCACCCTTCGGAAAAGAAAAAGACTTCGCCCGGCGATCTGATCGTCATGTGCGGGGGCCGGGTGGGCAAGGACGGCATCCACGGAGTGACCGCCTCTTCCCAGGCGTACAGCGAACACACTCCGGCCGGCCACGTCCAGATCGGCGACCCTTACACTCAGAAAAAAATGCATGACTTTCTGTTGGAAGCCAGGGATGAAGACCTGATCGAGTTCATCACCGACAACGGCGGCGGCGGCCTGTCTTCCTCCATCGGCGAATCAGCCAGGTTTTCCGGGGGGGCCGAGGTGGACCTGGACCGGGTGCCCCTGAAGTACGAGGGGCTGGACCAATGGGAAATCTGGGTCTCCGAATCCCAGGAACGGATGACCGTCGCCGTCCGGCCGGAAAACATCCCCCGGTTCATGGAACTGTCCGCCCGCCATTCCGTCGAAAGCACGATCATCGGCCGATACACCGATTCGGGCCGCCTCCACCTTAAGTACAAAGGCCGAACCTGCGCCTATGTTGACCTGGCCTTGCTCACTTCGGATTTTCCCCAGTGGGAGTTCGAGGCTGAATGGACGCCGCCCGACCATCGCGGGCTGACCGAACCGGTCCTTGGCGCCCCCAAGAACTTACAAAGTGTATTGATCGAAATGATGGCCCGGCCCAATATCGCCTCCAAGGAGTGGATCACCAGGCAGTACGACCACGAGGTCCAGGGGGGCAGTGTCATCAAGCCCCTGGTCGGTCATAATCGGGACGTCCCCTCGGACGCCGCCGTCTTGACCCCGGTCCTGGGCTCCTTACGGGGGCTGGCCGTGACCCAGGCCGTCAATCCGACCTATTCGCTCATAGACACCTACCACATGGTTACGGCCACCATCGACGAGGCCGTCCGACGGATTCTGGCCGTGGGCGGCGACCTCGACCACATCGGCGGGGTGGACAACTTTTGCTGGCCCAATATCCAATATGATCCTAAAGACAACCCGGACGGCAAGTACAAGGCCGCCCAACTCGTCCGGGCCAACTGGGCCTTGAAAGAGGCGTGCCTGGCCTATGCCATTCCCCTCCTTTCGGGCAAGGACAGCATGTACGTGGACGGCAGCCTGGCCGGACCCTTCGGCGAAAGACATAAGGTCTCGGGCCTGCCCACCTTGCAGTTCACCACGGTCAGCGTCATCGAGGACGTGAGTCTTTGCCGGACCATGGAATTCAAGGCGGCCGGGGACTTGATTTACATGCTGGGCCTGACCAAGAATGAACTGGGTGGGTCCGAATATTACGATCTTTTCGGCTACACCGGGATGAAAGTCCCCCAAACGGACTTGGCGGCCAACCTCAAGTTGTATCAGCCTTTTAGCCGAGCCTATCGTGAAGGCCTGTTCGCATCGGTCCGGGGCCTTTACCGGGGCGGACTGGGCGTTCATCTGGCCCTGGCCGCCATGGGCGGGTGTTTGGGGGCCTTGATAGACCTGGATCGGCTACCGGCCGATGAAAAGATGAGCCCGGACCGAAAGCTTTTCTCCGAGTCCACCGGCCGATTTCTGGTGACCATCGCCCCTGGGAACCAAACCCGTTTCGAGGAGATTTTTCAGGGACTAACCTTTGGTCTCCTGGGCGAGGTCAGGGCCGATGAAACCGTTCTGGTTCGCTCCGGCGACCGGGACCTCCTTCAGATTGATAACGAAGAACTCAGAACGGCCTTCAAGATGTCGTTTGGTCACTTGATATGACCCTCGCCTCAAAAATAGTCAGGGCCTTGGTCCTGACCGGCTTCGGCATCAATTGCGACTACGAGACCCAGGACGCCTTGACTTCGGCCGGGGCCGAAACGGACCGCATCCACATCAATCAGCTTATAGATCAAGCCCGGCGGGGCGAGGGGCTGTCGAACTATCATATCTTGGCCGTGGACGGAGGCTTTTCCTGGGCCGACGACCATGGGGCCGGGGTCCTGCTGGGCTTGAAACTCAGGTCTCACCTCGGGGAACAAATCCAGGATTTCATTGCCGCCGGCAAACTGATCATCGGCATTTGCAACGGTTTCCAGGCCCTGGTCAACATGGGCCTCCTGCCGGCTTTCGACGGCGACTACCGGAAAAGGACTGTGGCCCTGACGGCCAATGATTGTGGAAACTTCCGGGACGATTGGGTTTATTTGGGAGTGGACCCGGAAACCCAATGTGTTTTCACCAAGGGTCTTAAGGCCATTGAACTGCCCATTCGCCACGGCGAAGGCAAGTTTTACGCCCCGCCCGAGGTTCTGGATCGCCTCCGGCAATCAGGCCAGGTGGTCTTGAGGTACTGTCGGCCGGAGCATCATGAGGACCCCGACTTAAGAGGTCAGGCTGAGCAATATTTGGGTCAGGCCCAGGGTCTTTTCCCCTTCAACCCGAACGGGTCATTGGACGATATCGCCGGCATCTGCGACCCGACCGGCCGTATCTTCGGCCTGATGCCTCACCCGGAGGCCTTCCACCACCTGACCAATCACCCGGCGTGGACCCGGCTGGTCGAGCAGCGGAAGCGCCGGGGCCTGCCGCCGCCTGACTGGGAAGGCGACGGACTGAAAATCTTCCGCAACGCCGTCCGCTTTGCCCAAGAACACCTGCTTTAGTTTGATTGTAAGGCCTTGGGGCGGGACCGCCCAATTCCACGGCCGGGGAGGTGAGCGTGTCTTCTTTGGTTTGGGCTGAGATAGTAACCGTAGGTTCGGAGTTAGTCCTGGGCCAGTTGGTAGACACCAACGCGGCTTATATCGCCCAAGCCCTGGCCGAGATCGGAGTGGGGATGGCGTATCACACCACGGTGGGCGACGAACGGGACCGCCAGGCGGAGGTTTTCCGCCAGGCCCTCAACCGTTGCCAGATCGTGGTGACCACCGGCGGCATCGGCCCGACCGAAGACGACCTGACCAGGGAAGTGGCGGCCGAAGTCCTGGGCCGCCCCTTGATCTTCCGGCCGGACCTTCTGGAATACATCGAGGGCCTGTTTCAACGCCTGGGTTACACGATGCCCGAGAATAACCGCCGTCAGGCCTATATACCCGAAGGGGCCGCCGTCATCCACAACCCCCGGGGCACGGCCCCGGCCTTCCGCTATGAATACGACGACCGGATTCTGATCTGCCTGCCCGGCGTGCCTCATGAGACCGAACACCTGATCCGCACCGAAGTCCTGCCCCTATTGGCCAGGAAATACGCCTTGACCGGCAAAATTATTCTCAACCGGGTCCTTAAAATCTGCGGTTTGGGAGAAAGCAGCGTGGACGCCCAGATCAAGGACCTGATCAGGTCGTCGAAAAACCCGGTCCTCGGGCTTCAGGCCGGGTCTTCGGAAATCAAGGTCCGGCTCACGGCCCGGGCGGATAACCGGGCGGAGGCGGAACGGATTCTGGATGAGGGGGAGGCCAGGGTGCGAGAGCAATTGGATTCGCTCATCTTCGGCCGGGACGACGAGACCCTGGCCGGAAACACGGCGGCTCTCCTCCAGGAATACAACCAGACCCTGGCCGTGGCCGAAGCCCTGACCAACGGGCTGGTCACCGCGGAAATCGGCGGCCGCCTGGGTCTGGGCCGCCTTAGAGGCGCCCTGGTGCTGGGCCGGCCGATCCAAGCCGACGAATTATGCGACCGGGTCCTGAACGAATTCCATCCCGATCTGGCCCTGGTCGTGACCGGATGGCCGGACGACAGCGGACGGTTTCAGATTTCCATCCTGGTCCGGGCTGCCGACGGCCGGGATAGAGAGCGGAGCCTTTCCCTGGGCGGACCGTCTAGGATCATTCAGCAAAGGGCGGCGACCATGGCCTTGTTCAGCTTGCTCCAGTTTTTACGGGAAGAAACCTGGTGAAACGTCATCGGCGGGATATCGGATTATAAATCATAATTCCCCAACCATTAAGGAACGCTCATCCCCCTTAAGGCGGAGCGGCCAAATGAAATTCCAGGTCAATGAGGGGTGGGTTTTGTTGCCATCTGAAAGACCCAACCCGTCGTTCCCTCGAAAGCGGGAACCCAGTCTTCAGTGTGGTTTTTTCTGGACCCCTGCTGGCGCAGGGGTGACGGGATAGGGGCGCGCCCCCGTGCGCGCCCTCTGTGTCTTTCGGATAAATTACCAGGAAAAAACCAAAAATGACCGCCTCGGCCGTCAGATTGGAAAACGTGGCCGTCATCCTCTGCCGGCCCGCTCTCTCGGAAAACATCGGCACGGCGGCCCGGGCCGCGGCCAACATGGGCCTGGGACGACTGATCGTGGTGGAACCGGGAGGACTGGATTTAAATATAATCCGGGGGGCGGCCACCAGGTCCGGCGAGACCCTGGTTACGGAAATGACCATCAGTCGGAGCCTGCCCGAAGCCCTGGCCGAATTCAATTACGTGGTCGGAACCACGGCCCGGCGGGGGTTGCATCGCGGCCCGTTCTTAACGCCCAGGCAATCGGCCGAAAAGTTAATCGGCCTCAGCCGGAACAATAAAACCGCTCTGGTTTTCGGCCCGGAACGAACCGGCTTGACCACGGCGGAGCTCAGGCTTTGCCAAGTCGTGGTCCGCATCCCCACGGCCGACGACCGGGTCAGCTCCCTCAACCTGGCCCAAGCCGTGCTGATTCTAGGTTATGAACTCCTTTTGGCTTGGATGGAAGAACCGCTCCCGCCCCGGGTCCAACTCGCCGACCAGGCCGAGCTTCAGGCCATGTACGAGCACCTGGCCGGAACCATGCTTAGAATCAAGTTCCTGCCGGATCAGAACACCGAACACTGGTTGATGAGCTTCAAACACCTTTTCAACCGAACCGGCCTGACTCACGGTGAATGCAATCTGATCCGCGGCGTCTGCCGCCAGATCGAGTGGGCCCTGGAAAATCCGGACAAGCTGGACCCCATTCCTCCCCATAGACCCTAGGCGCCGGCCGGCACGAGCACCTTCAAGGCCTTGGGTCGGATTTCCAGGGTCGCGGGGACCGGCTGGATGTATTCGCCGTCGCCGTAAAGGTCCATCTTGTCGGGCGAAGAAATTTCGGCCCTGGTGGTTCGGAAGGTGGTGACGGCCGGATGGGACAGGTGGCGTCCGGAAAAGACCTTGGGCAAGGTGGCCAGGAGGCTGGGGACGCCGATCTCCTCGACGATGAGCACGTCAATCAGGCCGTCGTCCATTTCCGCCTCCGGGGTGATCATCATTCCGCCCCCATAACTCTTGGAATTGCCGAAGACGGCGAACATGACTTTGTTCTCATAGACCCCGTGGTCATGGATGATGGTCAGTTTTTTCGGCTTGAAAGCGAACAGTTTGTAAAAAACGGCCACGGTATAAGCCAGGGTTCCGGTGAAAATCGGCACCTGGGTGTTGGCGCATTCGGTCACTTCCGAATCGAAACCCACGCCGCCCACGCCGATATAATGGCGGAGTCCGGTCCAGACCAGGTCCAGTTCCTTGATCCGCCCGTGCAAGGCCACTTCAACGGCCTGGGTTACCTTTTCAGGCAAATTGATGTTGCGGCGGAAATCGTTGCCCCGGCCGCAGGGGATCAGGGCGACCGGTTTATCGGTATAAGCCAGCCCGTTGAGGGCATAATGCCAAGTCCCATCGCCGCCGACGACGATGACGCGGTCACAATCGCTCCGGGCGGCCTGAGCGGCCAGTTCGGTCAGGTTTTCGGCCGATTTACTTTCCCGCAGGACAAAGTCCAACCCTTTGTTCCTTAAAAGCTCGGCCGCTTCACGGGCCGCCGGCCCGGCCCGGCCGCCTCCGGCCTTGGGGTTGACCAACAAAAAGACAGGCATGACGGTCCACCTTGAATTCAAAGTGTTAATTTATATCGGCCGGACAACACGGACCGGATGGCGCGGGCCGACAGGCAAGGCTTATCCTTTACGGCCGCGGATGGCTTCGAAAACATAAGCCAGGCCCAGCATTATCCCGGCCAGAAAAACGATCCAGATCGGATTGAAACCGCCGAAATATATGGTGCTCAGCAGCCAGGCCGCCGCCAGGGACAGGACGGTCCTTATAATAAAAACCTTGCCTGGAAACAAAGTAAACCCTCGAATCGCTGATAGTTTTATATCCCTTTAACAGGTCTCTCGCGGGAAATCAACCGGGTAGTCTTCCGGACAAAAAACCTTTTACAACCAGGGTGTCTTTGTTTATGATACGCCGCCATGGTCAACGAATATATCTGGATAGGTTTTTTACTGATCGATTTTATTGTCGCCGTCATCGTTTATCGGCTGTTCGGGCGGGTCGGCCTGTATTGTCTCATTGTCATGAACATCATCGTCTGCAACATCCAGGTTTTAAAAATCGTCAAGCTGTTCGGCCTGACCACCACCTTGGGCAACATCATGTACGCCAGCATCTTTTTCTCGACCGACGTCCTGAGTGAGTTATACGGCAAGGACGAGGCCCGCCGCGGAGTCTGGCTGGGTTTCGCCATGCTTCTCCTGGCGACCGTGTACATGCAAATCGCCATGTTGTTCACCCCGGACAAGAGCGACTTCATCAACCCGGCCCTGGCCAAGATTTTCACCCTGTACCCCAGGGTGGCCGCGGCCTCCCTGTTGGCCTACCTGGTCAGCCAGCTTCACGACGTCTGGGCCTTTCATTTTTGGAAACTCAGGGCTCACGGACGCTTTTTATGGTTGAGGAACAACGCCAGCACCATGGTCAGCCAGGCGATCGACTCGGTGATCTTTTGCACGGTGGCTTTTTGGGGTATGTTTCCGCTGGTCGATTTTCTCCAAATTCTGCTGACCACTTATCTCTTGAAATTCATCATCGCCCTGGCGGACACGCCTTTCATCTATCTGGCCCGTTATCTGAAGGCCCCGGACCTGCCGGCCCAGGAACCCTCGGCCTGAAATTCCGAGGTTGAAACCCAGAAAATCCAACGCTTTTTCAGCCTCAACCAGACCCGTCATCCAGCATAATATCCCGATAACCCACCGTCATCATATTCGATAATCTTTTTGAATCTTATTCTTTAGACCAAGGAAAAAATTACGAGTTGTTAATTTTCCGGGTTAGTCTGAATCAGCGAGGAAATCATCGTCGCCGTCTTGACAACCATCGGTCCGGGACCGGCCTGAACCACGAGGCCGGATCGACCCCGTCTTTTTTGCTTAATGGCCTATTTTTCTCGGGAAAATAACGTCGAAAAAAGACTTGCCTTAACCGCTCGATTTTTATAATCTTGCTAAATCCGGTTTGATAAGGCTTAACAAGCCGGGGCCACAGGATGGGTTAATCATGGCCCCAAAGTTTGTCGGACAGGAGCAAAGCAGATGGCTAACGCAGATAAGTTTGCGGAAATAGAACGGCGCAACGCCGAGGCCCTTTTGGGCGGGGGACAGGACAGGATCGACGCCCAGCACAAGAAAGGCAAGCTGACGGCCCGGGAGAGGATCGATCTGCTTCTGGACCCGGGGACCTTCGAAGAATTCGACCGGTTTGTGGTTCATCGCTGCACCGAGTTCGGCATGGCCAACAAAAAGTATCCCGGCGACGGGGTGGTTACGGGTTTCGGGTACATTGACGGACGACTGGTCTATGTCTTTTCCCAGGACTTCACGGTCTTCGGCGGTTCCCTCAGCGGCCCCTTCGGCCAGAAAGTTTGCAAGATCATGGACCTGGCCATGGACAACGGCGCTCCGGTCATCGGCCTCAACGATTCGGGCGGCGCCCGGATTCAGGAGGGGGTCGAGTCCTTGGGGTCCTATGGTGAGATTTTCCGGCGCAACGTTCTGTCTTCCGGGGTCATCCCTCAGATTTCCGTGATCATGGGACCCTGTGCCGGGGGCGCGGTCTATTCGCCGGCCATCACCGATTTCACCATCATGGTCGACAAAAGCGCTCACATGTTCATCACCGGTCCCCAGGTCATTAAAACAGTGACCGGCGAGGAAGTCGACCCGGAATCTCTGGGCGGGGCTCTGCGTCACAACACCACCAGCGGGGTGGCTCATCTCATGGCTGACAACGATCAGAACGCTTTGAGCATGGTGCGGGAGCTTTTGTCCTTTCTGCCGTCAAACTACCGGGAAAAACCGATTAGGGCGGAAGTTACCGACGACCCCGAGCGTCTGGACACAAAGCTGCGGGATGTCATCCCGGAAAGCCCGAAAAAACCTTACAACATGAAAGAGATCATCCGGTCGGTTTTGGACAGCGGATACTTCTTCGAGATTCATAAGCGTTACGCCCAGAACATGATCACGGGATTCGGGCGCCTGGATGGCTATCCCGTGGGCGTGGTGGCCAACAACCCGCGGTTTCTGGCCGGCTGCTTGGACATCGACGCTTCCATGAAGTGCGCCCGTTTCGTCCGAACCTGTGACTCTTTCAATGTCCCCTTGATCACCTTTGTCGACGTGCCCGGATTTTTACCCGGTGTGGCTCAGGAACACGGGGGGATCATCAAACACGGAGCCAAGATCATTTACGCTTACTGTGAGGCCACCGTGCCCAAGATTACGCTCATCACCCGCAAGGCTTACGGCGGGGCCTACGACGTTATGTCCAGCAAACACCACGGCGGGGACATCAACTACGCTTATCCCACGGCCGAGATCGCGGTCATGGGCCCGGACGGCGCGGCCAACATCGTTTTCCGGAAAGAAATCGATTCGGTGCCGCCCGAGGAGCGGGAACAAGTCCGGGCCGAACTGGCCGAAAAATACCGGCAGAACATCGCCACGCCCTATCGGGCGGCCGAACTGGGCTACATCGATGAAATCATCATGCCCGAAATGACCCGGATCAAACTGATCCGGGCCCTGAGATCGCTGCTTAACAAAAAACAGACCAGGCCTCCCCGCCGACACGGGAATATTCCGCTTTGACCCCAACCAACGGCCGGGAAGAGGGGAGAAGAATCATGGATTTGGATGAGATTAAAAAAGCCAAGGCCTCCTGGCAGGCCGGAGTGGAGAAAAGCCTGGCCAAGAGGCCCGAGAGAAGAAAAGAGTTCACGACCATCTCAGGGCTGCCCATTCGGCGTTGTTACACGCCGGAAGACACGGCCGACCTGGACTATTTACAGGACTTGAACTTGCCCGGGGAGTATCCCTTCACCCGCGGCGTTCAGACGACCATGTATCGAGGACGGCTCTGGACCATGCGCCAGTACGCCGGATTCGCCACGGCCGAGGAATCCAATCGGCGTTACAAATACCTCTTGGGGCAAGGCCAGACCGGCCTGTCCGTGGCCTTTGATCTGCCCACCCAGATCGGATACGACTCGGACAACGATATATCCATAGGCGAAGTGGGCAAGGTCGGGGTGGCCATAGACTCCCTGGCCGATATGGAAACCCTGTTCGACGGCATCCCCCTGGACAAGGTCAGTACTTCCATGACCATCAACGCCCCGGCTTCGGTCCTGCTGGCCATGTACATAGCCGTAGCCGAAAAGCAGGGCGTGGCCAGGGACAAGCTGGCCGGGACCATCCAGAACGACATCCTCAAGGAGTACTCGGCCCGGGGGACCTATATCTTTCCGCCTCAGCCCTCCATGCGCATCATCACCGACATCTTCGCCTTCTGCACCAAAGAGGTGCCCCAGTGGAACACCATTTCCATCAGCGGTTACCATATTCGTGAGGCCGGGTCCACGGCCGTTCAGGAAGTGGCCTTCACCCTGGCCAACGGCATCGCTTACGTGGAAACGGCCGTCAAGGCCGGTCTGGACGTGGACGACTTCGCCGGACGCCTGAGTTTTTTCTTCAACTCCCATCTGGATTTCTTGGAAGAGATCGCCAAGTACCGGGCGGCCCGCCGCCTGTGGGCTCGGATCATGAAGGACCGATTCAAGGCCAAGAGTCCCCGGTCGATGATGCTCCGCTTCCACACCCAGACAGCCGGCTGCACCCTGACCGCTCAGCAGCCAAAGAACAATATCGTCCGGGTGGCTTTCCAGGCCCTGGCCGCCGTCCTGGGCGGCACCCAGTCCCTGCATACCAACTCCATGGACGAAGCCCTTTCCCTGCCTTCGGAGGAAGCCGTGTCCATCGCCCTGAGGACCCAGCAGATCGTGGGGTACGAAACCGGGGTGACCGAGACCATCGATCCTCTGGCCGGTTCCTATTACATTGAAAGTCTGACCAACCGGATCGAAGGGGAGGCTCAGGATTACATCCGCCGCATCGACGAAATGGGCGGAGCGGTAGCCGCCGTCGAAAACGGCTTCATCCAAAGGGAAATTCAGGACAGTGCTTATCGTTATCAAAAGGCGGTTGAAACCGGGGATCGGATAGTGGTGGGCCTCAATAAATTCAAGACCGACGAGGCCAAGCCTTCGGATTTGCTCCGGGTCGACCCCGCTGTCCGCGAGCGTCAGCTCGAGCAATTGAAAAACCTGAAAAACGAGCGTCATCAAAAGGCCGTGGACCAAGCCCTGACCGCCCTGACTGCCGCCGCCCGCGGCAGCGACAACCTGATGCCCCCGATTATCGAGGCGGTCAAGGCCTATGCCACTTTAGGTGAAATCTGCGACGCCCTGCGGGGGGTTTTTGGAGAATACGAAGCGCCGGTGACGATATGACCAGTGAAAGAAAAATACGAGTGCTAGCGGCCAAACCCGGCCTGGACGGGCATGACCGGGGAGTAAAGGTTATTTGTCAGGCCTTGCGGGACGCGGGCATGGAGGTTATCTACACGGGGCTTAGACAGACGCCGGCCCAGATCGTCAGCGCGGCCATCCAAGAGGACGTGGACGTCATCGCCATGTCCGTCTTGTCCGGAGCCCACGACTATCTTTTTCCCAGGGTCATGGCGTTGCTCCGGGACCAAGGCGTTAATGACGTCCTGGTCATCGGCGGCGGGATCATCCCCGACGAAGACATCCCGGCCCTCAAGGAAGCGGGCATTGCCGAGGTTTTTGGACCGGGGACTTACACCAAGGACATTATCGACTACATCCACAGTCGCGCGAAAACCGGCTGAGGAGACAGGCGGTTCGCCTTTAAGGCTCCGGCCTTTGACGAATTTCCGCGAGTCCGAGAACAATAAAACCCCGGCGGCCGACGGGCTGGTTCCGGGTAAAGGCGGTCGTTATTTTTTTAATAATGACCGCTATAGTAAACGCAATATAATTTGCATTATTGAATGAGATATGGCATAATCCACCTAAGGAGGTGGTCTATGCCGAAGGTATTAAGGATTGCGGACCCGGATGGAGTTAAGGCGGAAGCCCTGGCCCT
>Ga0209163_1000863_pt1 | contig 42942 bp, 37 predicted proteins | sample MTBAKSrepl2MetaG_FD_187457 | JGI IMG/M metagenome (GOLD analysis project Ga0209163, IMG submission 187457) | Enrichment culture microbial communities om Arthur Kill intertidal strait, New Jersey, USA, that are MTBE-degrading - MTBE-AKS2 (Arthur... | ecosystem: Environmental > Aquatic > Marine >...
ACTGCTTCCAGGGACACCCCGCTGAGGGAGATAGCTCAAATCATGGCAACTCAGAACATTTCAGGCCTTCCGATCGTTGACGCCGGCAAAAAGGTCATTGGCGTTATTTCTGAAAAGAATTTCGTCTTTCATATCGGCGGCGGCAAACCCCTCCGCTCCTTTATGGAGGTCGTCGCCTATTCTCTACGCGCTGAAGGATGCCTCTCATTGCCCATAGACCACAAAACGGCCGAAGACATAATGACGCGCCCCCCTGTAACGGTAATGGAAGGGGCAACGCTCTCCCAGGTCGCCAGCCTCATGGCGGAGAAAAATATCAACCGGGTTCCGGTAACGGATCATGAGGGCAGACTGGTGGGAATTATTGCCAGAGCCGATATTGTCCAGACATCCTGTACAGTCATTTTTCCACCGAAAGGTTGACGGGCGGGGCAGGGATGAGCCATGGATTATTTTAAGAAGATGGCGGGAACGACAAAGAGTCCTCCGGGCGTGAGCCTCTCTGAGATTACTTGGTCCTGGGTGGGCGGTTTTCTCGGGATTGCACTGGTTGCTTTGAGCCATTACAGGCTCCTTGGACAGGGAAGCGATCTGACCATGATCATCGGTTCCTTCGGAGCTTCGGCAGTCCTGCTCTACGGGGCCGTAAAAAGCCCCCTGGCCCAGCCAAGAAATCTCATGGGGGGTCATATCCTTTCCGCCGTTATCGGTGTCACCTTCTACAACTTATTCCACGATCAGATGTGGCTGGCCTCGGCACTATCGGTTGCAACGGCAATTGCCGTGATGCATGCAACGAAAACACTCCATCCTCCAGGGGGCGCGACAGCCCTCATTGCCGTCATCGGCAGCGATGATATTCATTCCCTGGGTTATCTGTATGCAGTGGTGCCTGCGGGATTGGGCGCCCTGATCATGCTGATCGTCGCACTTATGATCAACAACATCCCAAGAAGCCGCCGCTATCCGGAATTCTGGTTTTGACAAAATCCCCTCTTCCCCTCTCTGCACTGTAACCCCTCCCGGCCTCCCTTTACCCACTTCTCTTTCCCCCCTCCCTGGATGAAGAGCGGCCGGGGGGAGTTAAGAAGAGTGAAGGTCCATGTTCCGTTCAACAGCGAACGGGAGGGCGCCAGTTTACGCTCCTGGCTGAACACGAATACCAGCCCACCCTTATTGAACCTCCCTTGTCTTCTCTCTAGGCTGCTGGATGAGAATGATCCTTTCAATAATGATAGGAGGTCAATCCTATGGAGAGGCGAATTGGAGAACGACGCCAAGGGCGGAGAAGCGCGTCTCAGAGCGACCGTGTTGAGCCGCTTGCCAAGAGCTTGGGGTGGTTCAGTATCGGCCTGGGGGTTGCCGAGGTCGCAGCACCCGGGAAAATTGCACAACTGATCGGCCTGGGCAATCAGCCGGGAAGGCGGGCGCTCCTGCGCTTCTACGGCATTCGTGAGATTGCCGCAGGAATCGGCATCCTGTCAGGGCGAAGAACAGACGGCTGGATGTGGGGCCGGGTGGCGGGCGATGTCATGGATATCGCCACACTGGGATCAGCCATGAGCTCGGACGACACAAATCGGACCAGACTGGCAACAGCCGCCGCCGCTGTGCTCGGTATCACTGCACTCGATATGTACTGCGGCCGGGAACTGGTCCGAACTGCCCCCACAAACCACCGCATGAGCTTCAAGAAAACCATTATCATCAACCGCCCTCGGGAAGAAACGTATTCGTTCTGGAGGGACCTGGAAAACCTCCCGAGATTCATGGAGCGTCTCGAATCCGTTCAGGTGCGCAGTGAGACGCTTTCGCGCTGGAGGGCCAGGGCTCCGGCCGGAGTGAATCTCGAATGGGACTCCGAAATCATTCGGGATGAACCGAACTCCCTGATTGCATGGCGCTCCGTTGAGGGGGCTCAGATGAAAACCTCCGGATCGGTGCGATTTGAGACTGCAACAGGGAAACGCGGCACGCTTGTCACTCTGGAGGTCGAGTACTCACCTCCCGGAGGTGCGATTGGTGCGGGCATTGCCAAACTCCTCGGCGCAGAGCCCGGCCAGCAGGTCGAGAACGGGTTGAGACGAATGAAGCAGATCCTGGAGACCGGCGACATCGTGAGGTCCGAAGCCAGTATTCATCACCGAATGCATGCCGCTCAACCCCCCGCGGAATTCGAGGAGAAGATCCTTGGCGAAGGGTGGAGGACCCACCAACTCCCGGCTGAACACGGCAGAACCTTCCGTGGAGAGGAGGCATTATGAAAGCGATCTGTTGGATGGGCAAGAACGACGTGAGGCTGGAAGAGGTTCCTGATCCTAGAATCCTTGATCCTCGAGATGCGATCATCAGAGTCACATCCACCGCAATTTGCGGCTCCGATCTGCACCTCTACGGCGGTTTCGTCCAGACAATGAAAAAAGGCGACATCCTCGGCCATGAGTTCATGGGCGAGGTCGTCGAGACGGGGAGCGAGGTGAGGAACCTTCAAAAAGGGGACCGCGTGGTCGTCCCCTTTCCTATTGCGTGCGGAAAATGCTTTTCATGTCAGAAAGGGCTGTTCTCGGTTTGCGAGAATTCGAACCCCAATGCCTGGATGGCAGAGAAAATGTGGGGGCATTCGCCCGCAGGGATTTTCGGGTACTCGCACCTGACCGGCGGATTCGCCGGGGGACAGGCTGAATATGCACGAGTGCCGTTTGCCGATGTGGGCCCCCTCAAGGTCCCGGCCGAAATGGCTGACGACCAGGTCCTGTTCCTCTCGGATATCTTTCCGACAGGGTACATGGGCGCGGAAATGTGCAGTATAGAGCCTGGTGACACCGTCGCCGTATGGGGCTGTGGACCGGTCGGCCAGTTCGCGATGAAGAGCGCTCTTCTGCTTGGGGCGGAACGTGTCATCGGCATCGACCGCTTCCCTGATAGGCTCCGGATGGCACGGGAGAAGATCGGTGTGGAGATCGTCGATTATGAGGAGACCGACCCTCTGGAATTTCTCAAGGAAACGACCGGGGGACGCGGCCCCGACGGGTGCATCGATGCAGTGGGCATGGAGGCGCATACCCCCGGAGTCCTTTACGCCTATGACCGGACCAAACAGGCGATCATGGGCGAAACCGACAGGCCCATTGCACTTCGCCAGGCCGTAACGGCTTGCCGTAACGGCGGAACTGTCTCGGTGATCGGAGTCTATGGAGGTCTTGTTGACAAGTTTCCAATGGGTTCGGTCATGAACAAGTCGCTGACCATGAGGGCCGGGCAGTGTCATGTTCAGAGATACATGAGGCCGCTGCTCGAGCGGATTCAGAAAGGTGAAATCGACCCGAGCTTCGTTATCACGCACCGGCTGCGTTTGGAGGATGGGCCGCAAGGCTATGAGATGTTCAGGGAGAAGGCGGAGAATTGCATCAAGATCGTCCTGAAGACCAATGGGATTGAGGCTGAGGGAGGCAGGATGATTCACTGAGCATCAAGAAAGACAATGACTCCTGGATGCCGGATCAAGTCCGGCATGACGAAGACACCGTCGTCGTGAGAATATGCCACGGGGGAGTCGGCGTCGGGCAGGACGCGGCAGAAATACTTCTCGATCTGTCGGCTGAACGTTCCGCCTCCGCCTCAGACTGAATTTTTCAGAATAAGTCCTAATTTGAATCTGAGGCAGTTCAATACCAACGCAAAGCATCCTGCGCGATACAAGGACGCAAGACAAGCATCCATTATCCACGAGGAAGGCAGCAGCGGTATGCAGCCGATGACGCGAGGTAAGTAGCGTGTGTAGGAACATCAAGACCCTGTACAACTTCGAGCCCCCAGCAACGGACGAGGAGATTCGGGCGGCTGCTCTGCAGTTTGTAAGAAAGATCAGCGGATTCGCAAAACCATCCTCTGCAAACGAAAAGGTGTTCAACCGGGCTGTCGACGAAGTCGCACGGGCGTCCTCGAATTTGCTGCACGCCCTTGTCACCACCGCACCTGCGAAGGATCGTGAGGTTGTCGCCTCCAAGGCACACGCTCGCAAGGTTCGCAGGTTCGGCTCATAGGACTGCATTCAAAGGCCGCCATTGTGCCTGAAGAGAAAGTGCACAATATGTAACCGTATGTGTTGTTCTCGCTCGGCGGCGGCACCGCATGACACATCAGAAGGAGGCTTACCGTGGCCCAAGCAAAGAAGAAAGAAAGCAAAATAGATATGCAGGAGATGATGGAAGTATACAAGAAGCTGGCGACTCCGGGTGATCCCCACAACCTGCTGGCGACTATGGCTGGAAGATGGGACGCTAAAGTCAGGTCCTGGATGGAACCCGACAAGCCACCCATGGAGTCAAACGGCACATCTGAGGACAAGATGATCCTCGGCGGACGTTTTCTGCAGCAGGAATTCACCGGCGATATGATGGGAGTCCCGTTCACCGGTATCGGCTTTACCGGATACGATAACCATACCAGGAAGTACGTCTCGACCTGGATGGATTCCATGGGCACGGCCATCCTCTTTTTCGAGGGGACCGCCGGGGCGGATGGAAAGATCATTACACAGGAGTGCAGCTACGACGATCCGGTCAAAGGACCCATGAAGTGGCGCACGGTGACTAGGTTCGTAGATCAAAACACTCACCTGTTCGAGATGTACAGCAGCGACCAGAGCGGCAAAGAAGAGAAGATGATGGAGATCACCTACACCAGGAAGAAATGATGCGAATGGGCGGCCGCCTGGCGCTTCCCCTGATGGGGAGACGGCCCGGCGGCCGCCGCTCGTTGGTACACAATCGGGGGAGGAGTAACGGGTTATACCCCACGCTACCAAGACTGCTACACGGGGCACTGAGAAAAGAATTGACATGTCTGCCTCAATGGTCCCGTGTAGTGAATTCCTGGGCAAATTTATCTTGACACGAGATCAAAAGGCCCTATTCTCAAAATGTAGCTTTTTTGCCTCGCCTTTCAGTGAGGACCACAGACCAAGCCCATCCAAAGGCTTTTTATCATGAACGCGTCATTAACCGAGATCATTCCAGAGGATGAATTTCTTGAGTTAGCTCAGGATCACTCCCGAAATTTTCTAAAGATTCACACCTTCCTTTTAAACGAACGCAGGGCCCACACCAGAAAATTCTACTCCCATCTTGTTGTCGAATCCGAGGAGTTCGAGAGTTTTCTGGATGATCATTGTGCAAGAGACAATAAGACCTGGCACTTTTTCTGTGAGCTGGTCGCATGTATCAGGAACCTGGCCAAGGCCGCCTTCATTCTTGGGCATATCCTGAAAAGGTATCATGCTTACGATTTCCAGGGAGACGAATCCAACCACTTTCTGGAAGATGCCCAAAAGGTGTCGATCTTCATAGACGATACGATCTTCTCCCTTTTTGAAGAGGTAAAAAAGGAAGCGTTGAGATTGGGCATGACATTTCCCGACGGGACTTTGTATGAAGATTCTTTCGGGGAGTACTATCCCCAGAAGCGCCTCCCGTATAACATCAATGAAGAAGAGGAGTCGGATGCAAGACGGGTACTCGCCAAGTTGGCCTCGCAGTACCTCGGCGTCATCAGCAAGGTGGAGCATTTCGGTTGGAATAACGGAAAGAACCATTCCGATCGTCTCATGTGCGTCGTACCCGTCAAAGTCGACGAGGAGAGGTCGAGAGAAGTCAACGCCCTCATCCACAATCTGCAATCGACCTACGACCATCATATCAGACGCACCCCATTGGAGATGCAGGATGAAAACCTAAAACGGTTTAGAAGCTTCATCTCCATGCCCATGCATCTGCTGAGCATTGTCAACTGGCTTTCTCATTTGTACGAGAGACATATCCTCACTGCGCGACGCGAAAAGGGCAGAGAAGGAATAACATTCATCGTAGATGGCCCGAAGGTGCTGGATGTTTTGGTCAATTTCGCGCTGTTTCACGCCAACAGGTATTTGCAGGCCGGCAGGAATCTGGCTTGCGAATTCCTGGGGAAGTATACTGAAATCGATACCTGCGAGCTGAGGGTCCCGGAGAAACTCGGTTTTCATTTGAGGCCCGCCAGCTTGATCGTGAAGCTGGCCAGGCATTATGGAACCAAGCTCTCCCTCATCGTGGATGGAAAGGAATACGATGCGAGCAATGTGTTGAGCATCACCATGGCAGCCGGCCTGATCGCCAGAAAAGGTTATAAGACAGTGCTTTTTGAAGGAGACAAGAGGTGTCTTGCGGATTTGAAGCTTCTGTCCCAATGCAACTACGGAGAGGACGACAAGGGAAATCCGACAGCTCCGCCCCGAGAGCTCACCCACCTCTGGACATAACAAGACAACGCACGGGAAAAAAGAGCCCCTCCATTCACTGAGAGGGGCTCTTTTTCCTGACCCTGCGGACTCGGGTTGAGCGGCCGGGTAAAAACCTACTGGATCACTTTTATCTCCACTCGGCGATTTTTCGCCCTGCCTTCTTTCGTTTTGTTTTCTGCAACCGGTTTTTCCTTCCCAAAAGCTACGGTTCTCAGACGGCTCGCCGGGATGCCCTTCGAAGTCAGATACTGTTGCACCTTCTGAACCCTTTTTTGTGAGAGCATTTTGTTGTATGAGTCCGGCCCTGTGGCGTCCGTGTGCCCCGCAAGTTCGATCATGAGATTGGGATTTTCCTTGAGAACCCTGATATTCTCATCAAGTGTGGCGATTGCCTGCGGCTTGAGGTCAGCCTTGTCGGTGTCAAAGTAGACCCAGTTGAGGCTGATTACTTTTGGCGGCGGCGGAGGCTGCGGAGCAGGCGGGGCAACGCGTGGTGGGGGCGCGACCGCCCTTGGCGGTGGTTGGCACCCCTCGGCTTCGGCGGCGAGTTTTCTTGCTTCGGCGAGCATGGCCATCCCCTCGGCGGTTCGGCACGCCCAGTACGTCTCTACGCCCTTTCTCGCGAGATCTTTGGCCTTTGCGATCTTATCAGGGCAGTACTTTGCACCGGCCGATTTCTCAGCGTTCGCAATTGCAGCCTCGGTCTCGCTGAACTGGTCTGGAACCGTTACGCTCTTGTCCTGGACGCCGAAATGCGACCCGGCGCATCCCAGAACCAAAAGAAAAGAAATCGTACAGAAACAGCACATTAACCTGGTTTTCATAGAGCACCTCCTTTGTAAGCGGCAGGGAAAAACGCACCTCCATTGTGAACAGCAGGAAAAAAGAGAAACTACGCACCAAAGGGCAACCATTACCTGATTCAATTCCAATCAGCCATGAACCGCAGGAGACTAAGTAGTTTCTACTCCAATCTGCTTAAATATGTCAATCTAATACTATCATCTAATACTTTTTTCTGATATTATCGACCTGGTACCATTAAGCATGAACACCTGCTTCATCCTTGACACAAAAGGGTGAATCTCGTATGTCGGAATGGAAAATCAAATTCCTTCTTGCCCTGAACAATCTCGTCGGAGGCCCGCATGAAAACCCTTCTGGTCAGCGTCATCGGATTCTTTGTCCTCACCTCTTCATCAGCCTGCGCTATTTCATTGGACGATGTTCTCAAGGGAGTGCAGTCGCCTGGATCAGCGGAGACTTCCGGGGGACTCCATGCACCAGATCAGAAAACCACCATTTCAGGGCTTAAGGAGGCCCTGTCCATAGGCACTAGAAACGCCGTCGGATCGGTTTCAAAAATGGACGGGTACTTTGGAAATGAGCTGATCAAGATTCTTCTTCCCGAGAAATTACAGAAGGTCGCCGACGTCATCGGAAAGCTTGGCTACCAGCAGCAGGTGGACCAGCTGGTCCTGGCGATGAACAGGGCAGCCGAAACAGCCGCTCCAAAAGCCGTACCTCTCTTTACCAAGGCAATAAAGGAAATGTCCTTCGACGATGCCCGGAGAATTCTCCAGGGCGGCGAAACGGCCGCAACCGACTTTTTCAAGGGGAAAACTTCAAAAAAGCTCTACGATCAGTTCAAGCCGGTTGTCACCTCGAGCATGAACAAGGTTGGGGTCGCAAAGGCCTACAAGGACATGGTGACACCCTATCAATCCCTGCCTTTTGCTTCCAAGGAGAGCATGGATCTCGATCACTATGTGACCAACAAGGCTCTTGACGGCCTCTTCACGATGGTGGGAGAGGAAGAGAAGAAAATACGGACCAATCCTGCGGCAAGGGTCACAGATCTCTTGAAAAAGGTTTTCGCGAAATGAGTTGCGGCTGTATTCCCGCTGCTGTTTCGCGAAAAAAAACTTTCCACTGACATTAAGGAGGTGTCTCATGGGTTTCAATGTCTCACAGAGAACGGCTTCCGTGAATCCCGGTAAAAAGGCATTTTCACTTTTTGAGGAGTTCAAACAGTTCGCTTTCAAGGGAAACGTGATCGATCTGGCGGTCGGTGTGATTATCGGCGCGGCATTTGGAAAAATCATCGATTCGCTCGTAAAACACCTCCTCATGCCGCTCATCAGCCTCGTTGTGCCGGGCGAGAAAGGGTATGCGGCCTGGAAATTCGTGGTGAACGGCAAGGAGATCCCGTACGGTCTCTTCATAGGCGAGGTTTTGAATTTCCTCATTGTCGCCCTGGCGCTTTTCCTCTTCATCGTCAAGTTCCTGGGATGGATCATGAAGGAAAGGGCCGCGGAAGCCGCCCCACCCCCACCGCCGCCCCTTATTACAAAGGAGCAGGAACTCCTGACCGAAATTCGGGACTTGCTGAAAAAGGAGCGGCCCTGAACGGACCAAGCAATGATTTCGAAATCGTGCCCTTTTCGGAGAAGACTATCCCCTGCCCTGGCACAAAGGCAAAGACACATCTGAGATGGGCAAAGACTGGACCAGAGGTGGGAGGTTTAGTGAGTGGATGCTTTATGCCTGGCACCGCAACCATCCCATCCCCCTATCGGGGGCACCCGAAGTTTCAGGGGCCCCCTTTCTCACTGTCTGTGAAATATTCGCTGAAACTCCTGTGAGAGCTCATTTCTAAAGTCCGGATGGGCAATGTTGATCAAACTCTTTGCCCTTTCCACGACCGATTTCCCCCGAAGGTCGGCGATACCATACTCCGTCACGATGAAGTGGACATCCGCTCGGTTCGTGACGACTGCCGCTCCCTCTTCGATGTGGGAGCGGATCCGGGAAACCTTTCCTCCCGCCGCCGTGGAGTGAAATGCGATGATGGACCGGCCCCCCTTCGACCAGGCGGCTCCTCGGACAAAATCCGCCTGCCCGCCCGTGCCGCTGTACTGCTTATAGCCGATGGTATCCGCAACAACCTGTCCGCTGAAATCGACCTCCAGTGCCGAGTTGATGGATACCATATTGTTGTTCCTTGCAATGACGGCGGGGTTGTTGGTGTAGTCGACACTGAACATCTCTACCATCGGATTGTTATGGACAAACCGGTAGAGCTTTTCGGTCCCCATGAAAAAGGTGGCAACCATCTTTCCGGGATGGAAGTTTTTCTTTGAACAATCGATAACCCCGTCACGAACCAGGTCGACCACTCCGTCCGAGAACATCTCTGTATGGATCCCGAGATGCTTCTTGTTCTTCAGGAATCTCAAAATGGCATCAGGCGTGGCGCCAATCCCAAGTTGGAGGCAATCTCCATCCCGGATCAATTCCGCACAATTGCGGCCGACAGCCTCATCGAGGGACGTGATCCGGGGAGAGGGAAGATTGATGGGCATGGAGTTGCATTCGACGATGGAGTCGATCTTTGAAACATGGATAAAAGAGTTTCCAAGGGTCCTGGGCATGTACGGAGTCACCTCGGCGATGACCACTTTGGCGCATTCGGCGGCAGGCTTGGTGTAATCCACGGATACCCCGAAAGAGCAGAATCCATGTTCATCCGGGGTCGAAAGCATACAGAGGACTACATCCACCGGAAGGATGTTTTCGGTGAACAATCTGGGGATCAGGCTGAAGTGACAGGGTGTAAAGATAGCCCTCCCCAGGTTGATGGCTTCCCTGGTGGTTGGCCCCGCGAAGATGGAGTTGTGAATGAACTGAGATGAGTTCTCCGGCAGACAGTACTCGGAGGGTCCCATGGATACCATATGGACGATTTCGACATTCCGGTAGGCTTCTTTCTGGGCGAGCATGGCCTTGATCAAAACCTCGGGGGAACCGCAGGCATGCCCCACAACGACCCTCTGCCCTGACCGGATCTGTTTTACTGCCGAATCAGCTGTGGTGAGTTTCTGCTTGTAAATCTCCTGCCAATTCATGAGAGACTCCTTTGCGCTTAATCACTTCACAGGCGACTCATCCCCCAGGCCGACCAACCGTTTGGCCGCCCTTTGTTTCTCTTCCAAGTCGGCCATTCGTGAGATCATGATCCGCTGTGCCTGAGGAGAGCCTGCGCCATGCATCGATTCTGTCAGATATCCCACTGCGGCAGACCCGAGCGTCAGATTCTCGATCAATCTCAAAATCCGCAGCCGGTGTTCGGTCGGGACATCGCTCTTCGCTCTCAGGTACTTTTCTATGAGTATGCCTGTTTTTGGGGAACGCAGATCCTTCTCAGAAGGCATGGTCACCATGAGCCCCCCTGCAATGTCCTGCGCAAGTCGCGCGATTTCATACGGGAACCGGGTCACGTTTTGCTTGTGCACATTGGCGAGCAGGATGTCCACACAATAGGTCCCGCTCTGCTCCCGATTCCCTTCCGAGGCGCAGGCGAGACAGCCGCAATAAAGGGTCTCGTTCAGATGGTTCATCTCGATGATCTTGTCCTTCACGTGCGAAGCCTTATCCACGCCGTTGTACTCGGCCGCGATCTGGGCGGCCCCAATCAGCACATCCCCCACGCCGACCTTGCATGCGTAGCTCTGTCTATGGTAGGCGGCGAATTTCTCGACCAGTTCACCCGTGAACTCGAATTCCCCGCACATGAAAACTCTCTCCCATGGCACAAAGACGTCTTCAAAGACGACTAGCGCCTCGTGCCCCCCGAAGAGGAGATTGCCTTGATCGAGCATCCCTCCCTCGCTTTTTCTGGTGTCGCAGGATTGTCGTCCGATGATGTAGAGGATTCCTTCCGCATCGCTGGGAAGAGCGAAGCATAGCGCATACTCCCTGTCTTCCTCCCTCATGGACAGGGTAGGCATGACCAGGATTTCATGCGAATTGACCGCGCCGGTCTGGTGGGCCTTGGCGCCCCTCACGACAATCCCGTCCTTTCTCCTCTCCACAACGCGAAGAAAGGCATCCGGGTCGGGCTGCTTGTGGGGGGGAAGACTCCTATCCCCCTTCGTGTCGGTCATTGCGCCGTCCACGGTCAGATCGTGCTCCTGCACATACTCGAGATACTTCAGGAAACGTTTGTTGTACTCCGTTCCCCATTTCGCATCGATGTTGTGGCTGACGATGGAAACCGCATTCAAAGCATCCATGCCTACGCACCTTTGAAAGCAGCATCCTGTCTCGCGTCCCAGCAGCCTTCCCATCTTGCTCTTCTTCAACAGATCGCCCGTGCTTTGGTGAATGTGGGTAAAGCGGTTGATCTTCCTGCCGGAGATGTGCGAGGTCGCGGTCATGATCTCTTCGAGCTCCGGGCGCTGAGCGAGCTCGTAGGTCATCGCCACTGCCTTCATGGAAGGACGGATAATGGGGTCATCCACCGGATTCTCAACTCGCCGGCCCAACATGTAAACCGCCAGCTTCAGCTTCCTCAGGCTTTCTTCGTATTGTTCTGCCGTCATCATCGTCATCACCTCACCTCCCGGCATGGAAGTCGATCCATACAGGACTATACAAATCGATTCTATGATTGAAATTGAAGCCTTTTCCAAAAAACAGTGCGGCACCCCTGGAAAGAACCGGATCCACCAAAGATCAGCTTTCGATGTTTTCCATGATCGATCGCGCAATGGAGCAAAGCTCCTCTTTCCCCAACTCGAGTCCAGTTGCGCTCTTGATCAGCAGCTCCAGATCTTCCCAGCCATACAAACGCTGGTATGAATCTCTCACGATCAGGCAATCGGAAATGGTGGAACGATATTCCATCTGGGGCTCGCTCTTCGCCCTTTTTTCGTGGACACCTCTCTCCGTCTTTGATTGCGGGTACCGATCATCGGTGCCGACAAAAGGTCGCGCCTTTGCAGCAAATCTCTTGATTAGCCCGGGATGGGCCAACACCCTTTCCTTTTCGCCCCAGAAAACGAATGCCATCACATTCTTGGCCAGGAGAATACGAGCCATATCGCTCTTCCTGTCAATGGCCCAGTCAATCTCCGGAATTGGAGATTCCGACGCTTTTCCTTCACCGTCACCGATGTAAACGATCCCGAACTTCCGGGCCGCAGGCCGGTTCTCTCTCATCCATTTCCCGATCTGCTTTGCTGTCTGAACCCCAGTGAGCCCCTGGAGTTCGGATCCCGGAACATAGAAGCTTCCGCCCTCGCAGATCTCAATCCAAACGGGCCGATTCGAAGCGCCGTTCACCTCGACCGCGTCAAACCCGGTTCCGGCAATGCACTCGGCTATGGATCCGAGGAGATAACTTCCAGCGCAGCCATTTTCCCCGGATGACCTGGTGAAGAGGCCGCAGCAGCGAGAGCCTGGTACGCGGTTCCCGGTCAGAGGTCCGGTTGCGAAGATGATGCTGTCCTCAGAAATCGGAGTGGACGCCGGGCGTGGTTTGGATCCGCGCAACAGATATGCCGCCAGCCCTTTTCCCCCGAGGGTGGTGCAGAGGACCTGATCGGAGAGCATCTTCAGCTCAAAGGATTGCTGTGATAGATTCACTCTAAGCACTATGTTATAGAAGCCGAACATCGGTTGGATTTATGCTCCCTCTTCACGAAGCAGTCGAGTTCCGATCCCGTCCTTGGCCCGCGACCTTAAACCGCGAGGTACTGTTTCTTGATAGCGTCATCCTTCTTGAAGGTGTCCACATCGGCCTCGTAACGGATGTGGCCTTTGTCGATGATAGCTACAAAATCCGATACGGCCATGGCAAACTTGATGTTCTGCTCAGAAAGCAGGATTGTGGTTCCCACCTCCTTCAGCTTCAATACCAGGTCCTTCAAAGCCTTCACCATGACCGGGCTTAATCCCTCCGTAGGTTCATCGAGAAGAACCACTGCCGGATTGCTCATGAGCGTCCTGGCAATGGTGAGCATCTGTTGTTCCCCGCCAGAGAGCGTTCCCCCCGCACGGGACTGGAAGCTCTTGAGTCGGGGAAAAAACTCGTAAATGAGATCTAAATTCCAGATTCCCTTCCGCCCCGTCGAGGTGCCGAGCACGAGATTATCAGAGACTGTCATGGGCCCGAAAATTTTACGGTCTTCCGGGACGAGTCCCAGACCGAGCCGCGCCAGCCTGAAAGGTTTCTCTCCGGTGACGTCCTTGCCCTGGAAATACACCTTGCCGGACTTGGGCTGAAGAACCATCATGATGCTCTTGAAGGTGGTGGTCTTCCCGGCTCCGTTCCTGCCCATCAGGCAAAGGGTCTCGCCCTCTCGGGCCTTCAGGTTCACGTCGAACAGAATGTGGCTCTTCCCGTAGTACGAATTGATTCGCTCCAGGACAAGTATATCCGCCATCTCACAGCACCTCTTTGCCGAGATATGCGTCAATGACCTCTTCGTGCCGGCGGATGTCTTCCGGCGAACCCTCTGCAATCATCTTTCCCTGGACCAGCACGCGGATGATTTGAGCAATTCCGAAAACCATGTCCATATCGTGCTCGATGAAAATGGTGGTGAGGTGAAAATAGTCATGCAATTCCCTCAACAGATGCATCATTCTCGCCCGTTCATCTGGTGCCATGCCCGCAGTAGGCTCGTCCAGAAGGAGGATCTTGGGCTTCATGGCAAGGGCTATGGCAATGTCCAGGACTTTTTGATCCCCGTGTGAAAGCTCCGAAGCCTTCGCATTTCTCCATTCGATAAGCCCTATGCGACGGAGGATCATTTCTGCGTATTCCCCGGCTTCCTTGAACTGGAGTCTGTTGCGAAACATCTTCCTGTTCTTGCCGAATTTGGAGAGAGCTGCCAGGTAGGCATTGTCATACACGGTTTCCTCCAGGAAAAGACTCGCCACCTGAAAGGCCCTCACCACCCCCTGCCTCACGATCTCTTCGGCCGGCCGTCTGGTGATATCGTTGCTTTCAAAGAGGACTACCCCGGTATCCGGAGGAATGGAGCCGGTGATCAGGTTGAAGAGGGTCGTCTTGCCGGCGCCGTTCGGCCCGATGATTGCCGACATTTCCCCCTGCTCGATGGAAACATTCACATGATCGGTTACGTGAATACCACCAAAGTGCTTGTCGAGATCCTTAATTTCCAGTATCGGGGGCAACTCTCGTCTCCTTCTCTTCTTCTTTCCTGTGCCAGCCGGACCAGCGGATGCCTAGGATACCCCTCGGGAAGAGCAGCACGACAATGACCACTGCAGCACCGATAAAAAAGGACCAGTATTCGGTATGCCTCCCCACGATCTCCTCCAGACCCGTCAGAATTGCCGCCCCTACCACAGGGCCGAAAAAGCTGCTCATGCCGCCTATGGTGGCCATCAGAATGGCATTGCCTGATGTAGGCCAATGGAGCATGTCCGGATGAATGCTTCCGTCCAGACCCGAGTAAAGCCCGCCGGCCACGGCCGCGAAGAACGCCGATACGACGTAAGCCACCAGTTGGTTCCTGTATACATTGAGCCCAAGGAAGGTGATTCTCCGGGGGTTCTGCCGGATGCCCCGGAGAAGGGCCCCGAAGGGGGAGTGGGTGATGCGCCAGATGATGTACAATGAAATTGTCACCACAACGAAGCTGAAAAGATAGTACTTGAGCACCCCGCTCCCTGCCAGCAGCTCCGGTTTTGGGATAGCCTGGATGCCGTCGTCTCCTCCGGTGAAATGATAGAGCTTGAAGGTCACCCCCCAGGCAAGCTGGGCAAAGGCGAGCGTAAGCATGGTGAAATAGACTCCCGTCAGCCTCAGGGTCAAAAGCCCGATGAGGACCGAAACGGACGAAGCCAGCACCGCTCCGAGCACAATGTAGAGCAGAAAAAACTGTGGCCCTATGGACTTGGCAAGCATGCCCGTGACATAGGCGCCGATCCCGTAAAACAGGGCCTGGCCGAAGGAGACGAGCCCGGTAGTGCCGAAAAGGATGTTGAAGGCCACTGCGTAGAGGCTGAAGATGATCACCCGGGCTGCCAGGTGAATATAATGCTCGCCCGGGTTCACAAGAACGATCCCCAGGAAAACGACGCCATACACGGCCCAGGACAGATAGCTTCCCAGTTTTTTCACGGCTCTATTTCCCACCTGCGCTTTTTGTAGAGAGCAGCCCCTCAGGCTTCCAGATCAACACCACAATCATAACTATGAAGGTGAGCACGGTGGCAAGCTCGGCCCACCATAGAATCCCGAAGGAAAGCACCTCGCCGATAATCAGGGCGCCCAGCAGGGCTCCCCAGAAATTCCCGAAGCCCCCGATGACCACTACGATGAGGGAATCGATAATCACTTCAATGCCGGCTCCGGGCGTGACGGTTCGAAGGGGTGCTGCCAGCACTCCGGCCAGCCCTCCCATAGCTGTGGCAATGCCGAAGACAACGGTCATGATCAAAGGCACGTTTGCGCCTAAAAGACTCAGCATCTGCCGGTCAATGGAGGACGCCCGCACCTTCTTGCCCGATTCCGTCCGGTTGAGGAGGTACCAGGCAAAAAGAACAACCACGAGACCGACCAGGATGATGAAGATATTGTAGGCCGGCACCACGACAGGCCCGATAGTGACGGATCCGCTGAAGATGGGAGGCTTTGATATGGTCTTGTACTCGGGACCCCAGATGAATTTGACCGCGTCGTCCAGAACCAGAATAAAGGCATAGGTCATCAACAGCTGGAACGCCCCCTCATCGGGCCTCCCGTAGATCCTCCTGAGAAACAGGACTTCAATGATCATCCCCACGACCCCTGCACCGAAAACCCCTGCGACCAGTCCAAGCCAGAAGTTGGGAATCAGCTGCATGAGCTGGAACGCAAAGTAGGTGCCGAGGAGGTAGAAGGAACCGTGAGCGAAGTTGAGCACGTTGAGCACGCCATATATGAGGGTGAGGCCGCTCGCCACAAGGAAGATCAACATCGCTACGGAGAGGCCGCTGATGAACTGGGAAACAAAGGTGCCTAGATCCATATCAAAGCCCCTTCACGCCTGCGTGAGCGCGACATTTGTCCCTGAAGAACGGATGAGGGGAAAACCCGATCCCGGATGTTGCGATTGCTCATGTCGGGCTCACTTCCCTTTTGCCTTGGTCAGATATTCGACGTACTCGGAGATCGGCCATAGTTTTTCCGCCGGGTAAACCTTCCAGTTGCCCAGCATGTACTTCGCCGGAGGCAGCGTGTCGTTCTTCACGGTTGTGCCGATGGCCTGCACCTGGACGATCTGGTGGGTAGCCGGGTCAATATAGGAGGTGAATCCGGGCGGATCTTCAGGACATTGGATCTTCATCCCCTCCATGGCCTTCACGAGGGCTTCCGTATCGTTCGCATTCCCCACCTTGCGAATGGCCTCTGCAATCATGTGGATACCCACATATGCTCCGGAGGCGGCATAGGATGGATATCTGCCTGCCGCCTTGAAAAACTTCTGTACATAGGCTTTGTTCTCGGGCGTGTCAGGCCAGTTGTTGTGGTGGCGGGCAGAGAGGATCAAACCCTGGGGCATTTCGTCTGCAAGAGCAGCCATGGCCTCATAATTCCCACCGGCATCCACATGAAAATAAATCATTTTCTCAAAAAGCTTATACGGCTTCGCCTGCTTGATAAAGGAAACCGTGTCGCCTCCCCAGAAACCGACAATCAGGACATCGGGGGCTGCCTTCATGATGGCGGTGACGTAGGAAGTATAATCAGGCTCGTAGAGCTTCGGCCAGTACTCACCGACCACTTCGTACTTTACCCCCAGCTTGTCCAACCCCCACTTCACCTCCATCCACTGGTCTCTTCCATAGGCGTAGTCCGGGCCGATGTAAGCGATCTTCTTCCAGTTCTTCACCTCATCCTTCAGGTACATGGCTCCGGCCATCATGGACTGGAATGTGTTGTTGGCGCTTCGAAAATAGTATTTCTGAAACTTGTTCGCCGTCAGGTCTGTCGCCGCATGATCCGTTCCGACGAGGATCACCTTCTGTTCCTTGCTGACCTCAGTGACGGCCAGGCCGATTGCGGATGAAATAATCCCGAAAAGAAATTTCACTTTGTCTTCCGATATGTACCTTTTGGCCACACTCACAGCGTACTGGGGGTTCTTGTCATCGGTGATGATCACCTCCAGTTTCCTGTCCCCGGGCAGTCCTTTTTCGTGGACTTCATCGAGGGCCATTTTTATGGCCACCTCCGAATCCTTCCCGTACTGCCCGCCTCGGCCGGTCATGGTGTACAGCGCACCGATCTTGATTGTCTCTGCGCTAAAGACGGTTGTAAGAGGGGTTAACCAGGCGACGATGAGCACAGCAACCAGAAAGCTCTTTTTCATGACATACCTCCTTGGAGTTTAGAGTGGCAGTTCGGAAGTGGTATGGTTCAGGGCCAAGTCGTGATTTGACTCGCATCCTCATGAGCTTCACAGGAAAGGACCCTCGGTTTCTCACCAGAGGTGGAGGTTAAGGGAAAAAGATGATTTCGGAGACTCTTTCTGCAACCGGTATGCCGCCACTATAGTGGTCATCGCGGCGGTAAATTCCTTGGCAAAAACGGGCGCATGCGTTTTGGAGGGGCAGCGGCGGGTTATTGCACGGCTGCAATGGGTCTAGGACAAGAGGTCATTCATATTCAATAACTTCTGATTTTCTGATTACTTAGTATCATCTTGCACCGATGCAATGAATTGCCGCTATGCGACGGGGGGTTTGAGAGAGTACCGGACGATCTTCCGCCACAATGTGGCCGGATGGACGCCCAGGGCTCTGGCGGCTTCTGAATGCACAGGATAGCGCCGGAGGGCGTCCTTGATCATCTGGGCTTCCAATGAAGCCAGAGCGCTCTTGAGCAAGAGACCCCGTTTGTCCGAAATAAGAAAGCTTGACGAGTAATCCCTGAGATCTTCAGGCATATCCAGAAGATTGATCTGATCGTCCTCGCTCATGATGAACATGCGCTCCACGAGATTGACCAGTTCCCTGACATTCCCAGGGTAATCATATTTTCCCAACCGCTCGAGGACATCAGAGTCCAATCGCTTGTTCGAACCCCTGCTCTCATTGAGCTTGGCTATGACCTTCAAGGCCAGCACCGGGATGTCTTCCCGCCTCTGACGCAGAGGAGGGATATGGATCGGGATGACGTAGAGCCGATAATAGAGGTCTTCCCGGAAAGACCCTTTGTTCATCAAGGCTTTCAGATCCTTGTTGGTGGCAGCGATGATTCGGATATTCACCGAAACCGGCCGCGTTCCTCCAACGCGAGTGAACGTCTTGCCCTCGATCACCTCGAGCAGTTTCACCTGAAGTGCCGGCGTGAGTTCTGCAACCTCATCCAGGAACACCGTTCCGGCATTGCCTGCCTCCATCAAGCCTGCCTTGCCCTCGGGGACAGCGCCCGTGAACGCCCCTTTCTCATACCCGAAGAGCTCGCTCTCGATCAGCGATTCCGGAATCGCGCCACAATTGATCGTGATGAAGGGCTTGTCTTTTCGGGGGCTCATTCGGTGGATGATCCGGGCGAGCATGCTCTTGCCGACACCCGACTCACCGGTAATCAGAACGGAAGTCTCCACCTTCGCGACCTTGATGGCCTTTCGAACCGACTGCATCATGGCCGTGCTTTTGACGACCATCTCCCCTAGAGCGTGCTCGAACTCATCCTGCTCCAGCAGCGACTGGTAGTAACGGGAGCTCAAACGGCGCGTCTCCTCCACCTGGGCGCGCAGTTGGTTCAGCTCGGTGATGTCCCTCACATTGGTCACGACCAGGGAAATATTCTCATCTTCATCAAGAATGGGCGTGCCCGTCACAATGACCTGCTTCCCGCCCATGATCTGCTGCATGATGGTGACGGCCTGCCTGCTCTTGAGGACCTCGAGTGTTACGGAATGGTCGAAGACCTTGTCCCTCACAAGATCTTTCATGTTCCGTCCCAGCAGGTTCTTCCGCGACAGACCGGTAATCCTTTCGTACGCATTGTTGATCAGGATGGTATTCGCCTTGCCGTCCGTGATGTAGAGGCCATCATAAGAGGATTCTATAATGGCCTCCAGTTTTCTGTGGAGTGTTTGATAACCTTTCAGCTCGGAAATGATGGCTTCGTAGGCGGAGATATCCTGAAAGACGGAAATGACCCCTTCAATGTTTCCATTGACCACGATGGGAGTTCGATTCACCACGATGGTGGCCTGAGGGAGGACGATTTTTTTTCCTATCTGGGGTTGTCCGTTCTCCAGGATATCCTGCAAGTCGGGCCATGTCTCCGGGCGAATTTTGGAAAAGTGGCGTCCCACCAGAGGAGTGGGTCCGTCACCGAAGATACGCCTCGCAGCTTCGTTGTAGATGACGATTTCACCGACTCGATTGATGACAACGATACCGTTATGCGCGGCATCCAGAAGGGAAGACCAGGAAGCGGAATCAGAAAGATTCATTGGAGACCGTTCTGCATGGCAGAATACCGTGACACGATGATTTCGTGCCTTGGGAAGGTGAGTATAGGGAAAAGACGGTTGTCTGTCAAAGACCAATCCTTCGTCTGTGATAGCCGCCACCCACTCACTTGAACACGTTCCCCAAACGTATTCCCCTTTTCTTTGCGATTTTTTTGATTTTCCTGCTGGCGGTGAAGGTGATGATCCTGTAAACGCGGCCCAGTGTGAGCAACCTGTGGACGATCATCTTCTTCAGAATGCGAAGGATGACCGGCAGGGTGAAGAATGATGCATTGACATCTCTTCGGATCTGCTGGAGGTCATCGATCGAAAGCATGTCCGAGTACACCTTGCCGGAGTCTTCCTGGATGTGGTAATGATCGATCCCCTTCAGCATCTCCTTAAGCGGGGAGTACTTGGTCGCCCTCAGGACAGAGAGGCCCAGTGTGTCGGCCCCGAGATCATGGGAGAACCGGACGATGTCCATCATCTCCTCCCTGCTCTCGCCGATGTTCCCGATGATGAAGTAACAGTGATAAATGATGTTGAACCGGCGCAGCGTCTCAAAATATTCCCTCACCTTTGCGGTGGTAAACCCCTTGTTCATGGATGCCAGGGTCTTGTCATGAGCGGATTCGATTCCCATGAGAAAGGCCATGAACCCGGCTTTGTACATCTTCTCCAGGACGTCCGGTCTCTTGGCAACCTCCAGACGGGCATTGATGGCGTATTTCTTCTTGATCCCTTCTTCGATGAGGAGATCACAGACCCTTTCCACCCAATCCATGTCCGCGGTGAAGATGTCGTCCGCGAACCCGATGATGGGGGCGCTGATGGTCTTTATTTCGGAAACCACGGACTCGGGACTTCTCACTGACCACCTTCTCTTCTCCCCAAGAGGATTGAATTTGAAGTCGCAGAATTTGCAGTTGAAGGGACAGCCTCTCGATCCGAGCATGAGATCGATCTCGACGTCGGTCGTAAACTCATCGACAGAAACCATATACTTGTACCGACGAAGATTTCTGTTCGGATAACCTCCCCAACAGATGGTTTCCAGCAGCCGGTTCCTGTTGTGAACGATTTGCCCATTCGATCGGAATGAGAGCCCGTCGATATCCGGTGAGATGCCCTTCTGAACGATTTGTCTCGCAATCTCTTCGCCGTCCCCGCGGGCGATCGCATCGATCCGCGGGTGCTCCTGAAAAAGCTCAGCCACATGCACGGTGGCATGTCTCCCCCCGGCAACAACGGTGATCTTCTCCGGCACACTCCGGATGACATCCCGTACAAATTCGGGATCAGCTTCCCAGTTGATGCTGAAGAGGACCAGATCGGTTCTCTCATCGATGAAGGAGAGAACCGGTTTCTCCTCATACCGCAAGTCGATTACCGTGATGCTCTCCACCAGATCCTCTATGGCGGAGGCCACGTATTCAAGACCGATCGGCGGGAGAAAACCTACGGTCTTCAGCTCACGCTTGTAGGGATAGACGCATAAGACATTCTTGAATCTCATCCTTATTTTTCCCCATCTTTCAAAAAATTCATTGAAGTCATTCTCCCCGGATAAGGCCGGGGAATTTTTTGCCACGAAGAACACGAAGGGCTAAAGATGAACGTCGAACATCAACATTGACGGTCTCGTAAAAAGTGAGAAATGACAACGGCTTTCTCATTTTTGATCTTCCTGGACAGTAGTACCAATTTTTTGGTCACAATATACAGCATCAACCCTATTTATTAGAGGCTAAAATGTCACGACACTCAATCTGAACATTTTCAGGTTCTAGACAAACCGTTCGCACCTATCACAGTCTACCCGCAAGAGCTTATTTGCAGCGATTACGATAAAGTCAGAAAACTTTGCTGCGAGATCGCAGTGTTAAAAGCTCATCCTGGAGGGTTTCATGAAAAATTGTACGGCTACTGCTCTGATCCTGCTCTCTCTCTTTTTCGGACTCTTCCTGGTGATCCTGAATCCTTCTCTCTCCCTCGCTGCATCGAACAGTACGGCAGGAGATCTCTATGTGAAAGGAGGAAAAACCATTCAGGCGGGCACCGGCCTGCTCGTTTCCCCTCTCTTCCTCAAGACCAACAGGCGGAGCTTGGATTATTCCATGACCTACCTCCGGGGAGGCTATTTTCTCAATGATCCGTCCGAGAAGAAATTTCTTCCAAGGGGCAACCTCGAAGGCATCATTCAAGGGGCCGGATCCAACGTAACGGAGGGATTCGGCGATTACATGGTGGAGTTAGCCTTTCTTCTCCGTTACAACGTGGTCTATCCGGGCTGGCGGATTGTCCCTTATTTTCAGTTTGGGGCGGGCATAGTTTATAACGATCTGTACAAGGATCAAACACAGGACCTGATCGGCCAATCCATCGAGTTTTCTCCTCAGGCCAGTCTGGGCTTTCGCTTCTTGCTCGGAAGGGGTTGGTCGCTCGACCTCGAGGGGATGTACCACCATGTTTCCAACGCAGGATTGGACGACAGGAACGTCGGGGTCAATGCCTTTGGTGGTTCCATCGCTGCGACCTATTTTTTCGGCCACTCGTCTAAATGACAAACCACCCGATTCTTCATGACGGTCATTCCTAAAGATGTACCGAGGAAAGACCTTTGAGAGAACGGTCTCGATCAGAAGAGTAATCAACCTACTCTCCGGCGCCAAGCTTTATCAGCTTGGAAACCTTTTCTTCCAGCGTTTTCACTTCTTCGAAAATGATCTTAAGGTATTTGGTATGCCGATCATCCTCAAATGGTTTCTCAAGGAGCCTCCGTGCAAGACCCCCCACCACGGTGAGCGAATTCCTGAGTTCATGGGCTACCCTATCTGACATTTCGCAGGTTGTGGCAAGCCTCTCCGCTGCAATCAACTGCTGCGTTCTTTTTTCCAGCTCTGCGGTCCGTTCCCGGACCTTTTCTTCCAGTCCTTGATTCAAATTGTGAATTTCCTGATATAGCTTCGAAATCCTTATGGCAATTCCGATCTGGTTGGATATGACGTAGATCAGGTCATTGAAACGCTCATGAAAGTAGTTCTTTTTCTTGGAAGCAGTAGCCAAAACCCCGATGGTTTCGTTTTCGACTTTGATAGGTACAACCGCGAAGGACTTGATATCCTCGCCCACGAGGCGAGTCGTTGAGATGGGTTTTTCAATCCGATCGGAATCATTGATAATGACGATTCTGCCTGTGAGAAAACACTCCCCCGAATAGCAGTCAATCGTGGGTTCTCTCGTCGCTTTTTCGGTGAATGCCCTGCTGAGTCCCTTTTGACTTTTTATTCTCAGTTTGCCGTCAGCGTCCAGCAGCCGGATGGAACATGCATCCAGGTTGAACTCCTTCCAAAGCAGCTCAACAATGGCGTCAAGAACAAGTTGTACATCGAGAAGAGAAGAGACATACCTCGTAATCTCACAGAGGATGGTGATCTTCTGTTCAGCCTCTCTCAATCGTCTGTCCACAGAGCCGATTTCCTGAACGATGATCTTCACCTCCTTTCAGAAAAACACGGTCATACTTTCATTCGGCGTTCATCTTTTCACCAGTCACACCGCGCCTCCGCCCAGCACTGCGTAAAGCCTCACCAGATTGACGAGTTTCCCGAGGCGGAGAGAGATGAGCCCCTGCTGGGCCGCATAGAGGGATCGTTGCGCATCCAGGACGCCCAGGTAGCTGTCGATTCCTCTTTCATATCGCAGTGTGGAGAGGCGGTAGGTTCGTGCAACCGCATCCACCAGGGACTGCTGTGCGGATAACTGGTGATCCACCGTTCCGTGCACGGCGAGAGCATCGGCCACTTCTCTGAAGGCGGTCTGAATGGCCTTCTCATATTGGGTCAACCCGATTTCCTTTTCCACTTTCGTTACATCATAGGCCGACCACAGCCTGGCATCAAAAATCGGCATGAGGATCTGGGGCACGAAGCTCCACGTCCGCGCGCCCGAATGAAAAAGATTGGAGAGCTCTGTGCTCGCGGTTCCGAGCGTGCTTGTGAGGGAGATCCGGGGGAAGAAGGCTGCCCGGGCAGCGCCGATGTTGGCATTCGCCGCCTTCAGCCGATGTTCTGCCGATACGATGTCCGGCCGGTAAAGCAGCACTTCGGATGAGAGCCCTGGGGAAAGCTCCCGGGGAGGGTCGACGCTGTCCAGCTCGGCCGGCAGAAAATCGGTCGACATGGGAGAAGAGGATCCCGTCAGGAGGTTCAACACGTTTTCATCCTGGGCCGCCAACTGCGTGAAACGGGCAATGTCTCCCCTCGCGATATCCACCTGTGTCTGGGCCTGATTGAGATCCAGCTCGGATGCGATTCCATGCTCAAAGCGCCGCTTGATCAAATTATATGCGGACTGCTGCGCTTCCAAGGTGATCTCCGCAAGCTTGAGTCTTTCCCTGTCGGCTGCAAGGGTCAAATAAGCATTGGCGACTGCGGAGACCAGCAGGATCTGCGCACTGCGCTGCGCCTCTGCCGTGGCCAGGTACTCTTCCAGGGCGCTGTCTTTGAGGCTGCGGATGCGGCCGAAGAAATCGATCTCCCACGAAAAGATGCCAAAATCAACGCTGTACTGTTCCGCGGTCATCCGTTGGCGGGTACTCGAAAGCTCGGCCGGCACACGCTCCTTGAACCAGCTGCCGGCCGCATCCACGGACGGCCAAAGCGCGGCGCGCTGAATGCCGTAAAACGCGCGCGCCCTATCCACATTCAACGCGGCCAGCCGCAGATCGCGATTGTTTTTCAGTGCATCGTCGATTAACCGTTGAAGCCGCTCGTCGGGAAAAAACTCCCTCCATGGGATTTCCGCCGCGGGCAAGCTGGCCCCTGCCTCAGCCTGCCCGTAGGCGGCGCCGGTCGGCCACTCGCCAGGCATCTGGGCTTCCGGCCTTGTATATTTTGGAGCCATGGTGCAGCCGGCCACGAGAAATCCTATTCCAGTGAGAAGAGAAAGCAGCCTCCTGTCCATGTCAGTGTGCCCCTAAAGGTTTCGTCTCAATGTTCGTGGCGGCATCACGCCGTCTGCTCTTGCCGAAGACCCGCTCGATCAACACATAGAAAAGTGGGGAGAAGACAACCACCAGGACGGTGGCCGTAATCATCCCGCCGAGAACGCCCGTGCCTATCGCATTCTGGGCGCCCGCGCCTGCTCCGGTGGCGAGGGTGAGAGGAAGGACGCCGAAGCCGAAAGCCAGCGATGTCATGACAATTGGGCGAAACCTCAGCTTGGCCCCATCGAGGGTGGCCTCGAGCAGCCCCTCCCCTTCGCGCATCTTATCCATTGCGTACTGAACGATCAGGATGGCGTTCTTAGTGGTGAGCCCCAGGGTGGTGAGAAGCCCGATCTGGAAATAGACATCGTTTGGCAGACCGCGGAACGAGGAGGCCAGCACTCCGCCGATGACCCCCAGGGGCAGCACCAGCAGAATGGAGATGGGAATGGTCCAGCTCTCGTAAAGAGCCGCCAGACAGAGAAAGATGACGATCATGGAAAAGGAGTAAAGAAGAGGCGCCTGCGAACTCGCCATCCGTTCCTGGTAGGAGAGCCCGGTCCAGTCGAAGCCGAACCCCCTGGGCAGCTTCATAGCAGCCTCTTCCATTGCCTTCATGGCCTCTCCGGAGCTCCTGCCCGGTGAGGGCTCTCCCCAGAAGTTCAATGAGGGAAAACCGTTGTAGCGCTCCAGACGGGGAGATGCGGAGGTCCAATGTCCGGAGGCGGCGGAGGAGTAGGGAACCATCTTCCCGGCGCTGTTTTTGACATAAAGCTTCTGGAGATCTTCCGGCAGCATCCGGTAAGGGGCGTCCGCCTGCACGTAAACCCGCTTGACCCGCCCCCCCTGGATGAAATCGTTGACATAGGCGCTGCCGAATGCCGCCGAGATGGTGTTGTGAATCGAGGTGATGGGCACCCCCAGGGCGCCGGCCTTTTCCCAATCCACATCAACCCTATATTGGGGGACATCATCCATTCCGTTCGGCCGGACAGCCATCAGTCTCGGGTCCTGGGCGGCGATCCCCATCAGTTGATTACGGGCCTCCATCAGGGCATGGTGTCCCAAACCGCTCCTGTCCTGCAACTGAAAGTCGAAGCCTTTTGAGCTGCCCAGCTCCATTACCGAGGGCGGCGGGAAGCTGAACACCAGGGCATTTCGCGCCCTGGAAAACTTGGCCATGGCCCTTCCTGCTACCGCCCCCGCTTTCAGATCCGGCCTGTCCCGAAGTTCCCAGTCTCTCATTTGAATGAACAGGATGCCGTTATTCTGCGCCCGCCCGGAAAAGCCATAGCCGGTGATACTCATGCAGGCCGCGATCGCCTCCTTCTCATCTTCCAGGAAGTATCGTCGCACTTCTTCTATCATCTTCTGGGTCTGCTCCATGGTGGAGCCTGTCGGAAGCATGACCTGGGCGAAGAGCATCCCCTGATCTTCATCGGGGAGATATGCAGTGGGCATCCGGACAAAAAGAAAGCCCAGGCTCGCCATGATCAGCAGGTAGACAACGATGTACCTCAGGGTTTTGGAAAATGTCTGTCTCACCAGTTTTACATACAGACGTCTCAGACGAAAGAAGCCGCGGTTGAACCACCTGAAGAAGGGGCGCAGGAAAAAGACCGCGTTCTCCGCTTCATGCCCCTCCGGCACCGGTTTCAAGAGCGCGGCGCAGAGCACCGGAGTCAGGATCAGGGCCACCACCACCGAAAGGAGCATCGAGGCAATGATGGTCACAGAGAACTGCCTGTAGATCACGCCCGTGGAGCCGCCAAAAAAGGCCATGGGTCCAAAAACCGCAGAGAGCACCAGGCCGATGCCGATGAGCGCGCTGGTTATCTGGTCCATAGATTTCCTGGTGGCCTCTTTGGGGGGAAGCCCCTCTTCGCTCATGATCCTCTCCACATTCTCCACCACCACGATAGCATCGTCCACCAGGAGGCCTATGGCGAGCACCATGGCAAACATGGTGAGCATGTTGATGGAAAACCCGAAGAGCCCGAGAACCGCAAAAGTCCCCAGGATCACCACCGGCACCGCGATGGTCGGGATCAGGGTGGCCCGGATGTTCCCAAGAAAGAGAAACATGACCAGGAACACCAGCACGACCGCCTCGACGAGTGTCTTGACCACCTCTTCGATGGCCACCCTCACGAAGGGGGTGGTGTCCATGGGATAGACTACTTTCATGCCGGGGGGAAAGTATCGGCTCAATTCCTCCATTTTGACCTTTACCGCATCGGCCGTCTCCAGCGCATTGGCGCCGGATGCCTGACGGATGGCAAGGCTGGCGGAAGGTTTCCCGTTGTATTCGGCGTTGATGTCCGCGAGCTCGGTCCCCAGTTCCGCCCGACCAACGTCTTCGATCCGCACAACGGAACCGTCCTGATTGACGCGAAGGGGAATGGAGGCAAACTCCTCCGGGGTCTTGAGAAGGCTCTGGACCACGATGGATGCGTTCAGTCTCTGTCCTTGCACTGCCGGTGCGCCGCCGAACTGACCGGCTGAGACCTCTACGTTGTACGACCTCAGCGCCGTTATGACCTCCGCCATGGTCAGATGATAATCGGCAAGCTTCTCGGGATTCAGCCAGATGCGCATGGCATACTGGGATGCGAAGAGCTCGACCTCGCCCACTCCCGGGACTCTCGCCAGGATCTTCTCGATGTTGGATGTTGCATAGTCTCCGAGGTCATCCTTGTCCATGCTCCCGTCTTCCGACACCAGCCCTACGATCAACAGCCAGTTTCGCGTGGCCTTGCCTACCACAATACCCTGGCGCTGCACCGTCTCCGGCAGACTCGCCATGGCGAGCTGAAGCTTGTTCTGCACCTTGGCCCAGGCGAGGTCCGGATCCGTTCCCGGGGCAAAGGTGAGAGTGAGGTAGGCCATACCGGCTCCGTCACTGGTAGCTGCGTTGTAAATCATCCCCTCGAGACCCGTCATCTTTTGCTCGATGATCTGGGTCACGCTGTTCTCCACGGTCTCCGCCGACGCTCCCGGATACACGGCGCGAATGTAGATGGAAGGGGGAGCAATAGGGGGGTATTGGCTTATGGGCAAATTGTATATTGCGAGCGCGCCGGCCAGCATGATGATGATGGCGATGACCCAGGCAAAAACCGGACGATCTAGAAAGAATCTTGACAGCATTGCGTCTCCGTTATTTTCTCTTTGCCACGAAGGCTCTAAGACACCAAAACGATCTACTCACGATCGATCTTCTCCCTACTTCTTTTCTCCTACTTTTTCGGAGGGCTGATTTCCCGTTTTCGGCCCTTCCTGCTTGCCTGCGTTGAAAGCGATCTCTTTTGCCGAATCGCCAGGACGCACACGCTGCACTCCTTCCACGATGACCCGATCGCCGGATTCCAGTCCGTTGGAAACGAGCCACTGGTCCCCAATCGCCCGCTCGAGCTTCAGCATCTGCTGCCGGACCTTTTCATTCTTGTCCAGAATCAGCGCATATGGCTCCCCTCTGGGTGTCCGGGAGACGCCCTGTTGAGGGACCATAATGGCCTGATCACTGACGCCTTCATTCACTACGGCCCTGACAAACATGCCCGGCAGGAGCACTCCATCAGGATTCGGGAAGACGGCCCTCAAAATGACCGAGCCGGTACTGGGATCTACTGAGACTTCGCGAAATTGCAGCGTTCCCTCTAACGGGTAGGGTGTGCCGTCTGAAAGAACAAGCTGCACTTTGTCCTCGCCTGCTCCATCGCGTTGGATGCGCTTCTGTTCCAGGCGGCGTCTCAGTCTCAGTAATTCGCTCGTGGATTGCACCACATCCACATAAATCGGGTCGAGTTGCTGAATGGTCGCCAGGGCCAGGGGCTGGTAGGCGACCACGATGGCCCCCGTCGTGACACTGGATCGCCCAATCCGGCCCGATATCGGGGCAGTGATCTTGGTGTAGCCGAGATTGATTTTGGCAGATTCCAGAGCCGCTTCGGCCTGCTTGATCGCCGATTCGGCCGCGCCTATGGCTTTCCTGTCGCTCTCCACCTGCGCCTCGGCAGCCTTCATCGCGGCCTCGGCCACCTGGGCCTCGGTTACGGCCTGATCGCGCTGGCCGGCGGAGACGGCCCCGTCCTTGATCAGATCTTCAAACCGATCGCGGTTCGTCCGGGCGAGCTCCAGGGTGGCCCGCTGCCGCGCGACACCGGCAATGCTGGCTTCCAGAGCGGCCTGCGCCCTTTCGGCATTCTTCTTCATGGCGGCGAGGTTCGCAGCAGCATTCTCGAGCGCCGCTTGAAAAGGAGCAGGATCAATCAGATAGAGCGCCCCTCCTTCCTTGACATCTGAACCTTCCTGAAACTGCCGCTTCTGGATGAGGCCGCTAACCTGGGGACGGATTTCCGCAACCATGTAGGGCGACGTGCGGCCGGGCAGTTCCGTTGTCAGGACAACCTGCCTGGGTTGAACGGTCACAACCGCGACCTCCGGAGTCACCTTTTGAGGAGCGTTCCCGGTGGCATTCCTATCCCCGCAACCTGATAACATCATGGCGGTTGCCGGGAGGGCGATCATAGTCACAAGCCTGAGATGTTTAATGATCTTCATACAACCTCTCTGATATCTCGCCAGGTTGATCAGGAGAAATATTTTGCCATCGACACGCTTAATGAAACTGCATTACTGTTTTTTGATTCCATCCCAACATGCCTCAATGCATTTCTTGATGATGGATTCGTCCAGAACAATCAGGCCCAGAATCTGATCCCGTACCAGAGCAATAATCGGGCCGAATGCCAGAGCGATATGCACGTACAGGGGCAAGTCCTTCAGCACTTCCTCGGCAATCCCTTGTTCTACGATATCCTTGAAGATGTTCGTTTTGCCTGATTTTTCCGTGATCTTTTCTCTATGAGAGGATGCTCCGTAGGGAGAAAAGTAGTACTGCTCCATGAATCGGAAATGTCTGGGATGCGCAACAAAATACTTCAGCACGGTTGCGCAGAGATAGAGGAATCTTTCCCTTAGGGGCTTTTGGGGATCGTGCCCTTTCAACATGACCGACAGGAGCTTCTCTTCCATTTCTTTGAACATTTCCGTAATGAGCACGTCTTTGCTGTCAAAATAGCGATAGATGGTGCCGGCCCCAACCTCGGCCCTGTTCGCGATCATTGCCATCGGCGCCCCGTGAAACCCGCGTTCCGCAATGAGATCAAGGGCCGCTTGAATGATGTCGTCTCGCTTTGAATTTTCTTTCATGGCACACCTCGCGGAATGAATGTTCATTCCTTTCGGCTTCATTGTCAAGAGTTTTTTCGCAACGGCTGATTTCAAATCGAAGACTGGACGGTTGAGCCGATGGAAGGTGAGTTAAAGAGTGACGTCCATAAGCAACAGATCTTCTTCTTTATCCTGGATCCTGAATCTTGGATCGTGAATCCTGTATCCCTCAGGGAGTCTTTTCGACTTCCCTTTTTTTGGCTCGCATCTTTTCGATCAGTCCGGCGTAAGAATCCCTACGGATCACACTGGCGAAAGACTCCTGATAGTTTTTCAGAATGCTGACTCCGTCAATCGTTACGTCCTGAATGAGCCATGCTCCTTTCAGGTTCACCAGTTCGTAGTCCACTGAAAGGGTCGCGTTGCGTCTCAACATGCTCGTTTTAACCATAGCGACCCCCTCCTTCACTTCTTCATCCTTGTAGAGAATTTTTTCCTTCCCCAGGTTCTCCAGCACCATGAAGGAATAAGAATCTTGAAAAAGATCCCTGAAAATCCCCTTGAACTCGGCGCGCTCTTCATTGTCAAGGGTCTTCCAGTGCTCCCCCAGCGAGCGCTCGGCCATTCGATCGAAATCGAAATTTCCGCCGATGATGCTCCTGACGGCAGCCCTTCTCTTCTCTTTGAATTCATTTCCCTGAAGCCGGGGGTCTGACTGCACTGAGATTACCTCATCGAGCAAAGCCCTGACCCGTTCGGTGGGTTCCCCTGCATGGACAGGATGAACAAGGCCGGGGAGAAGCAAACACGCGGCCAGTAGAAGATGTTTCTTCATAAGGACCCTCTGTGCCAGCAGCAGTTAATCGTTAACCATTAACCGTCTTCTCTTCGCAGAACCTGCAAAACCGCCGGCAGAAACAGCACCGCCGCTGCCAGTATGCTAAGACTCCCGACCGTGGCCAGCATGCCCAGGCTATGAATGCCCTGGTGGCTCGATATGGTCAGGCTCCCGAATCCAACGGCTGTGGTCAGTCCGGAGAGGACAACTCCTTTGAGTGTGGACCAGGGGAGAGCCACGGTCTCGGCGCTCCCCTCCCCCTCAAGGCGGCGACGCATAATGATAATGCCGTATTCGACCCCTGCGCCCACTACAAGGGGGAGGAAGATGGTGTTGGCGAGATTGAAGTCGATGTCAAGGAGAGCCATCAGCCCGAGCGTCCAGACCGTACCGACCACAAGCGGTGTGTTAACCAGGAAAGCGGTTCTTATATTCCGAAACGTGAACAGGAGCACGACCAGGATGAAGCCGACCGCGTAAACGGCCGCTTCGATACAGGCGTCCCGAAACGCCTTGGTGAAAAAATACCAGCCGACAGGGTCTCCTGCGGCATCAGGCTCTACGGACATGAGTTCTCCAACGAATCTGCCCAGGAGATCCGTGTCCCAGATGTCCACGGCCGGGAAGGCCCTGATCAGGTAACGATCATCTTCGCTCACAAAACGTTGAACCAGCGGTTCCGGAAGATCCGAAATCTGCATGGGAGCCGCATGGACATTCATCTGCAGGAGATCCAAGTTGTCCCCGAGGTCCGTAATCAGAGCCCTTTCAAACCTTTTCAGACTGTCGATCAAAGATGGGGAAGCCGTGGTACGGAAACGCTGCTGCATTGAGTCCATCAACTCACTCACCCGCGCCATCTGATTTCGCAATGTCCGGCTTAGGTCCCCATCCGACCCGCCGTGTTCCACCATCTTGTATCGGATCTGTCCCAGCACTTCATCCAATCCTGCGAGATCCATGTTCTGAAGAGGCTTTGAAGAGGGCTCGATGCCGGAAATGAGCGGCGATATCTCCTTCAGGCGGTCTGTTTTCGCTTCCTGATTTTCAGGGAGGAAGCTCAGGATGCTCTGTGCTTCCGATACGGTAGGCAGCCCATCCAGAACCTCCATTCTCGGCCGCACCTCTTCAAGAGAATTGACCAGGATGGAGGCTGCCATGCTGGACATCCTGGACCCATCGATGAGTTTCTTCTCCCAGACGACCGACTCCGCTTCCTCGGATTGAAGATTCAGCATGTTCAGGTCAAAGGATACATAGGCTGCTCCCCAAATGGACAACGCCAGCGCCGCCCCCCCGGAAAAAATGATTACCAAACCTCTTCCCGTGCTGAATCTCAAACGTGCAGCGGCTTTCGACCGGTCCGAATTCTTCCTCCTGAACGTCCCGCCGAACAGGAGAGTGAGCACCGGGAGGAGGCAGACGGTAGTCATCGTGCTCAGGATCATTCCCATGGATGTGATCATTCCCAACTCCACGAGGCCCTTGAATCCAGTGAGCACCAGGGGAAAAAAGGAGAGGGCCGCGGTGAGGCCCGCCAGAAGAATACCGGGACCGAGCTTCAGCATGACGGTCTGAACGGCTTCTTCCTTTGAGACGGTTGTGCGTTGAACCTCTTCCTGAAAGCGGGCAAGCCAATGAATCCCGTAATCAATGCCGAGCCCGAGGAGCAGGGGCGCAAACGTGATCGAAAGGATGTTCAGGTGACCGATGAACAGGGTGGTCAGGCCGAATGTACAGGAAAGGGCCACCGAGAGCTCTATCATCTCAAGAACAGGCAGCCGCCAGCCTCTCCAGAAGAGCATGAGGAGAAGGGCAAGGCCGAAAAGAGAGATAAGGGTGGCAATGCTCATGTCCTCGAAGGCCACTCCCATTTCATCCTGATTCAACGCGCCCATTCCGGTGACACCGGCTTGGATGTCCGGAAACTCCGCCTTCAGCCCCCCAATTTTCCCCCTGAGCGCGGTGAGAGAGTGAAGCGCTTCGGTGAAACCTTCTTTCCTGTTGGGTGTGACGAAGATCAGAAGGTACTGCCTGTTCTCAGTCCAGAAGTAGCCTTCCTCCGACAGGCTTTTCCCCGACGTCTGCATCAGGAGGGGCTCCCAGGGGCTCGAGAGGGATTCATCTCCATCCAGCCATTTCTTCATTTCCTCCATTATCCCCACAAGAAAGGAAAGATCCGGAAGGTCTCTTTTTCCGTCCTCTGCAGGCTCGTCGAGGAATCCTGTAAAGAGCCCCCCGACCATGGCGGCGGTCATCTCATGATTCACTGCCTTGAAAAAGTGGACGAGGTCAGGAGATCGCGCGAGATCTTGGATAAATGAGCGGTGCTCCTGGATGCTTTTCTGAAGCTTTGTAAGCTCATCCATCTCAAGATACAGGAGTGCCCAGGGCCTGAACTGTTCCGGATCCACCCGATGAAAAACCTGACGAAAATGATAGCTGTCCGCTTTCAGGAGCGGGACCAGCCGATTCAGGAACTCCAGAGAGCGGCCATCGTTCCTGTTCTCGATCACAACGATGAAGCTGTCCAGCTCGCTGAAGGCGCGCAGCTGCTCAGTGGTCTGCCTGAACCGCTCCTTAGGAGAGATGACATCCATATGGCCAGTGTGCAATTCGAGATTCCTGACCGTATAGATGATCGAGAGGACCGCCAGCCCCAGGGCCAGGGATAAGACCCACACAGGATGGCGGGTCTGAACCAGAGTGATTCCCTTCAGTGCTCGCTCTATAGGATTCAACTTCACCTACGACATCACCGCTGCGGTACGGTTGCTTTTCATTCGATGTTGGAGGTTCGATGTTCGATGTTCAACGTTCGTCTTTCAAAGAGTTAAGCGCGAGGGTCATTATACCCATGTCGGACCTGCAGCGGTACGGAATGTTCGGCACTTGCTTTTCATTCGATGTTGGACGTTCGATGTTCGATGTTCAACGTTCGTCTTTCCCGGTGAACAAGCCCCCTAGCGGAGATAACCCTTATCCCTGAACCACTCCACCGCATCCTTCAAGGCCTCGCAGGCAGGTCCCGGCTTGTATCCCAGATCCTTTCGTGCCTTCTCGTCCGAAAAGAACATCTTCTTTTTCGAAAGCCGAACGCCGTCGACCGTCAGCAGAGGTTCATGGGACCGGCACATCCACGCGAACGCCTCTGCCATATAGGCGATGGGAAGCATCAGGTCGTGGGGTAGACATACGGACGGTGCCGGGTGGCCGGTAAAAAGCGCCAACGCATTCAAGACCTCCTTGAGCGTCATGTTTTGTCCTCCAAGGATGTACCGTTCCCCAACAACTCCCCGCTCGAAGGCCAGTACGTGCCCTTTGGCCACATCGTCCACATGTACGAAGTTGAGCCCTGTGTCCACAAAGGCAGGCATGCGGCCCCGGGCCGCCTGCAGGATCATCCTCCCTGTCGGTGTAGGTTTGATGTCTCGAGGACCAACCGGGGTGGAAGGGTTCACGATCACAACCGGCAGGCTATCCACGTTCACAAGCCTGCGGACTTCGATCTCGGCAAGGCATTTGGATCTTTTGTAGTGGCCGATCATGTCTGCCGGTGCGGCCTCCGCAGTTTCATTGGCGGGGCCCCCGCAAGGCAGACAGCCCAATGTTGCCACGCTGCTCGTGTAAACGATTCGCTCCACTCCCCTTCTTGCTGCAGCCAGGAGAATGTTCTTCGTCCCTTCCACATTGGTCTCATACATTTCAGCGGACCTGGGCACCCACAGCCGGTAGTCAGCCGCAACATGAAATAATGCCCGGCAGCCTGCCAGAGCCTGATCCAGGGAAGCAGGATTCCTCAGATCCCCGACTACGATCTCTACCTCCAGTTCGGCGAGATTCCGCAGATCGCTCTCCGGCCGGACAAGGGCCCTCATTTCATGCCCGCATGACAGGAGTTCACGAAGGACCGCAGACCCAACAAAACCGGAAGCCCCCGTTATCAGTATTTTCACCCGAATTACCCCCTCCGGTGCGGTTGCGTTGCTTAGTGTGCGAAAAAGAGTACTTCGAACGCGAACTCCTCATAAATACAAAGGAGACTGTATTTTGCAGAGGAAAGTATCGACATCGTTTCAGGAATACTGCCTCTTAAAGGGATACTTCAGATTCTCGCCTTATTTCCCATGCATGAAACACGACGGATACTACCTCGTTAAATACGGGCGCCGCCGAAATTCCGACGACCTCTGAATCAGGGATGCCTTGAAGCTCACTGAAGGGGAGAGCTCGAGGATGCTGCTTAAAACCACATGAGAGGCAGGTCTTGAAAACCGTCGAAGAAAACCTCGACAGGGGGAGCTGTTTAATAGAACCGCAGAGAGCCGCTCTCTTCAGCGTAGAGCGGCTGAACACCGTCATCTCCAAAGCGAGAGATTACATTCTCTCCCTTCAAAATGCGGAGGGATACTGGGTCTTCGATCTGGAAGCGGATTGCACAATCCCTGCAGAATACGTCCTGCTGCAGCGTTTTCTGGGAAGGCCTGTTCCGACTGAGCTCGCAACCGGTCTATCCAGGTACCTGCGCAGGAGGCAGTTATTGAAAGGCGGATGGCCCGTTTTCAAGGACGGCGTTTCGGATATCAGCGCTTCAACCAAGGTCTACTTCGCTTTGAAGCTGCTGGGCGACTCCCCTGAACAACCGCATATGATCGATGCGCGTCGGACGATTCTGGATCTGGGAGGGGCTTCCAGGGTCAATGTCTTCACCCGGATCACCCTCGCTCTTTTTGGTCAGATTCCGTGGAGAACGATTCCGGCCATGCCTGTTGAAATCATGCTTCTGCCGAGGTGGTTTTTCTTTCATGTCGAGAAGGTGTCTTATTGGTCCCGCACGGTGATGATTCCTTTGCTGATTCTATTCAACAAGAAGCCGATCTGCCCCTTGAGGACGGAAGAAGGTGTGCAGGAGTTGTTCGTTGAATCTCCGCATGAGCTCGTGAGTCTCGATCATACTGTTCCTGGAAAAGGAAGGAAGAACCTTTTCATTCATCTGGACCGACTGCTGAAACGAATAGATGGTTGGGCACCTCGCGTTTCCAGGGAAAAGGCATTGAAGAAAGCCATATCGTGGACCCTCGCGCGGATGCAGAGGAAAGGGGGAATAGGCGCCATCTTCCCTGCCATGGTCAACGCCGTCATAGCCCTTAAGGCGCTCGGATTTCCTGAGGATCACCCCGATTTTGCAAGAGGGACGACCGCCCTCGACGATCTTCTCGTCCGGCGCGGGGACGAGGAGTTTTGCCAGCCCTGCTTTTCGCCCGTCTGGGATACCTGTCTGAGCCTTTCTACACTGCTGGAGGAGGGCGTTGCACCGGAACATCAAGCAGCGGCCTCTTCCGTGGAGTGGCTCTTTCAACAGCAGATCCTGTGCCGGGGGGACTGGTGTGAGCGGGCGCCGGAAATCGAACCGGGCGGCTGGGCATTTCAGTTTGAAAATAATTTCTATCCGGATGTGGACGATACGCCCGCTGTCCTCATGTCGCTCCTTCGCGCCGGTTGTCTGGACCATGACCATTTCAGGGACAGGATCGCCAAGGCCGTGAAGTGGGTTCTGGCAATGCAGAGCTCCGACGGAGGATGGGGCTCCTTCGATATTGACAACAATTGTCTCTATCTCAACGATATTCCTTTCGCAGACCATGGGGCACTTCTCGATCCCAGCACGGCGGATATCACAGGACGCTGCATCGAACTCCTTTCCATGCTGGGCTTTGACCGTGATTTCCCGCCGATTGCAAAGGCGCTGAGATTTCTGCGCAGGGAACAGGAGCCTTGCGGGGCGTGGTTCGGCCGATGGGGAGTCAACTACATATACGGCACCTGGTCCGTGCTCATGGGTTTGAGGCAGGCGGGTGAAGACATGAGCCGGCCTTATACCCGCAGGGCGGTCGAATGGCTTGAATCATGCCAGAACCCGGACAACGGCTGGGGCGAAAGCTGTTACACCTATAACGATCCTTCGCTGGCCGGAATAGGGAAGAGCACTCCGTCGCAGACTGCCTGGGCGCTGCTCGGGCTCATGGCGGCCGGCGAGCATGGGAGCTCCACTGTGCAGCGCGGCATCCAATACCTGCTCAATACCCAGAATCCGCAGGGCGGCTGGGATGAGGATCTCTTCACAGGCACCGGGTTCCCTCGCGTCTTCTATCTCCGCTACCACGGGTACAGCCGCTATTTTCCGCTTTGGGCCCTCGCTGTTTACAGACGACTTCGCGCGGGCAGGAAGACACGACAGGATGAGGTGAGGCTGCAAGGAGGGTGTAACCTCCTTGAACGGGAAAGCGGATGAAGCTCAAAGTCGGCATTCCGATTGCCTTTGACGCTGAGGCGTGGTCTCTCCTCGGCACACGGGCCTGGAGACGTTTTGACGGACGTGGTGTTTGCACTACTGCCCTGCCTTGCGGCATTGAGATTGTGGCACTCCGTTCGGGAGTCGGCATTGAAAGGGGTCTTGAAGGTGCGAGGCGGCTTATCAGAGAGGGCGTCCACGCCCTGGTGAGCGTCGGCGTCGCCTCCGGACTTCGACACGACCTGGGAGCAGGAGATCTGATCGTCGGCACCAGGGTCATTGAAGAGGAAAACGAGGAACAACCCGTATCCTGGGAATCGAGTCCCGCCTGCTCGAAGCCGGCCTATGAGGCTCTTCTGGGTGAGGGGATTCCTGCGAAAAAAGGCCCGATAGTCTCCGTGAGGTCACCTGTTTCAACGCCGAAGGAAAAGGCTGAGTTGTACCGAAAGAGCCATGCCCTTGTCTCGGACATGGAGAGCAGCTCCATTGCACGGGCAGCTGCGGAGGCCGATCTGCCGTTCCTGGTTGTGCGCGTGGTTATCGATCCTCCTCAGAGAAAAGTAGAACCGGATCTTTCGAGCTGCCTGGATCAACATGGCAGGATTTGTTTTCCCGTGCTTTGGAGAAATCTCTGCAGGAGGCCTTCCCTTTTTCCTGAGTTGCTGGTCATGACCAGGGATCTTGCCGTTGCGCTTCAAACGCTCAGACGCGCGTGGGGGGCCATGCTATCTTTTAAACTTCTCACCTTCTGATCTTCTGCAGTTGATGACCTCTCAGCAGGATCTTCAGTGTCTCAAAGGGGTGCCGAAGCGTATCCTCCACCGCAGTGGCCTCGAAGCCGCTGTGGACCATGCAGTGGCGACATTTCGCGTTTCGTCCGACTCCATACCTCTCCCATTCCGTCTCCTCCATGAGCGCTTTGAAGCTCGTTGCATAGCCTTCGTCAGGAAGCAGGTAACAGGGCCGCTGCCAGCCCAGCACATTTCGCGTGGGGTTTCCCCATGGCGTGCACTGGTAGTGTCGATTGCCTGCCAGAAACTCGAGGTAAAGCGGCGTATGATTGAAAATCAGCCTGCGCCCGTTGATGTTTCTGAAAATATCCCGGAACAGGAGCGCGCTTGAAGTCCGGTCCATGAATACACGCTGATTCTGCGCCCTTTCATAGCTGAACGCCGGCGTCACAGTGATCCCTTTCACTCCCAGGCCTGCGACCAGATCGAACAGCTCGACCGATTCCGCAGCGGTGATTCCCTTGTACAGGGTGCAATTGACGTTAACCCGAAACCCTCTCTTGCAGGAGAATTCAATCGTGCGGATCACCTCGTCGAACAGACCCTCTCTTCCTGCCATGCCATCATGGCGTTCGCGCCCTCCGTCAAGGTGGATCGAGAAGGTCAAGTACGGAGATGGGCTGTAATCATCCATTCTCTTTCTGAGAAGGAGCCCGTTGGTGCAGAGATAAACGAACCTCCCACGCCCGATCAATCCCCGGACGATCTCCGGCATCTCCTTGTGCAGCAACGGTTCACCTCCTGCAATGGACACAACCGGGCACCCGCATTCCTGCGCGGCCGAAAGGCACTCGGCCACACTCATCCGCTTCTTCAGGACTTCTTCAGGGTAGTTGATTTTGCCGCAGCCGGCGCAACGCAGGTTGCACTGAAACAAAGGCTCCAACATGAGAACCAGGGGATAATTCTTCCGTCGGAGCAACTTACGTCCGATGACGTATCCAAGAACGACAGCCTGCTGGCGAAAGGGAACAGTCACTTTATTTTTGAACTGGAACACCGGGTCCTTTCAGGCCCGCTCAGAGATCTGTTTTGGACATAGCCACTGCCCCGCACGACCCCTCGCAGAATCCCCCGGGCCGGGCGAGAACGCCGTCATCTGTCCACCTCCGGAAATTGCCGCTATTTCTGGTTATGCTGATTCTTTTCTGAATCAACCCTAACTTTGGCGCCGGCTGGCAGGAACGGGGGCAATCTTGTATTTTATCGAAACAAGAAACTGCATCTCCTGCTTCAGCCTGCAAACGGTATGCGCGGAAGCAAGGGCCTTTGGGCCGGGATCACGGAGCTTGCTCGAATGCAGATGGAACTCTCCCAAAAAGGTGATTGGGAAACCGCGTAATTGCAGTGACTCTTTTGTTTATTTGCAGTGAACCGGACCCGGAAGGAAGAACACGTCGATGCTTGACCTCCCAACTAGAATACACAATGAAGCCCATTCACCGGGAAAGTATCGGGAGATATAGTTATTGATCGTTTAACAAAAACAAACACGCACGAAACATCAAGCCTTTTGTCCCTTACAGAGCAAGGGCCGCGTACAGGCGAATTCATGACGGAGGAAAGAATCGGTCCCCTTCAGAAACCGAACTACGGCACTGTGCACTCCATCCGCAGCAGCGTCGTGGACGCGAAGTTCTCGAACCGCCTTCCTGCTCTCTTGAGTGTACTTCGAACCGGCGAAAAGGAAGAGATCGTCATCGAGGTCGTTACCCACCTGGATGAAAAAACGGTCCGGGGCATCGCCTTGACCCCTACACAGGGACTGGCGCAAGGGTCTAGAATACTCGATACCGGCCGGCCTTTGCAGGTACCTGTGGGCGAAAGAGTGCTGGGAAGGATGTTCGATGTCTTTGGTGAGACGATCGATCGAGGGGAACCTGTCCAGGCAGAGGAATACCGTTCCATTCATGGACGGCCCATACCCCTGAACAGGCAGTCCACAAAATCAGAGGTATTCACCACCGGCATTAAGGCCATCGACGTCCTTTCTCCGCTGGAGCGGGGTGGAAAAGCGGGACTCTTCGGCGGGGCGGGCGTGGGCAAAACCGTCCTGATCATGGAATTGATTCATAACATGGTAGGCGGACATGAGGGGGTCAGCCTTTTTGCCGGCATCGGGGAAAGGGTGAGAGAGGGGGAGGAGCTTTACAGGGAAATGAAAGAGGCCGGTGTGCTTGAAAATACCGTCATGATCTTCGGACAGATGAATGAGCCGCCCGGCGCCAGGTTCAGAGTGGGGCATGCCGCTTTGACCATGGCCGAGTATTTTCGGGATGACAGAAGACAGGATGTCTTTCTCCTGATCGACAACATCTTTCGTTTCATTCAGGCTGGAATGGAGGTATCCGGACTCCTGGGGCAGATTCCCTCAAGGCTGGGGTACCAGCCTACACTTGGAACGGAGCTGGCTGAATTGGAAGAGAGGATTTCGAGCACCACTACCGGCGCCATCACTTCGGTTCAGGCGGTTTATGTCCCTGCAGACGATTTTACCGACCCAGCAGCCGTGCATACCTTCGGACATCTTTCCGCATCCATCGTCCTCTCCCGCAAAAGGGCAAGCGAGGGGCTGTACCCGGCTGTAGATCCCTTGCAGTCCGGGTCCAAAATGCTGGTCCCGCATGTGGTGGGAGAGAAGCACTACCGCATCGCGCAGGAGACAAAAAGAACCCTGGCCGGGTACGAAGAGTTAAAAGACATCATCGCCATGTTGGGCATCGAGGAGCTTTCTAGGGAAGACCGAAAAACCGTCTATCGTGCAAGGAGACTGGAACGGTTTCTTACACAGCCGTTCTCTGTCACCGAGCAGTTCACGGGGTATGAGGGAAAGATGGTGCCCCTCGATCATGCCCTTGACGGCTGCGAGAGGATCCTGAATGACGAGTTCGCGGATCTCCCCGAAAGAGCGCTCTACATGATCGGATCCATCGATGAAGCCCGGGGTGCCGGATGAAGCTCAAGATCCTGCTTCCCGCCAGAATCCTGGTCGATCAGGAGGTGCAAAAGGTCATTGCCGAGGGGGCCAACGGATCGTTTTGTCTTTTGCCCCGGCACATAGACTTCGTCTCGGCCCTTGTGCCTGGAATCCTCTCCTTTGAACAGTCTTCGGGGGAAGAAACCTTTGTCGCCATAGATGAAGGCATTCTGGTCAAAGTGGGACAGGAGGTTCTGGTTTCCACACGCAACGCGGTCCGGGGAGGGAGACTTGGAGAATTGAAGAGAATGGTGCAGGAGCGTTTCGAAATCCGGGATGATAACGAGAAGGCTGCACGGTCAGCCCTGGCCAGGATAGAAGCCGGCTTCGTGAAGCGTTTCCTGGAGATCCAGGGACGTCGCTGAGAAGTTCCATGGACGCTCGACCACCGGAGAAAATGGACGATGAAGTAGGCAGAAAAGAAGACCGCAAGCTCAAAGCCCGAAGCCGAGAGCGGGGAGTCTGGTTCGGGTTCGGGATGTTCGGGTTGGTGGGATGGGCGGTCGCAGTTCCCACTATCCTGGGGGTGATGCTGGGGCTTTGGCTCGACCGGAAGTGGCCGGCATCCTTTTCATGGACCCTCACCCTGCTTTTTGTAGGTGTGATCCTGGGATGCTTCAATGCGTGGTTCTGGGTGAAAAGGGAGATGAGGGAGGAGTAAAGAATCCGGGCACAGAGGACCCGGCTTGAGCTATGGACGAGTTGATGACTCTTTTTGATGCTTTTTTCATCTCTGTGGTCCCGGCCTTTGCCGCCGGGATGAGCACCGGCGCCTTCTACTTCGGGGGCCTCTGGTTGACGGTCCAAAGGCTCGGAAAGGACAGGAGCTCGGGCCTGCTGCTGATCTCGAGTTTTCTTCTGCGAGCCTCCTTGAGCTGCGTCGTCTTTTTCCTGTTCATGAAAAACGGGTTGGCAGATCTTCTCGCCTGCATGCTGGGGTTTTTCCTGGTCCGTCTTTTTTGGATATATCGGTTGAGACCCACTCCGGCTGGACCGGCCCGCGCCGGAAAAGCCGATTGAACGGACTGGTATGGATATCCTCGACCTGAGACAGATTACCCCCGACCAGGTTGTTTTCTGGAAGTGGGGAGTCTTGTCTCTTAACGCAACCATTGTCTTCACCTGGGGAATCATGGCCTTTCTCGCCCTGGGTTCCTGGCTGATCACCCGAAATCTCTCCTCGGGCGAGGAGTTGAGCCGATGGCAGAATCTCCTTGAGATCATCGTATCCTCCATGCAGGATCAGATCCGCGATATCGCCCGGCAGCCTTCCAAACCCTTTCTTCCCTTTGCCGGGACTTTGTTCCTCTTCATCTTCACCTGCAACCTCTTTGCCGTAGTCCCCGGGTATGTGCCGCCGACGGCTTCCCTTTCCACCACGGCCGGGCTGGCGATTTGCGTCTTTGCCGCGGTACCCCTGTACGGCATCCTCAGGAGGGGTTTATGGGGGTACCTCAAGCAGTACACGAGACCCACCCCTTTGATGCTTCCCTTCAACATCATCGGCGAACTCTCGAGGACACTGGCCCTTGCCGTTCGTCTTTTCGGAAATCTGATGAGCGGTACAAAAATAGCCGGCATCCTGATCGCCATCACGCCCTTGCTGTTCCCGGTGGTCATGCAGGTCCTCGGTCTCCTGACAGGCGTGATTCAGGCATACATCTTTTCCGTACTGGCCATGGTTTACATCGGTTCCGCCGCCCGTGTGCGGGAAGAGAAAAACGGAGAGCACGGGAACCGGAGAGAGAAAGGAGAATGAAGAATGGACAGTATTTCCCTGATCGGGATGGCTTCTGTAATCACCGCGGGGCTGACCATCGCCATCGGCGCAATCGGTCCGGCCCTCGGAGAGGGACGAGCCGTGGCTCAGGCATTGAGCGCGATTGCCCAGCAGCCGGATGAAAGCGGTAATATCACCCGCACGCTCTTTGTCGGACTCGCCATGATCGAATCCACCGCCATCTACTGTTTTGTCGTTTCCATGATCCTGATCTTTGCCAATCCCTTTTGGGATCAGGTGGTCCAAAGGGCTGGAGGATGAAGTGCTCATCGACTGGTTCACCGTTGTCGCTCAGATTATCAATTTCCTGATCCTGGTGGCTCTTCTTAAGAGGTTCCTCTATGTGCCCATCATCAAAGCCATGGACGAGAGAGAAGAAAGGATCCGTTCACGCCTGAGAAAAGCGGAGCAAAGGGAAGAGGAGAGCCGAAGGGAAGCGGAGAGATATCGCAGCAGGACAGAGGAACTGGAACATAAGCGCAAGGAGATCCTCGCCGCTGCAGAAAAGGATGCGGAGGAAAAAAAGAGGAGTCTGATCCACGTGGCCAAAG
>Ga0209163_1000870_pt1 | contig 42669 bp, 48 predicted proteins | sample MTBAKSrepl2MetaG_FD_187457 | JGI IMG/M metagenome (GOLD analysis project Ga0209163, IMG submission 187457) | Enrichment culture microbial communities om Arthur Kill intertidal strait, New Jersey, USA, that are MTBE-degrading - MTBE-AKS2 (Arthur... | ecosystem: Environmental > Aquatic > Marine >...
AACTCGCGCTCTGTTTCGGCACGTTATGTCACGCCGTTGACACATTCTTCGGGCATTGACACCTCTGCCCGAACCCGCGCCCGTGCGTGCGCACACGCCGAAGGTCCTCTGCGCCCCCACTTCCCATGGGGGCACGCCGCGCACCTTTCCTGAAGCCGGCCGCCCACTTTGGCACGGAGGTTGCTCGTGAGGAGGGTGAGGAGGGTGAGGAGGGTGAGGAGGGTCGAACACTTCGCGTCCTATTGGGTGAGGGATTTATGGATATCGCGACCATTCTGGGAATCGTCTCTGCGTTCGGGCTGGTGTTCGGCGCCATTCTCATGGGCGGCAGTCTGGGAATGTTCATAAATGTTCCGTCCTTTCTCATCGTGGTGGGGGGCACCATCGGGGTCACCCTCATCAACTATCCCCTGAAGGAGTTTCTGGGGATCTTCAAGGTGGTGATGAAGGTCTTCTTCGGAAGGGACCATTCCGGTCTGGGCGTCATCAAGCAGTTCATCGACTTCGGCACCAAGTCGCGCAGGGAGGGCATCCTTTCCCTGGAATCGGACATCAAGGACCTGAGCGACGAGTTCGTGAAAAAGGGGATCCAGCTCGCCATCGACGGCCTCGAGCCCGAGTCCATCCGGGAAATCCTGGAAACGGAAACCACCTTCATCCAGGGAAGACACCGTCTTGGGGCGGAGATCTTCACCACCATGGGGACCTACGCCCCGGCCATGGGCATGGTGGGAACCCTCATCGGGCTGGTGCAGATGCTCAAGTCCATGGACGATCCCAGCACCATCGGTCCGGCCATGGCCGTGGCCCTTCTGACCACCTTCTACGGGTCCCTGATGGCCAATGTGCTGTGCATGCCCATGGCGGGCAAGCTCAAGACCCGGAGCAGTGAAGAGGCGCTCATAAAAGAGATGATCATCGAAGGCGTCATGTCCCTTTCCGCAGGGGAAAACCCGAGGATACTGGAACAGAAACTGATGGCGTTCCTTCCGCCGAGCCAGAGAGCCGGCCAGGGGGCCCCATGATCGCTGTTGCCGGCCACGAGGTCATGTCCCCGCTTGGGCATCCAAATGCCATGACAGGCAAGGACCCGAACTTGGCCCCCCATGGTGCCGGTGAACAGGGACCTCCAAAGGGTCCGGGGCGAGTCGGAAAAGTGAGGTGGGGATGGGGAGACGACAAAAAGATGCGGCCCCGGAGGGGGGAAACAACGACGCCCTGAACAGGATGATGACGGTTTCCCTCTTCATCATACTGCTCGCTTTTTTCATCGTTCTCAACTCCATCGCCGTGATCGACGAAAGGCGCAAACGCGAGGCCATCGGCTCGCTGCTGGGAAGCTTCGGCATCCTTCCGGGGGGCTTCTCCGCAATGAAGGGTTCGGGGAGGGATTTTTCCGCACCCCTCCATCCCATCATACCCTCTGAAAGGGCCTCGCCGCCGGAGTTCGTGGGACTGAGCGCCGAAAAATCCGGCATGGTGGACATCCGGGAGACCCCGAGGGGGGCGGTGGTGAGCATTCAGGATCAGCTTCTCTTCGTGGAAGGCTCGGACACGATCGCGCCGTCCTCCCAGGCCTTTCTCAGAGAGCTTTGCCGGATCATCAACCAGGATGGGTATCCGGTCGAGATCTCGGGACATACGGACAACATGCCTGCCGAGGAAAAGGGGGTGTCCTCCAACTGGGAGCTGTCGGCCCGAAGGGCCATGGCGGTGCACCGTTTTTTCATCGAGCAGGGGCAGGTGACCCCGCGGCGTCTCACCGTGTTCGGGTGCGGTCCCTACCGGCCGGCGGTCAGCAACGAGACCAGGGAAACACGGGCGAAAAACCGCAGGGTGGAGGTGCTGGTGGACCGGCGTGCCGAAAAGAGGCTCCGGCAGTTGTACCGCAGCAGACCTTCCGGTCTGTACGTGTTCCGCCGTTTCGTGTTCAAGCTGTTCGAATAGAGGGAAAGGGGGCCGAAAGGGCGGCAGGCGGCCCGGAGAGGACCATGGGAAAAAGGAAGAACACTGCGGACGCGCCGAGTGTGGACACCACGGCGTGGATGGTCACCTTCGGGGACCTTCTCATGCTCCTGCTCACCTTCTTCGTGCTGCTTCTTTCCATGTCGTCCATGGACGTCAAGTCGCTCAGGAGCATGTTCAGCCTCTTCATGGGCGCCAGCGGGCCCCTGGAACTGACCGAGTCCACCAGTGTGGAGGTTTTCGAAGGGGACGTCCACTCCAACCCCGGGCCCCTGGAGGGGCTGGGCATGGAGGAGTCCGTCGCGCCGCCGGATCTCATCGAGATGATACGCTACGTTTTGGATCTGAAGCAATTCGGAGGGACGAGGCCGTTCTCCGGAGACGATTTCATAGACAACGAGGACGACTACGTCAGGCGCCTGCTGGAGCGTCACCGGGACGCGGTCCGCGTCGGCCAGGACGAGCGGGGAGTGGTGATAACCTTCGATGAGGCCGTCCTTTTCGGGCCGGGAAGCGCCGCGCTCCAAGAAGAGAGCCTGCCGGTGCTGCGAACCATATCGGAAATCCTTGTCGGCATTTCCAATCGGATCCTCGTCATCGGCCACTCCGACAATGTGCCCATGAAAGGGGCCGGAGCGATGTCCAACTGGGATTTGAGCCTGGCAAGGGCCCTCAGCGTGCAGCGCTACTTGCTGGAGGTCGCCGGCGTGCGTCCCGACCGCTTCGGGGTGGGGGGGTACGGGGACACCTGTCCCCAGTTTTCGAACGACACAAGGGAAGGCCGCGAGAAGAACAGGCGCGTCGAGATCGTCCTGACCAAGTAGTGGAGGAGGGGTGATGAAATATATCGTCATTGTGCTCACTGTGGTCGTGCTGGCCGGGGGGGGGATCGGGGCATACGCCTTTCTCGGCAAGTCCAAGGCAGGCGCTCCCGGAGAATCCGGCAGCGTCGGGCCGGTCGTCATGTACCCCATGGAGCCTTTCATAGTGAACCTGAGCGATCGAGAGGGAAAGCGCTACCTCAAAGCCAAGATTGAGCTGGAGGTCACGAGTGAGGCGGCGGTGCGCGACCTGAAGACACGCGATGCGCAAATCAGGGATTCCATACTGCTGTACCTGAGCAGCCATGCCTACGCCGACATCAGCACCTTGGAGGGGAAAGCGCTCATAAAAGACGAAATCGTCGCCCGGGTGGGGCAGGTGGTCGGGACCGGCAAGGTGCGCACCCTCTATTTCACGGAATTCGTTGTCCAATGATGCCTTCGGACGGCCGCCGGCCGCTACGCCCTTCCAGGGTGATCGAGGCGTGAACGGCTATCGGAGGCAAAAGCAGGTGCTCCATGGGTGATATTCTGTCCCAGGATGAGATCGACAGCCTCCTTGAGGGGATTTCTACCGGAGAGATTTCCACGGTAACGGACAAACCCCTCGATGCGGGGGATGTGGTTCCCTTCGATTTTACCAATCAAGACAGGATGATAAGGGGCAGGATGCCCAATTTTGACCTGGTGACCAACCGGCTGTCCCGCATGTTCGGCACCAGCCTTTCCCATTCCATCCGGCGCATGGTGGACGTGGAGGTCAAGTCCGTCGATCTCATCAAGTTCTCGGATTTTCAGAATTCCCTGCCGGTGCCCACCAGCATCCATATCTTCCGCCTCGATCCTCTGCGCGGGCATTCGATTCTCGTGGTGGAAAGCCGCCTGGCCTTCAGTCTCATAGAGTACTACTTCGGGGGCCGCGCCACGGCGAAGGTCAAGATCGAAGGAAGGGAATTCACACCCATCGAGGGCAGGGTCATCCAGAACGTGGTGGAGATCTATCTCGCGGATATGGAGAGTGCGTGGAAACCGATATACACGCTGAGCGCCCGGTACGTGAGGTCGGAAAACAATCCCCAGTTTGCCATGGTGGTGCTTCCGGCGGACCTGGTGATGGTGGTGCGTTTCAACGTGGACCTGGACGGGGCGGAGGGCAGCATGCTCCTGTGTCTGCCCTATTCCACCCTGGAGCCGATCCGGGAGAGGCTCTATTCGGGTTTTCAAAGCGACAAGCTCGAGATGGATGGCGGCTGGAATACGAGGGTGGAGAAACTGCTGCGGGAGACGATGGTGGATGTGAAGGTGGAACTGGGAACGGCGCGCATCACCACGGAAAGGCTCCTTCACCTGAAGAAGGGAGAAGTGATTCCTCTGGCGCAGGGCGTCCAGTCGCCCTTGATCGCCAAGGTTCAGGATATTCCCAAGTTCTTGGGCAAGGCCGGGACGGTGCGGGGGAACAAGGCGATTCAGATCGAGGCGCGGTGCCTGGAGAGGTGACGGACAAGGTGGTTCAGGGGCCGGGCCGCATGGGGGGGGAAGCGGGATGAGCGATCCATCGATGGAACAAGATCAGGAACAGGAGCCGGTAAGGAAGTCGGATACGGAACAGGACCCGTCAGGGGGGTCGTTGTGGGATCGTGACCTGGAGTTCCTCCTGGATATACCCCTGGAGATAACCGTGGAACTGGGACGCACCCGTATGCTGATCAACGAGCTCTTGCAGTTGGGACAAGGTTCGGTGGTGGAGCTTTCCAAGCTGGCGGGCGAACCGACGGAGATCTTCGTCAACGGGAAGCTCTTCGCGCGCGGGGAAGTGGTGGTGGTCAACGAGAAGTTCGGGGTGCGTCTGACCGATATCGTCAGTCCGGCCGAAAGAGTCAAGAAACTCCAGTGAAGGGGATGGCCGTGGACGTGCTGGAACATGCAGGATCACAAGGCATCTGGGCAATCGCCCTGCAGACCCTGGCGGTACTGTGCCTTGTTCTGGCGGCTCTGCTGGGAGCGATGTACCTGCTAAGGCGTCTGTCCGGTCAGCAGCAGGGAGGGGGCCGCCACCCCATCGTGGTGCTTTCCGCGCGCGCCCTGGGAGCCAGAAAACAGATCCTCCTGCTGGAAGTGATGGGAGAAAGGCTGCTGGTGGGCGTTGCGCCCGAGCGGATCACCCTTCTGGCAAGACTCGAAGGCGCGTCCCCGCAGGGGGTAGAAGGGCCGGAAGGCCCGGAGGGGGAACAGATGAGCTTCGGCAAGAGACTCGCCGCCTCCCTGAGGCAAATGATCGGGTAAAGGGCCATGGGCGACGGGATTGGAACACGGACATGCGGTGGTCCTGGGAAGAAAAGAGGCACAAGCCCGGCGGCGGTCTTTTGCGCGGTGGTCTGTTTGCTGGCGGGATCGGCAACCGCGGCCCATTGCCAGACGATTGCGCTGCCGAATATCCAGATAGGCGTGGGCAATACGGAGAATCCGGCCCAGGTGACGGTGCTCCTCCAGGTGGTTGCCCTGCTCACGGTCCTGTCCCTGGCGCCTGCCATCCTCATGTTGATGACCTCCTTCACGCGACTGGCGGTGGTCTTCTCCTTTCTCAGGCACGCCCTGGGCACCCAGCAGATGCCCCCCAATCAGGTGATGTTGGGGCTGGCCCTGTTCCTCACGTTCTTTGTCATGATGCCGGTGTGGCAGGAGGTGAACAGCAGTGCGCTGCAGCCCTATCTCAACGAAGAGATCTCGGACGCCGAGGCGCTGCGCGCCGGGCTGGAGCCCATCCGCAGGTTCATGCTTCACCAGACCCGGGAAAAGGACCTGGGTCTATTCGTGAAGCTTTCCGGAGGGCCCAAGCCCGAACGCCCCGAAAACGTGGACACCCTGGTCCTGATCCCCGCCTTCGTGATCAGCGAGCTGAAAACGGCTTTTATCATAGGCTTTGTCCTGTACATCCCGTTTCTGATCATAGACATGGTGGTGGCCAGCGTCCTGCTCTCCATGGGAATGATGATGCTGCCCCCCGTCATGATCTCGCTGCCGTTCAAGCTCATGCTTTTCGTACTGGTGGACGGCTGGAACCTCATCGTCGGATCGCTCGTGCGCAGTTTCTGAAGGAGGGTCCCGTGACGCCTGAATTCGCAGTGAGTTTCGCCCAGGAAGCCATCAAGGTCACCGTGCTTGTCTCCATGCCCCTTCTCATCCTGGGTCTTGTGGTGGGGTTGGCCATCAGCGTGTTCCAGGCCACCACACAAATACAAGAGATGACCCTGACGTTCGTACCCAAGATAATCGTCGTTCTGGTTGGGTTACTCTTTTTTGCACCGTGGATGCTGGAAAAACTCATGAATTTCACAATAAATTCCATTGGAAACATAAACACATACATACGCTGAACCGATTGGGGTCTGAGCGGGGAGTTATGGATTTGACCAAGGTAATCACGGAGGACTTTGCTTCCTTATTCTTGATACTGCTCCGTACGAGCATCGTCTTGTTCATGTTTCCCGTATTCCAATCGAACAACTGGCCCGCACCCGTCAAAGCCGGTCTTTCCCTGGTGTTGGCCGTGTTTTTCTTTAAGACCCTCCGGACAAGCCCCGGGGTGCTCCCGGATTCGGGTTTCGGGGTGGGCATCATGGTGGTGTCCGAGCTCCTGGTGGGCCTGGTTCTGGCCCTTACCGTGCGGTTTTTTCTGGCGGCAATACAGCTCGCCGGACAACTCGTGGGTTTCCAGATGGGATTCGGCATCGTCAATGTCTTCGACCCTGTTTCCGGGGATCAGGCCTCTGTTCTGGGACAGTTCGGTTACTGGACCGCGGTGGTCCTTTTCCTTTTGCTCGACGGGCATCATGTGTTCGTCCGGGCCCTGGCCGAAAGCTTCACCCGGATACCCGTGGGCGGCATGCACCTCACCCCGCCCCTGGCCGAGAAGCTGATCCGGACCGCGGGAGACATGTTTACCATCGCCGTGAAGCTGGGCGCCCCGGCGGTCGCCGCCCTTCTCCTTACCAGTGCGGCCTTCGGCATCGTGGCCAGGACCGTGCCCCAGATCAACATACTGGTCGTCGCCTTTCCCCTGCAAATACTCGTGGGGCTTGTGTTCTTCTCCCTCACCCTCCAGGTGCTTCTCGTTTTTACGCGCCGCTACCTGGTGGTGTGGGAAGGGATGCTGCGGACCATGTCCCGCCTGATGGGAGGATGACTCTTGGCAGAGAGCGGCTTTCAGGACAAGACCGAACAGGCGACGCCGAAAAAGCGCGAAGACGCCCGCAAGAAAGGGCAGGTGGCCCGGAGCCGGGAGATCCCTTCGGTGGCCGTGCTCATGGTGGGTCTGGGCACCTTGTATCTTTTCGGGTCCTACATGCAGGAGCATATGACGGCCTTCACGCAAAACGTCTTCACCTGGACGGGGACCCAGGCATGGGACACCGCCGATTTCATGGCGTTCGGACGACTGTGCGCGGTCCGGTTCCTCCAGGTGCTGGCCCCCCTCTTTGCCGCTGTCTTCGTCACGGCCCTTTTCTCCAACGTGCTGCAAGTGGGGGTTCTCTTTTCCCTGGAGACCGTGACGCCCAAGTTCTCCAAGATAGATCCCTTCAAGGGGGCTGCCAGGCTTTTCTCCTGGCACAGCCTCGTGGAGCTTCTCAAGTCCCTGCTCAAGCTCGGGATCGTGGGGACGGTGGCCTACCTGACCTTCAGGCAGGAGACGCCGGCTTTCCTTGACCTGGCCGACATGGAGGTGGTCCATATCCTCGGGTACATCGTCAGGGTCACCCTCAAGATCTTTTTCCGCGCGGGACTGGTGATGGTTTTCATTGCGGCCTTGGATTTCGCTTTCCAGAAGTGGCAACACGCCCGGCAGCTCAGGATGACCAAGCAGGAGGTGAAAGAGGAGTTCAAGCAGTCGGAAGGGGACCCCATGGTCAAGGCGCGGATCCGCAGGATACAACAGGACACGGCGCGAAAAAGAATGATGGCCGAAGTGCCCAAGGCGGACGTGGTGGTCACCAACCCGACCCACCTGGCGGTTGCGCTGCGCTACGACGGCGCCTCCATGAGTGCCCCCAAGGTGGTGGCCAAGGGAGCCGGGAAGGTCGCCGAAAAGATAAGGCTCGTGGCGGCACGGCACGGCGTACCCCTAGTAGAGAACAAGGAACTGGCCCGGCGTCTTTACCAGCTCGTGGACCTTGGGCAGACCGTTCCCGGGGTGCTCTTCCAGGCGGTGGCCGAGGTGTTGGCCTACGTGTACACCCTGAAAAGGAGCAGGCAGTATGGCTCCGCAGCCTGAAGGGTGCCCGGGGAACCGAGCGAGGTAGAGGGGTATGATGCGCCAACAAGGTCTGATGGGAAAGGTCTTCTCTGCAAACAGCAGCGACGCGGCGATGGTGACGGGGGTCGTGGCTATCCTCATGGTCATGATCATACCCCTTCCCACCTTTCTGCTCGACTTCCTGCTGGCCCTGAACATCACCATCGGCGTGATCGTGATCCTCATGTCCATGTACACGGTGCGTCCTCTGGATTTCGCCATCTTCCCCACCCTGCTCCTGGTGACCACGCTTTTCAGGCTCTCACTGAACGTGGCTTCCACCAGACTCATACTGCTCTACGGCCATGAGGGCCCCTTGGCTGCCGGAAAGGTCATCAAGTCTTTCGGCAGTTTTGTGGTGGGCGGCAATTATGTGGTCGGGTTGGTGGTTTTCATGATCCTGGTGGTGATCAACTTCGTCGTCATCACAAAGGGCGCAGGGAGGATCGCGGAGGTTGCCGCACGGTTCACCCTGGACGCCATGCCGGGCAAGCAGATGGCCATCGATGCGGATTTGAACGCGGGGCTCATCGACGAAAGCGAAGCGAGGCAGCGCAGGACGATCATTTCCAACGAGGCCGAGTTCCACGGGGCCATGGACGGCGCCAGCAAATTCGTCAGGGGAGACGCCATCGCCGGAATCATCATCACCCTGATCAACATCATCGGCGGCTTTGTCATAGGAGTCTTGCAGCAGGGCATGCCCGTGATGGAAGCCGCGCAGACCTATACGCTGCTCACGGTGGGAGACGGGCTGGTTTCCCAGATCCCGGCGCTCGTCATTTCCACCGCGGCGGGCATACTCGTCAGCAGGGCCGCATCGGAATCGAGCATGGGAGTGGAATTCGGCAAACAGCTCTTCGGGCAGCCCAAGGCAGTGTACGTGGGGGCCGTGGTCATCTTCTTCTTCGGGCTTATCCCCGGACTGCCCCACTTTTCCTTCCTCTTTCTCGGGGCGATGGTAGGAGCCTGCGCCTACCTGCTCGACAAGAAGAAGAGTGCCGAGTCGCAGACCAAGGCGGGTAAGGGCGCCGACAAGGCAGTGCCCGAAACAGGGCCCGAATCCGTGGAGCATCTTCTCACCCTGGACACCATGGAGCTCGAAGTAGGCTACGGGATCATCCCCCTGGTGGACCGGCAGCAAAACGGTGAACTCCTTGACAGGATCCGGTCGATCCGCAGGCAGTTCGCCACGGAAATGGGCATGGTGGTGCCGGCCATCCACATACGGGACAATCTGAACCTGAAACCCTCGGAGTACAGGATACTCATAAAAGGAGTCGAGGTGGGGCGCTACGAGTTGATGGTCAATCACCTGCTCGCCATGGACCCGGGGCATACGGTCCAGAAGGTGGAAGGGATCCCCACGACGGAGCCGTCCTTCGGACTTCCCGCGCTCTGGATTTCCGAGACCAAGGCCGAGGAGGCCAAGTTCAGCGGCTACACCGTGGTGGACAATGCCGCCATCGTGGCGACCCACATCACGGAGGTGATCCGGCGACATGCGGACGAGCTGCTGGGCCGTCAGGATGTGCAAAACCTCCTCGACAACCTTTCCAAGACCGATCCCAAGGCCGTGGAAGAGCTCACCCCGGCTCTTCTGTCGCTGGGTGCGGTGCAGAAGGTGCTGCAGAATCTCCTGCGGGAAGGGGTGTCCGTTCGCGACATGCTCACCATCGTGGAGACCCTGGCCGATTATGCGCCCGTCACCAAGGACCCGGACCTGCTGACCGAGTACGTACGCCAGAGGTTGGCCCGGGCCATCGTCAGCCAGTACCTGCCCGAGGACGGCACGCTCCCGGTGACCACACTGGACAGGGAGGCGGAGGATGTCCTGACAAAGAGCGTGCAGCACACCGAGCACGGGGCCTATCTGTCCGTGGATCCCAAGGTGGCATCCTCGATCATGAACAGCCTGGGGCGGGAAGTGGAAAAGACCACCGCCATGGGATTGCAGCCCATCCTTGTCTGTTCTCCGATCTTGAGACGGCATCTGCGAAGGATGGTGGAGCAGTTCGTCCCCTCCCTGGTCGTGCTGTCGCACGCGGAGATCGGCAACAACGTACGGTTCAAGTCTACGGGAAAGGTGCAACTGGGCCATGCACGTTAAGAAATATCAGGCTTCCTCCTTTTCCGACGCCATGTCCCTGGTCAAGAAGGATATGGGACCGGACGCCCTGATACTGTCCACCAGAAGGCTGCCCCCGGCCCAGGGTCGCGGGGAGGCAGAGCGCTTCGAGATAACCGCCGCTTCCGGCAGGACGGACAAGGGGTATGGGGACACAGGGGCTTGGGGAAAAGAAACCGAGGCCCCGGAGGCGACCCTGGGCATCATCCACAGCGAGCTGCTCCACATCAAGGACCTGCTGAGCCTGGGGGACCGGTTGCCGGCCCTGATGGAGGGGTTTGTTGTCAATCCGGGAGCCATGGCGGTTTACGCGGCTCTGGTGCGAAAGGGGGTGGACCGTGCCCACGCCGGGCGCATCCTTGAAACGTCGGGGGCCTTCACCGAGCCCGTGCCGTCCCTGGGTGAGCTGTGGAGCCGTGTGTGCCGCCAGGTGTTGGAGGCCGTCCCGGTGATCAATCCCTTTGAAGACCAAGGGCGCCGGGTGGTGTGCGGTTTCGTGGGGCCCACAGGGGTCGGGAAAACGACGACCATCGCCAAGCTGGCCGCGGAATTGGGTCTCAAGCACAAGAAGAAGGTGGGACTCATATCCATCGACAATTACCGCGTATCGGCCATGGACCAGCTCAAGACCTATGCGGGAATCATGGGGGTGCCCTGTTTTCCTGCCTTCACGAAGGACGACCTGCGCTTCGCACTGGAGCGCATGGAGCACAAGGACGTGGTCCTCATCGATACGGCCGGGCAGAGTCATTACGACATGGACAGGATGGAGGAACTGGCAAACCTCCTTGGGGGAGAAAACCCCCCGACGAACCATCTGGTGCTCAGCGCCGTCACCGACGAAGAGGAACTGCGCCAGGCCGCACACAACTTCGCACGTCTGCGTTACAGCTCCTATGTGTTCACCAAGGCGGACGAAACGAAGAAACATGGGGTGATTCTCAACCAGGTGCTCCGGCAGCCCGCACCCGTGTCGTTCATAACCGACGGTCAGAGAGTGCCCGAGGACATACACTGGGCGACCCGGGATGTCGTCGCTCGGCTTCTTTTCAAGGAATGCAGGGTGGATCCCGGACAGGCGTGGTCCCCCACGCACACACAAGGTGCACCATGAATCCGCAAGCAGAGACACGCCTTACCACGAAGGGAAAGGAAGACGGATCGGGCCGGTATACCGGCGGGAAGGCAGGTCGGGGCGTACCGGGGCGAGACCCCGAAGCAGCTACCATGAAATTCAAAGAGGAGTCGGCAGTCGTGGACCAGGCCAGTGGACTGAGGGAGATGGTCAAGAGCCAAATGCAGGGAGCCCGGATTCGGACGGGCCGGGATATGGATCCTCTGCGGACGGATTCTCCGCGGGTGATCTCGGTCACCAGCGGCAAGGGAGGGGTGGGCAAGACCAACATCGTGGGCAACCTGGCCATCGCCCTCCAGTGGCTGGGCAAGCGGGTGCTCATACTGGATGGTGACCTGGGCCTGGCCAACATCGACATCCTGTTCGGCCTCAACCCCGAATACAACATACGGCACGTCATAAGCGGGGAGAAGGACCTTCAGGACGTCATCATAGAAGGCCCTGAAAAGATCCGTATCATCCCTGCCGGCTCCGGTCTCCATGAACTGGTGCACCTGAGCCAGGGTCAGAAGCTGAACCTGCTCAGCGAGTTTGACCGGCTCGACGAAGACTTCGATGTATTCCTCATCGATACGGGAGCCGGCATATCCTCCAACATCCTTTATTTCAACGTGGCGGCACAGGAGCGCATCGTCGTGGCGACGCCCGAGCCCACATCCATCACAGACGCCTATGCGCTCATGAAGGTCATGTTCACGAAGCACGGCACGCAGAATTTCAAGCTCCTGGTGAACATGGTGCGCGACGAGCAGGAGGGCAGGCGGGTTTACAACAGCCTGAGCAACGCCCTCATGCGGTTTCTCAGTGAAATAGCACTGGAGTACTTGGGGTGCCTGCCGAGGGACGAGCATTTTCAAAAAGCCGTGTTGAAGCAACGCCCCCTCATACAACGCTACCCGGACTGCGCCGCGGGCAAGGTCCTGTGTTCCCTGGCACGGGGCCTGCTGGCCCGGAGGACGCCGGTGGACATGGACGGCAACATCAAGTTCTTCTGGAAAAGGTTCGTCACGGGCCAATAAGCGGGGAGAGAGCAAGTGTCTCCAGCACTGAGAGCGGATGCGATGCAAAGGACCCAGGTTTCCGACACATACGGCAAAGCGGCAGCGCGTTTTGCGGATGTGGACCGGCGGCAGGCCCTGATACGGCAGTACGCTCCCCTGGTCAAGTTCATCGCCGAACGATTGGCCATGCGGGTCCCGCGCAACATTTCGGTGGATGACCTGATCAGCGCAGGAATCCTGGGGCTGATGGATGCCATAGACAAGTTCGATCCGGGCAGGGCCGTCCAGTTCAAGACCTATGCGGGATTTCGCATACGGGGGGCCATGCTGGACGAGCTCAGGGACATGGATTGGGTGCCCAGGTCCGTTCGCAAGAAGGTTCAGGAGATCGAGAGGGCGATCCTAACTGCGGAAAGGCGTTTGGGCCGCCCGGCGGAAGACGTGGATATCGCCCGGGAGATGGGCGTGGATCTGGAGACTTACCACCAGACCCTTGCCCGGGCCAGGGGCATCGAGCTCGTGAGCCTCGACGAGCCGCTCCAGGTTCCGGGAAAGCCGGGAGAATCCCCCGGCACCCACTCGGGTTTGCTGGAAGGAGGCCCCAACCCCATGGAGCACATGGAGGCCGCGGACCTCAAAGAGAGTGTGGCAAAGGCGATCCGCACCCTGACGAAGAAAGAACAGCAGGTGCTGTCCCTTTACTATTTCGAGGACCTGACCCTCAAGGAAGTGGGGTCGGTGATGGGGCTGACGGAGTCCAGGATTTGCCAGATACACACGCAGTGTCTGCTCAAGCTCAGGGCGAGACTTCTCAAGTACAAAGAGGGATGAAGGGTGCATGCGGGTGAGCCATCCGGCTCCGTCGCCCCACCGATCAACATTCCCTACTCAAAGGACAGGTCGTGACCAAACTGTATGAAAAAAAAGAAGTGTACCATGACGGCTACGACGCGAGAAAGCTCAGTCCCGACGGGGAAGAGCAATGGGATGAAGCCACAGAAACCGAAGACGAAGAGACTTCCGACCTCTCCCGGGACGGCCCGGGCCTGGACGGCACCGAGCAGCCCGATGAGGAAAGAGTCATTCTGGGAGGCATGGAGGAGGCCGACCCTGCAGAGGTTTCTTCCTCGGCCCCCGACGCCGGGGGGGGACAAACGGCCCCGGCCGACGACAACCCCCTTGAGGGAAAAGTCCCGGCAGCGGCCCGGGGGGGCGGCACGCGTCGGGCCCCCAAGGTCGCCGCTGTGGCCGGGGGGCTCCTGCTCGTTTTGGCGGCGGCCGCCGCCTTGTTCCTGTGGTGGAAGGGTGTGCTGGGAGGCCCCGGCGGCCGCGGCCGCGAGTCGGCGGTTCTTTCCGCTACCCGAATAGACCAAGGGGAGCCCGGGCTCCCGGCCCTTCCGGTGGTCGAAACGACGAGGTTGGAACTCTCGCCGTTTGCGGTCCTGTTTCCCGAGACGCGGAAGGAGACCTACCTCGTGTGCAGCCTGACGGTCAAGGCCGCCAACCCTGAGGCATACTGGAAGCTCGTGAGAGAAAGGGCGCGGTACCGGGGCATGATTTACAGGGGCCTCCAAGAGCTTCTTGCCGGAAAGGACCCGGGAAGTGTCGATTTGCAGGGACTGCGGGAGGAGTTGGTGAAGGTCCTGACGGTGATGCTTCTGCCGCAGGGAATCGAGTCGGTATACTGCACCCGGTTTCTGGTGGTTTGAGAGGGATGCCGACATATGGAAACCCTGAACACGGCCAAGAAGGGGGTGAGCACGTATGGAGGCGAACGTCACACGGCTGGAGAAAGCGGGTTTGGTCAAGGATGTGGGCCAAATCCGCAAACAGGCCCATGAGGGCGTGGCAAGACACCCCGAAAGGGAGCAGGCAAAGCAGAAGCGAAAGGCACGGGTCAGGAAGGACTTGGAGGACGGGGGACGACAGGACGGGCAGGGGTCTGCTGCCGTCACGGATGAGGACGAAGGGCTGGAAAACCATGGATCCTCAGCGGCCGGAAATGACGGCCGCACCGAGGCAAAGGCCAAGGGATGCCGTCTGGACATATTGGCGTGATCCGGCGCGGGCCGCAGGGAAGGAGTCAATGATCGGTTCGTTTCCCATAGAATTCTGGTTCGTGCTGCAGGTGGGAACCGATCTGATTCTCATCGGGCTCTTCTTGCTGCTGCTCAGACGCAAAGCCGTGGATCGGAACGGTAGCAGGAGCGCCGAAGGCCCCTCGCCATGCGATGGGCTCGAGGCGGCCCTGCAGGAAGCCTCACGGTTGGCCGAGACCTTTGAGAGCCAGCTCCAGGAAAAGCGGCGGATCATCAACCGACTCAACGCCCAGCTCGACAGCAGGATCATAAGTCTCAACCTGCTGCTCAAACGCGCGGAGGGATGCACGACGGCCGGGGACCATCCGGGAAAGGACCGACCAAGGCCCCTCACCCACCCCCATGACCTTCAACAGCAGATTTGTGCCCTGGCAGAACAGGGACTCCCTGCTTCCGCCATTGCCGAGCGACTCGACCTGGCAACAGGGGAAGTGACCCTTGTTCTGGAACTGAGAAGAAAGTTCCGCCAATTGGAACAATCGGAGCAACCGGCGGAGTGACCGGTGCAGTATACTGCGCACGGTCACACATTGCGATTTCCTGCATCCCCCTCGCCCTCTGGGACAAGGGTGGGGGTGAGGGTATAAGAAGGGCAGTTTGTGGATGCGCGAGGTATGAGCGGCCATTTACCATTGACGATTGGAAGCACTCCGTCGGCCTCTTTTGAAGACAGGGTGGAGCGCTTCCACGGACCTTTCGTGTCAACGGGCGATCATCCACTGTCCTCAAGGGGGGGCCCTTGCTTCGTGACGCACACACCGTAGGCAGGCCGGGTTCGAGGACCGGCTTCCCGGCAGGGCGCGGCCCCGGCACCGTCTGGAAGAGCGACGACCTGGTGGAAGGAAGGGTGGTGCGTCCGGTCCCTCCGCATCACAGCATGGTGCGCGTGCAGGGGAAAAACCTGCTGGTGGAAACCCCCTTCCCCGTGAAAGCCGGGCAGGTGCTGCTCTTCCAGGTCAAGGCCACGGTTCCCCGACCCGTCTTGCGCCTCGTGGGCCCGGTACTCGGGGGGCCGCCCGAACCGCCCTCCGGGGTCCTTGGACCGGCAAGGATGCCGCAACCTGCCCACGGGTTTTTGAGGGACCTTCTCAAACCCCTCCTCCGGAAAGACCTGACGGTGCAGGACTCGGCAGGGGCCGGTGCGCTGGCACGGATGGGCGCGCTGCTCGGCCGCTCTATGCCGGGGAAGGAAGGCGAATTCTCCCCCGGGATGCTGCGCACCTTCCTGTCCGCTTCGGGCCTCATGTGGGAACAGAGACTCAGGACCCTCCTGTGCTCGGGCACCTGGAAGCCCTCGGAACTGAGGGCCCTCGTGGACCAGGACCTCAAGGGCCTGGCACTGGGGTTTCTCCAGGGTGCGGGAGAGGAGCAGGGGGGGGCCGCGAAGCTGCTGGCCGGGTTTGTGTCGTCACTGGAACAGAATCAGCTCCTGAACCAGGCCGGCTTCGAGAAGCATGGAAGATGCTTTTTTTGGGTTCCCCTGCCCACGGACGACGGGTTTGGGTTCGCCCAGGTGCTGGTGGACCTTCAAAAGGAAGGCAGGAGCCCGTCCGGAGAGAAGGCCCACGGGGTGTGTCGCCTATCCCTGCTGCTCAACATGTCCGCGATTGGCACCGTACGGGCGGACGCTGCGCTTTTCCACAAGACGCTTCGCGTGGGGTTTCGCGTCAGCAGCGAACCGGTGGCGTCCCTGGTGCGTGCCCAGGCCCCGGTGCTGCGGAAAAAACTTGCGCGCCATGGGATCGACATGCTCGAACTCACCTGCCGGGTGATGGATCGGTCGGTCCTGGACGCGACGTGCCTCTTGGACGAGGCCGTGGAAAACAAGGAGGGCGTCCTCCATCTCGTCATCTGAAGGGACCCACCCGCCATGAAAAAGCCCAAGAAAGCGGTAGCCCTCAAATACCATCCCGACAAGGCGGTGGCACCGATCCTGACGGCAAAGGGTGCGGGCCTCGTGGCGGAGAAGATCATCTCGGTGGCCCGCCGGCACGGGGTCCCCATCAAGGATGATCCGGATCTGGTGGAGGTCCTGTCCCGTCTCGATTTGAACCGGGAGATCCCCCCCGAGCTTTACGTGGTGGTGGCGGAACTTCTTGCCTACGTCTACCGTCTCAACGCGGAAAAAAAGAACCGGTAGGAACAATTTTCCTTCCTCCTGACCCCGGTCGTCGTCAACCGGCGCTCCACCGGACACCTCCAGGAACATGTTCTGCGGACCGTGCGGGCCCCAACCTCCGGCACCGTGCATTTGGCATCATGATTGCACAAAGAGGTTTTCAACAAGAAGCTGAGGAGGTTTCACCATGGACGTGGGCATGTATCAGGCAGTCAGAGGGTTCCATCAGCAGCGCCAGCGCTTCGAGACCATTGCCAACAACCTGGCCAACGCGGGAACGGTCGGTTTCAAGAAAGACGTGTTCAGCATTGACGAGGGCCACCGGGAAAGGACCCGTGTGGACCTGTCTCCGGGAGGGACCCGCCACACCAACAATCCCCTGGACTTGGCCTTGGAAGGCGAGGGATTCTTCGAGGTGGAAACCGCCTTTGGAAGGCGCTTCACACGCAACGGTAACTTTTCCCTCAACGCCCAGGGCGTGCTGGTAAACCAGAACGGAGACCCGGTGCTGGGAGAAAGGGGGCGAATCACCCTGGAAGGAGACGATATCCGCATAGACGCCTCGGGAGAAGTGGTGGTCAACGGAGAAAGTGTCGATCGTCTCTCCGTGGTCGCCTTCGACAATGTGGACGCGCTGCGGAAGGAGGGGCTCAACCGGTACACGTACAACGAGGAACAGGGACAGATCCTGCGGGCGCCTGAAGAGGTGCGGGTCCAGCAGGGGTACCTGGAGCAGTCCAACGTCATCGTGGTGGAGGAGATGGTCCGGATGGTGGAGGCCTTGCGGGCTTACGAGTCTTTTCAAAAGGTGCTTCAGTCCTTGGACGAGGCGAACCTGAAATCCATCAACGAGGTGGGCAAACTCCAAGCCTAGGGAGGGTCGATCATGTTACGGGGACTGTGGACCGCGGCGTCGGGAATGGCCGCACAGCAGATCAACATCGATGTGGTTTCCAACAATCTGGCCAACGTCAACACCGCCGGTTTCAAGAGAAGCCGGGCGGATTTCCAGGACCTGATGTACCAGACCATCCGGGTCGCGGGGGCCACCACCGGCGCGGGTACCCAGGTGCCCACCGGCATGCAGATCGGGATGGGCTCCAAACCGGTCGGTGTGCAGAAGATCTTCACCCAGGGCGACTACAATCAGACGGGCAACGAGCTCGATCTGGCCATAGAGGGCAAGGGCTTTTTCAAGGTGGTCAGCGGGGCAGAGGAATTGTACACCCGGGCCGGAAGCTTCAAGATCGACAGCGAGGGATACATATGCACCGCGGCTGGCGAACGCTTGCAGCCCGAGGTGTCCATCCCGCCCGAAGCCATATCCACATCCATAGATTCGGGCGGAAGACTCGTGGCCTTCGGTCCGGACAACACGGAGCTCGTGACCGCGGAGCTGCTGCTGTACTCTTTCTCCAATTCCGCCGGCCTGTTCAGCACCGGGAGGAACCTTTTCCGGCCCACCGCGGCATCCGGCGAACCCATCGAGGGGACGCCAGGGTCCGAGGGCTTCGGCACCATATCCCAGGGGTACCTGGAAATGTCGAACGTGAACGTGGTGGAGGAGATGGTCTCCATGATAGTGGCCCAGCGTGCCTACGAGGTCAATTCCAAGGCCATACAGACGGCCGACAACATGTTGCAGATGGCCAACAACATCAAGCGCTAGGCGTGAGGCAAGGAGAAAAAGATGGATACCCGTGGTGGGGAAATCGGTGCCGCAGGGCGAAAGATTGGGACTCGCGCCCGACGCGGTCTGCGTCTCCTGGTGACGGCAGGATGGCTCGCAGGTGTGGCGGCCTTGCTGCCAGCACAAGCCGACGAGACCGGCCCGCTTTCCATCCGGATGCCCGCCCAGGTTTCCGTGGAAGGAAACAAGATCGTGCTGGGCGAGGTGGCCCGGATCAAGGGTCCGGACGCCTTCCAGGAAATCGTGGGCAAGGTCTTTCTGGCCCATGCGCCCCCTGCCGGAAAGGAAAAGGTGTTCCGGGGCGCCTGGATAGAGTCGAAAATAAGGGCGCGGACGGATTTGCCGGAAGGCACCCTGCTCGATCTGCCGGAAAGAATCCATGTCCAGCGCAGCTTTCAGACGATCGAGGAATCGGACCTGCTGGAAAGATTCGAGCAGTACCTCTCCGAACGGACACAGGGCGCGGAGATAAGGGTGAGTCGATTCAGGGTGATCGGAAACGGCCCCGTGCCCGAAGGGGAGGTGGAGTTGGAGATCCTTCCCCTCTACGGCGAAAGATGGGAGAAACACGTGACCCTCAAGGCAGCGGTGCGGGTGGACGGCCGCGAGGAGCGGCGCCTGAGCCTTTCCGGATGGGTCGATCGGTTCGAAGAAGTGGTCTGTGCCGCCCGCAGGCTCCCCAAACACAGCATCCTGTCTCCCGAGGACATCACCGTGGAGATCCGGAACGTGTCGCGTCTTCGTCGAGAAACCGTGGTGCGGCCGGAGACGGTGCCGGGGACAAGGCTTCGGCGCAGCGTGCAGGAAGGCACGGTCTTGTCGCCGGACATGCTGGAAAGCCCTCCGGTCGTGAAGAAGGGCGATCAGGTGACCATGGTGGCCCAATCGGGAAACCTGGTCGTCACGACCCTGGGCATCGTGCAGGCTGCGGGCGCCATCGGTGATGCGATCCCCGTGAAAAACGCCATGAGCGACAAGGTCGTCACCGCGCGGATCGTCGACGGTTCCACCGTGCAGGTGCGGTTTTGAGACAGGAGGCTGAAATGTCAACGAGAATATGCCGTGCGCAGTCACAATTTGCGATTTTCTGCACCCCCCCCTGCCTCCGGGAAAAGATCGGGGTGACGGTTTCACGAGGGCAGTTCGGGCATGCGGGAGGTATGGCTGCCGCCTTTCTGGCACTTATCCTGGTGGCTGCAGCCGGATGCGCCACGGTTCCTCGGGCGGCGCAAACCCCTGTCGCGGCGGTTCCTGTCGAGGGGAGCCGCTCCCAGGTCGTCTACCAGACGCCGGCCCCCGCGGAAGGATCCCTTTGGACCGATAACGGCTGCGCCAATCTCTTCACGGACATGCGGGCGAGGCGGGAAGGGGACCTGGTCACCATAAGGATCTCGGAAAGCCCCAAGGCGAGGCTCAATGCCAAGACCAAGACGAGCAGGGATTCGGGGATACAGGCAGGGATCAGTGATCTGATGGGGTTCATGAAGGCCCTGGAGGCGAGCAACAATAACCTGGACAGGACCAGCCTGTACAAGGCCTCTTTCAAACCGACCTTCACCGGCGAAGGAACCAACGACCGGGAGGGGAGCATGGTGGCCTATATCACCGCGAGGGTTACCCGGGTGCTTCCCGACGGGAACCTGGTCGTTGGGGGCAGCAGGGAGATAAGGGTGAACAACGAAACCCAGTACATAAACATCAGCGGCATCATCCGGCCCGAGGACATCGATCCCAACAACGAGATACAGTCCACCTACATAGCCGATGCAAGGATCGAGTACTCGGGGCGGGGGGTGATAGCCGACAAACAGCGTCCGGGATGGCTGATGCGCGGTCTGGATTATGTATGGCCGTTCTGATGGGCCCTTCTTGCTGGCCCAACCGGGCAACGAAAAGGAAAATGCTACCATGGGAAGCAAGCGGAAGACACTCCGGGCCGGGATGTTGGGGGCCCTGCTCACGGCGGCGGTGTGCTCCCAGGCAATGGGGGCCAGGATAAAGGACCTTGCCTCCATAAAGGGGATACGGGGCAACCAGCTCATCGGGTACGGACTGGTGGTGGGGCTCAACGGAACGGGGGACAAAGGGGGTACCGACTTCACCGTTCAGGCACTGGTCAACATGATGGAGCGGATGGGGGTCCACGTGGACAAGGCCAATATCACGCCGAAAAACGTCGCTGCGGTGATTCTGACGGGGGTCCTTCCGCCCTTTTCCAGGATAGGCGGCAAGATCGACGTGCTGGCCTCTTCCATAGGGGATGCCAAGAGTCTGCAAGGGGGGACCTTGCTGCTGACCCCTCTGCGGGGGGTGGACGGACAGGTTTACGCTCTGGCCCAGGGTCCCATTTCCGTGGGGGGGTTTTCCGTGGGGGGAAGCGCAGGGGGCGGGGTCACCAAGAACCACCCCACGGTGGGTCGGGTGCCCCGGGGAGCCACCATCGAAAAGGAAATCCCTGTCACCTTGCACGACAAGGAGCAGCTCACCATAACCCTCCACGAGCACGATTTCACCACGGCCACGCGCATGCGCGACGCCATCAACGAGGCGGTGGGAAGGCCCCTGGCAACGGCAGCGGACTCGGGCACCCTCAAGCTGGATATTCCCGAAGATCTCCGGCCCCGGGTGGTTCAGCTCATCGCCACCATCGAGGGTCTCAACGTGGATCCGGACGGTGTGGCCAAGGTCATTCTCAACGAGAAGACGGGCACCGTGGTCATAGGAGACAAAGTGAGGATTTCCACCGTTGCCGTGGCCCACGGAAACCTGAGCATACAGATCAAGGAGAACGTGAATGTCAACCAGCCTTCCCCTTTCGCACCTTCGGGGGGAGCAGGTGCGACCCAGGGGCAGTACAGTCTCGACAACGGTGTGGTCATGGGACCCGGAGGGCAAACGGTGGCGTCCCCCGATTCCCAGGTGTCCGTGCAGGAGGAAAAGAGCCATCTGCTCATCGTTCCCTCGGGAAGCACCATAGGGGAGCTGGTGCGCGCCCTCAACAGCATAGGAGTGTCGCCACGGGATCTCATAACGATCTTTCAATCCATCAGGGCGGCCGGGGCCTTGCAGGCCGAGATCGAAATCATCTGAAAGAAGGCACGGACAATGGTAGATTCCATACGTTCGAACGTGATGGCGGTGGTGGGGCAAGGGACCGGGCACGCCCCCCTGAGGAAAGCGTGCGAGCAGTTTGAGGCCATCTTCACCCACTACCTTCTCAAGGCGGCCAGGCAATCCGCTCCTCAGGGGACCCTCTTCGGACAGACCCATGAAAACAGGGTCTACCAGTCCCTGCTCGACCAGTGCCTGTCCGAGGAAATGGCCGACCACAAGGGTATGGGCATCGGGCAGATGTTGTACGGTCAACTGCGGGGTGCGGTCCCATCAGAGGAAAGGTAAGGTGAGGGCAACCACCCTGTGAAGGACTCTTGGGGATTGCAGCGAAGGCGGCTTTTTTCCGATAAGAGGGGTGCGTGCAGGGCGAAGGAGGATTCCATGGAGGTACGGGTTGAGGAGATGGAAAAACTGCTACACGGCCAGATCATGCTTTACGGAGATCTGCTCGAGTGTCTGGACAGGGAGCGCCGGGCCATCAAGGTGGTCAACATGGAGGTCCTTTGGGAGATCGCCGCAGAAAAAGAGGCCGTTCTCACCCGGATCGCCGCACTGCGCAGGGAGCTGCATGCCCGCTGGAGCCGGTGGTGTGGGGCAGGGTCTTCGGAACCCTCGGTCCCATCCCTCGAGCGTGTGGCTGCGGGCGACGATGGCCCGGATGTCCGACGTCTGCGCCAGGCCTTCTTGAGTCTTGCAGCCATCAAGGGGGAAGTGGGGCGGCGCAGCGTGGAAAACAAGGGCTTTGTGCAGGACTGTCTCGACTTCCTCGACGAGCTTTTTGGAATCATCGCCGGCGCGGGCAAGGCCTCTTCCTGCTATGGAAAACAGGGCCCGGGAAAGGCCAAGATGGTTTCTCGGCTCCTCTTGAACCAGGAGGCCTGATCATGTCGGGTCTCGGGCTGGTAATGGACATCGCCAAAGGCGCCCTGGCGGTTCAACAACGGGGCATGGATGTGACGGCACACAACATTGCCAACGTGGACACGCCGGGCTATTCCAGACAGAAGCTCCTGATCGAAAACGTGGAAGCCCAGCCTTTCGGGGGTGTCCTGTTGGGAAGGGGGGTGGATGTCACAACGGTCGAGCGTCTGACCAATGCCTCGGTGGAAGACCGCCTGATGCAGCAGCGGTCGAGTCTTTCCGCCTACCGGGAGATGGAGGACTATACCCGGGTCCTCGAAGGACTCATGACCGAAGGGGCGGTGGACGGTGTGACCACCATGATGGAGGATTTCTGGAACGTGTGGCAGGATGTGGCGAACAATCCGGCCGGCCTGCCCGAAAGGGAGGTCCTCTACGAAAGGAGCCTCGCCCTGTCCGACCGGTTCAATGCCCTGGCCCAGGACCTGCAGCGGTTGGAAAGCGACCTCACCGTCAGGGTCAGGTCCCACGTAGCCAGGGTGAACGAGCTCACCTCGCAGATCGCCGAAATGAACGACCGGATCGTGGGCCTGGAAAGGACCTACGGTGCCAACGATCTGCGGGACAAGAGGAACGCGCTGCTGGGTGAGCTTGCGGAATTGGTGGATATACGGGGGTTCGAGCAGGCGGGAGGCGCGGTGACCGTGGTGGGTCCCAAGGGCGTCGTCCTCGTGCAGGGCAACGAGCGCTATGCCCTGAGGATGAACGTGGACCGGGTGGAATACGTCTCTTCGGGGGGCGATCGCGTCGACATAACCGACAGCGTCTCGTCGGGGATGGTGGCAGGTTGTCTCACCGTGCGTGATGAAAGCCTCGCCGGCTTGCGAAGGAGCCTGGACGCCCTGGTGGGGGAGTTTGTCTTTGCCGTGAACGGGCAGCACAGCCAGGGGGTGGGGCTGAGCGGACTGAACGCCGTTACCGGCGGTTACACGGTGTCGGACCCGGCAGCCGCCCTGGGCGCGGAAGCGTCGGGGCTCGCCTTCCACCACAAGATCGAGGACGGTGGGTTCACCCTGTGGATCTACGACGAGAACGGTGAGGTGGTCGTTTCCGGCGGCACGAACATTGCGGTTGATTCGGATACGACGACCCTGAACACCCTTGCCGCGGACATCGCGGCGGCCCATGGGAACATCAGCGCCGCGGTGGTTGCCGGAAAGCTCCGGATCACGGCCTCGGGTTCCTACACGTTTGCGTTTTCGCAGGACACGAGCCATGTCCTTGCGGCTCTGGGCTGCAACACCTTCTTTACGGGAGAGGGAGCCGGCGACGTAAAGGTGAACGACGCCTTCCGGGCGGACAAGAAGAGCATCGCTGCGGGTCGGGTGGACGCCGCGACCGGCAGCCTCGCCACGGGTGACAACACGAACGCCCTGGCCATAGCGCATCTGAAATACGGCATTCTGGAGATACCCTCCTGGAGCTATGATCGCGCATGGGGCCCAAGCGAGGGAACGGATCGTTCCACCCTCGAAGAATACTACCATTGCATGATCACTTCCGTGGGCATCGATGCGGCAAGTGCCGGCAGGGGGCGGGATCTGGCCGAGTCCCTCTTCACGAACCTGAGCACCGTGCGCGATTCCATCTCGGCCGTGTCCCTCGACGAGGAGATGACCAATCTCATCAAGCTGCAGCATGCTTACGGCGCCGCTGCAAAACTGATAAGCGTATCCGAAGAGATGCTCAAGACACTGCTCGACATCAAGTGAACGGAGGTCCCCGCATGAGAGTGGCCAGCAAGAGCGTTTACGACACCGTCACGAGGAACCTGGGCAGGCTCGCAGAGGAATTGACGTCTTCCAGCCGCCGGGTGTCCACCGGAAAGCGCATCGAGCTGCCTTCGGACGATCCTGCGGGCCTTGTGCAGGTGCTGGGCATCAAATCCGCGCTCTCCCAACTGGAGCAGATGGAAAGAAACATCTCCATGGGCAAATCGTGGATCGCCGCCTCGGAAAGCGCCCTGACCAATGTCCAGGACATCCTCTCGGAGGCGAAAGCCTTGAGCGTGCAGATGGCTTCGGCCACCGCCACCCCGGACGTGAGAAGGACCCTGGCAAAAACCGTGGACGGAATGCTCGAGCACGTGGTTGCACTTGCCAACACGAGTGTGAACGGAAGGTACCTGTTCGCCGGCACTCGGACCGAAACGGCGCCCTTCGTGCGCGGAGCCGTGGATACGGGTTCCCTGCGCCTGAGCGGAGATGCTTCCAACCACGGTGTGACCCTCTCCGTCCAGGACCCCGCGGCCATAGATGGGGATTCCTTCTTCAAGGTGGAGTACAAGGATTGGGGAAGCGGCACCGCCCAGTGGAAGATAACCGCGGGAACGGCGGACTACCCGGCCGCCGTGTTTGCCGATACGGGAGGGGGTACCGGTGGCGATGCCGACGGGTTCCGGATTGATCTGGACGGAGACGGGACCACGGATATCACGGGAGCGGTGGCAGGGGGGATGGCGGGCGATGGAGAGGTGGCCTTTGGGCTTTGCGCAAGCGTGCCCACGTACGTGGGAAACGCCAACGCCTTTGCGGTGAGCATAGGAAGGGACAGCACCGTCGAACTGGGGATCGACGGGTCGCAGGTTTTCGGCAACCTCTTCGCCACGCTGGAACACCTCAAGCAGGCACTGGAAAAGAACGATACCGCGGCCATTCAGGAGAACATGGGAATGCTGGACACCCATTTCCAGGACATGTCCGTGCAGGTGGCCTCCATCGGGTCCAAGGCCGTGCGCATGGACACCCGGCAAAGTATAATCGAGGACTTGCAGATCGACAACATCGAGCGCCGTTCACGGATCGAAGATGTGGATTTCGCCAAGGCCGTGATGGAGCTCAAGGCCAAGGAGTTGGCGTATCAGGCAGCCCTCAACGCGGCGGCCAAGGTCCTTGACAAGACCCTGGTGGACTACCTGTAGACAGGGACGTGGGTTGGGGCCCGATGCGGGGAGGTCCTGTCGCTGCCTGTATGCCTCCCGCGTCCACAAACTGCGGTTTCTATATTCTCGCCCTGAGGCCGCAGCGATCTAAAGCGTTCCCGTCCGGGCGGTGAAAAAGGATCGCTTTCAGACAGGCCTCGAGACCGGGGGACGGTTTCCCTCTTGGGACCGTGCCGGCACGCCAGGGAGGGCGGCATGCTTGTACTGACAAGGAAGTTAAACGAAAAGATCGCCATCGGCGAGGACATAGTGGTGCACATCCTGGAGATCAAGGGATCCCAGGTTCGGATCGGCATCGAGGCTCCGAAAGGGGTGGGCGTGCACCGCCAGGAGGTCTATGAACGGATTCAGGCGGAGAACCGCTCCGCGACCCAGGTGCAACCCGATGATCTGGACCGGCTGGAGGGCCTCTGCTTTCCCGTTTCCGGGACCTGAGCTGCGGGCCGGGTCCCTACACGCAGACAGCGAAAGGGGGGTCTGGATCGTCATTGCGGCCGGGCGGGTCTCGTTTTCTGCCAGCCTCACGTCGGGCGACGCCTCTCACATGCTTGGCTCCGCGCCGGAATGGAGGCTTTCGCAGGGTGGGCACTGCCCACCAAAAAGACCGTATTGCGCACTTGGTCGGAGGTGGCCCGAAGGACGATCAAGGCATATGCAGGTGAGATGAAACCGTGAAGATAGAAACAACGCGTCTGGGAATCATTGAAGTGCAGGATGAAAAGGTGATCACCATGCCTGCGGGCATGATAGGTTTTCCCCACCGCAAACGCTTCGTCATCCTCCAGCACAAGGCCCATTCTCCCTTCTTCTGGTATCAGTCGCTGGAAGATCCCGGGCTCGCCTTTCTCATCACCAATCCACGGTTCTTCCTGCCGGACTATGGGCTGGACCTTCAGCAGATCGAAAGGGCCACCCACTGGAACGGGACCATGCAGGAAGGGGGAAACCTGGAGTTTTACGTAACCGTGAGGATCCCGCGGGGTGACCCCCGCAAGATGACGGCGAACCTGGTGGGTCCCATCGTGGTCAATACCCGCCTCATGGAGGCCGTGCAGGTTGTTTTGGCCGACGGGACGCACTCCCATCGGCATCCGCTCATCCACTAGAAGGGCAGGAGGGGTACATCGGCGCTGCCCGACGACCCAGGGCGCGTCAGCCGGCCTTGCGCGACGCCCTGGGTTCGTAGAGAAGGCACTCACGCCCTGTCGCGCTTCGGACCTGCACGGAGGGAAGTTGTCTGGATTTGAAGCCCATGGCACGGCAGCCGTGGGGAAACAGCGGTTGCCAGGTCACGTAGTAGTGCCTGCACCTGTGGCAGTCGATGGAAGAGGCCCATCCGGCCTCGGAGGTCCTGTCATTTGTCATCGCCGACGCTCGTTTCTCAGAGCAGAGCCTCCGAAAGCATTTCTTGCTTTCCGAAAATCCCTTTCAGCGAGGCCGGGCGCCGATTGTAGAGAAGACCGCGGTCCGGCCTCGGGTCGGGGAAAGCGGAGGCAATACGCAGACACGCTCTTAGGAATCCGGGGGGCACTCTGTCAAGGATTTCTTTGCCAAGGAAGCAAATGAGCCTTGAAATGGAGGACGCACCCGTTTATAGTCCCAAGGACGCGTATCCGAAATTTGGAGTGCCCGATGGGGAGCAGAGGCTACGATCACCCAACATGTGCCGGTAGAAGTCGACCCGTAGGCAGGCACTGTGTCATGCTCTTTCTGTGCGCCCTGGTCTTGGGGCTGCCCGCAGCAGGGTGCAGCCGGTTTCAGCCCCAGCCGAATCCTCAGCTCACGTCCATGGAGAAGAAGCTCGAGACCCTCGAGCAGCTTGGGGACTCCACGAGTCATAAAGCCGACCAGATGGATCGTCGATTGGCCGAGCTCCAATCCAAGGTCGATGCCTATGGCAAGGCCCTGGAGAAGTTGGCAGGTTCCGAGGCCGGCCTTTCGAAGAAGGGGGCCGGATTGAAGGAGGGGAGCTCGGAGGAATCCGCACCGGAAAAGTATCGACAGTCCGTTCTCGTGCCGAAATACGACAAGTCCAGGACGGTCACCGCTTCTGTGGCCCTGCCGCCGGAAAAGATCTATGAGAAGGCCCTCCGGTCCTACAGGGAAAGAGCCATGGAGGCGGCACTCGAAGGTTTTTCCGCCTTCGTGGAGAGGCATCCTAAGCACGGCCTTGCCGACAACGCGCATTACTGGATCGGCGAAATCCATTACGACAGGGGAAGATACGCCGAGGCTATCCGCGCTTTTGAGCAGGTCGTGCGGCTTTTCCCGGAAAAGGAGAAAGCTGCCGACGCCCTGCTCAAGATGGGTTATGCCTACACGGCGCTTAACGAGAAGGACAAGGCGACGGCCGCTTTCAGGAGGGTGCTCACGGATTATCCTTTCAGCTCCGTGGCCCCGGCCGCCCTGGAGCGACTGCAGAAACTGAAGGGATCGTGAGCCCCACCGCGCGGCTTTTCCATTGCCCCGCGGCCACCCATGGTTCCCGAGCGTCTGCCCGACCAAATGGGGCGTGGAGCAAGGGGACAGAAGAAAGGGCGCGCCACCCCCGTTCATGGGGGAAAAGGCAGGTGTCGTGGTGTTGGTTTCTGAACACCAAGTGGGCGTCGCGTTGACAGTTCCTGTGATTCTAATGTATTAGTGATGGTCATCGGGATGGGGGCCGAAAGGGGAAAGAGACACTCTGAGGGCGAGCATCGCAAGGAAGCGGGCTTTGGTTGCAGGCAGGATACAGGGTGCGACATTGCAAAAATCTGAGGGCAGGTGCCGGGTTGCCTGGTGGCAGATGGTCTGGGGCGTGCTGCTCGTTGCCGCAGGAGTCGGTGTTTTTTACAGAGTTCCCAGGGTCCTGCCCCAGCTTCCGCAGATGAATCACGCTTTGGGATACGCATTGCTCTACCTGATGGGCGTCCTTCTCATCGGCGGAGGGATCAGAAAGATTTACCGCGAGTATCGCAAAGGTTTTCTGACCGGAAGAGACCCGCACTAGACGGGCCGGAAGACTCGCCCAGGCTTCACGCGACTTGCAGACCGGAGAAGGTCCCGGAGGACTTCGAAATGGTGGTTGCAGCACTGGACGCAAGAGCAAGGACGAAAGATCAGGCTGTAAACGGTGTGGACGTTACCAGCCTCAAGTCGATAGCCGATTACCGCAAGGGACTCCAAGACATCATCAACCAGATCCACGCCGCCCAGAATCTGGACGAGATACTCATTGATTTGAAGGACGACATCACCCGCCTGTTCGATGCGGAAAGACTCACGGTTTACGTGGTGGACGGCATACGCAGGGAACTGGTTTCACGCTTCAAGTCGGGAGACGAGATCGGCGAAATCCGCGTCCCCATATCGAGCACGAGTCTCTCGGGCTACGCCGCATTCAAGCAGAAGCTCGTGAACGTGAAAAACGTTTACGACGACAAGGAACTGTCCAGCATCGACGCCTCCCTCCAGTTCGACAAGAGCTGGGACAAGAAAACCGGTTTCACCACCTGCCAAGTCCTGGTGGTTCCCATCACCTTTCAAAAGTACCTGCTCGGTGCCGTGCAGCTCATGAATCGCAAGGATGGAGGCGCCTTCACCCAGACCGACGAAGAATCGGTACTCGAGCTGGCCAAGACGCTGGGCATTGCCCTTTACAACCAGAAGCGGCTGGCCAGGGCCCGGCCCAGTAAGTTCGACTATCTTCTGAAGAACCACATCCTGAGCCAGAGCGAACTGGAAAAGGCCATCGCGGACGCACGCAAGGCCAAGCAGCCCATAGAAACCATTCTTCTTAGCGAGTACAAGATCCCCAAGAAGGACATCGGCTATTCTCTCGGCGAGTTTTACAAGGTCCCCTTTGAGGAGTACAACGAGCGCACTTCTATTCCCGGCGATCTGCTCCAAGGGGTGAAGGTGCCTTTCATGCGCAACAATGTGTGGGTGCCCCTGCGCATGGAGGACGAAAGGGTCGTGATCGCCATCGACAACCCCCACGACATCCAGAGGGTCGATATCGTCAAGAGCCTTTTCTCCGGCAAGAAGCTCGCGTTCCACGTCAGCCTCAGGGAGGACATACTCAAGTTCATACAGCTTTTCACACAGGACGAGAAGGAACTCGGCTCCATAGACACCATCTTGGAGCAGCTTGCCGTAGAAGAGGGAGAGATCGACGACGCCGAGTCCCTCGTGGGGGAAGAAGACAGTGCGGTCGTTCAGTTGGTCAACAAGATCATTCTCGACTCCTTTGCCCGAAACGCTTCGGATATCCATATCGAACCGTATCCGGGCAAGCAGAACACGAAGGTGCGGATAAGGGTGGACGGCGCCTGCACCGTCTACCAGACCATACCGTACCAGTACCGCAACGCGATCGTCTCACGCATAAAGATCATGTCGGATCTGGACATAGCGGAGCGACGGAAGCCCCAGGACGGCAAGATCAAGTTCAAGAAATACGGGGGCAAGGACATCGAGCTTCGCGTGGCCACCATTCCCACCCAGGGGGGCATGGAGGACGTGGTCATGCGTATCCTGGCCGCCGGAGAGCCGATTCCCTTGGCGAAAATGGGGTTTTCGCCCATGAATTACGAGAGGTTCATCAGTTGCATCGTACAGCCTTACGGGATCGTATTCGTCTGCGGCCCCACCGGATCCGGCAAAACCACCACCCTGCATTCCGCCCTGGGCTACATCAACAAGACGGAGACCAAGATCTGGACCGCGGAGGACCCGGTTGAAATCACCCAGGCCGGTCTGCGGCAGGTGCAGGTGCAGCCGAAGATCGGCTTCGACTTCGCCATGGCCATGCGCGCCTTTCTCAGGGCCGACCCCGATGTGATCATGGTCGGTGAAATGCGGGACAAGGAAACCACCAGCATCGGCATCGAGGCATCCCTTACGGGGCATCTTGTCTTTTCCACCCTGCACACCAACAGCGCTCCGGAGAGCATCACCCGTCTTCTGGACATGGGGATGGATCCCTTCAATTTCGCCGACGCCGTATTGTGCATCCTGGCCCAGCGACTCGTGCGCACCCTGTGCAAGGACTGCAAGGAACCGTACCATCCCTCCAGGGAGGAATACGAGGAGCTTGCGAGGGAGTACGGGGACGGGAACCCGCAGATCTTTTACGACAAGGCCAACATCCCCTACACGGACGATCTTGTGCTTCACAGGGCCAAAGGATGCGAGCGGTGCAACAACAGCGGGTACAAGGGGCGGATGGGGTTGCACGAATTGCTCATGGGCACCGATCCCATGAAAAAGCTCATCCAGAGCACCGCCAAGATGGAGGATCTGCGCGGACAGGCCCTAAACGACGGGATGACCACCCTGAAACAGGACGGAATCCTGAAGATCTTCGGGGGTTTTTGCGACCTGATCAACGTGCGCAAGGTCTGCATCAAGTAAGCGGCCGGGTTTCCGGTTCATGGTCTGTGATTGGGAAACGGCAGGACCGGCCCGAGGGCCCGGCTTTTGAGTCATCGTCCATTTCCGTCTCCTGCCTTTGTTTATCAGCGTGCTCGCTCTCTCGATCCCGCAGCCGTCTTGGGCCAATCGGTCGTATACTGCGCGCGGTCACGCATTGCGATTTCCCACCTCTTTCTCTGGGATAGGTTCGGAGTGAGGGTATAATAAGCGCAGTTTGTGGACGCGTGCAGTATGACCACCCCCCCCGGGTGCTTTTCCAGTACGCACGGGTCCGCATGCGCGGTGTCGTGATCGGGCACCGAACGGGAGCGATAGGAACGGTGTCGGATCGCTGCATAGGAGGGCACATGAAGGAGCTCAAGGACCGTATCGCAGTGGTTACCGGAGCAGCGAGGGGTATCGGAAGGGCCATGGCCAATATTGGAGCATGAGGGATGCTGGCTTCATGGACATGCACAGCCTTTGGTCTGTCCCGGCACCAAGCAGGCCAATGACACCCATCGACGAGCGGGTACGCTTTTTCATGGAGCGCAGGATGGGAATCGACCCTGCCTCTTTTCCACGCGGCGGGACGGCGGTGCGCCTGTCCTGGCGTAGGAAGGATATTCCTTGGAAGCGCTTGTCGATCGTACGCATAGGAGATGGAGCCGTGGCCACCACCATCCCACGGCTCATTCGTGCAGTGGCCCCCCTCTCGGTGAGACTGAGTGCCGCGGAGCTTTTCTCTTCCGACGGGCTCTGCGAATTGCACAAGGCCCTGCTGCCGCACGGAATAAAGGATCTCAGGGAGGGCTACCATTTCACGGCCGCCGACAAACGGCGCCTCGAGGCGCACGCATGCGCGGAACCTCCGGTCAAGGTGCTGGAAAACGACGGGCCCCCTTCTAACGGGCTGTCCCCCTATCCCAGGCTCCTGCCGCCGGTACATCATTTCGTGGCCGCCTTTGCGGTCTGTCGGGACCACCGCAGGGTCGCCCGAGCCGGTATACGCTGGCACTCCAGCGATTTGATAGAAATCGGGGTCGAGAGCGACGAGGCCTACCGCAGGCGAGGGTTCGGCACCGCCGTGGTCGCGGCCGCGGCTCGCTGGGTACTGGACCAGGGTGCGGTGGTCTACTATCGGGTCTTCCCCTCAAACGTACCGTCGGTACGCATCGCCCGGCGTCTGGGCTTTGATCTCACATGGCAGGAGATCTACGCCTAGCCCACCGCCCCCCCTGTCCCCCGTTTTCCCGGGGCCGTGGGCACCGGATCAGGGGAAGGGATCACTTCACCCCTTGACAACCACCCGTCTTGCGAACCCCCCATGGAGAGGTTGCTTATGCCGTGGATCGTGGTATTGTCCCATGGCATCCGGACGCAGTCCATTGCGGGCTGTGCGCAGCGCCTCGCGCCGTACACAACCCTCTTCGGAGGCAAGGCAAGGAGGAAGATGTCATGAGCTTTCAGACACTGATCGTTGAAAAGAAGGAGCACATAGGCACTCTCATGTTCAATCGTCCCGAAACCCTGAACGCCATAGATGCCACCATGTTCGAGGAATTGCCCATGGCGATCCGCAGGCTCAACGAGGATAGCGGCGTCAGGGTGGTCATCGTGACGGGTGCGGGACGGGGGTTCTGTTCGGGTGCGGACGTGAAGAGGTCTTTTTCGACGCTCGAGGAGTCCAAGGAGCGCGATCCCGCAGGAGATGCCCTTCCCTTGCTCTTTCAGGGCGGCCGCATCGAGGCCCCCGGCATGCTGCTGGGAGACATGCAAAAACCCACCATCGCCGCGGTGAACGGGCCGGCCATCGGTGGGGGGCTGGATCTTGCCATGGCGTGCGACTTTCGTATCGCCTCGGAAAAGGCCACCTTCTCGGAACGATACGGGATGTTTGCCAATACACCGGACGTTGGCGGTTCCTACCGCCTGGCCCGCCTTGTGGGGGTGGCCAAAGCCAAGGAGCTCACCTTCCTTGCGGATATCATCGATGCCCCGGAGGCCCTGCGAATCGGCCTCGTCAACAAGGTGGTGGCCCACGACGCCTTGATGGAGGCGACGGGAGAGCTGGCCGCCAGGCTCGCCACATGTTCCCCGGTGGCCCTTGCGGCCGCCAAGTTCCTGATAGACAGGAACCTGGACTGCGACCAGTGGACGGCCATAGAACGGGAGATGATCGTGGCAAGGTATCTGCACCGGACCACCGATCCCTACGAAGGGATCGCGGCGTTTCGCGAGAAGCGAGAGCCGAAGTATCCCTCGAAGGTCTTGGGGCACGAATGAAGGGAGACGATGGTATGGGAGGAAAGGAAGCGATTCTCGAAAAGGAAGGGGCGGTCGCCGTCATCACCCTGAACCGGCCGGAAAGGCTCAACGCCATGAACGTCGGGATGATGGACCGGATGCGCGAGGCCGTGGAGGACGTGAAGGCGGATCCTGAAACACGGGTCCTGGTCATCACGGGGGCGGGTCGAGGTTTCTGCTCGGGCGCCGATGTCAAAGAAATGGAACAACGCCTCAAGGAAATGGAAGGGGATCCGGCCGCCGCAGCGGTGTCCGGCAAGCGGGCCATTTACTATCGGGAGGGATTCACCCACAAGGCGTGCCTCAGTCTCATGGGGCTCGAAAAGCCCGTGATTGCGGCGGTCAACGGACCGGCCGTGGGAGGGGGCTGCGATATCGCCCTGATGTGTGATATCAGGATCGCCTCGGAAAACGCGGTCTTTGGTGAGTTCTATGTGAGAAGGGGCATCATGTCCGATGAAGGAGGGATCTACATGTTGCCCCAGGCGGTGGGGATGAGCTGGGCCTGCGAGCTGCTGTTTACGGGAGACACGATAGACGCGGCCCAGGCGCAGCGCATCGGACTTGTCAATCGCGTGGTCCCGGCGAGCAGGCTGCTCGATGCCGCGACGGAGCTTGCGGGAAGGATCGCTGCCAGACCGCCCCTTGCCGTTCAGATGGCCAAACGGGCCCTGTACTGGAGACAGAGAACCACGGAATTTGAGAGATCCTTGCAGTACGCGGTGGGGGTGAGTGACATTCTCTTCCAGGAGGAAGGGCATCGGGAGGGCGTCAGGGCGTTTATCGAAAAGACCGAAACATGACGGGCCTTATGCCCAGAAGCACCAAGGATCAGGAGGGAGACCACATCAAAGGCACATGACTGCACAGACCGATCTATCCCCCTTTTTCGAACCCAGGGGAATCGTTTTGGTGGGAGCACGCAGCTCCCAGGGGTTCGGGTATGGCATACCGCTCAAACTCAAGGAGCAGGGGTGGGCAGACCGCACCTATCTCGTCAACCCAAGGGGCGGGCAAATGCACGGCATGCCGGTTTACAGGAGTGTGGACCTGGTACCCGATCCGGTGGACCTTGCGGTGGTCATCGTCCCGGCCCCAGCGGTTCCGGAAGTGCTCGTCCAGATAGGCAGGCGGGGAATAGGCCACGTCATTGTCCAGAGTGCCGGCTTCGCGGAAACGGGCCCCGAAGGAAAGGCCCTGCAGGCCGAGGTGAACAAGGCGGCAAAGCAGTGGGGCCTCCGGGTGATCGGGCCCAACTGCGTGGGAGTGGTGAACACCGGCAACCGTCTGGCCACCGCCGAGGTCATGCCCGAGGCCATGACCCCGGGCAGGGTGGCGGTCATCGCCCAAAGCGGGGTGTTCGGGCACAACCTGATCGACAGGTTCAACATGCAGCATGTTTTCGTTTCCAAAGTCGTGACCTTGGGCAACCGTATGGACGTGAGCGAGAGCGAAATGCTGGAGTATTTTCGGGGCGATCCGACCACGGGGCTCATCGTCATGTATCTGGAGGGCGCGGCGGACGGGCGGCTCCTCGTGGACACCTTGAAGAGGGTGACCCGGGAAAAGCCCGTGCTGGTCTTGAAAAGTGGCAGGACCTCGGTCGGTCGTGCGGCCACGGCCTCCCACACGGGCAGCATGTCCGGGCATGACGCCCTCTACGAGAGCCTTTTCGCCCAGACGGGGACCATAAGGGCCGCCAGTCTCCAGGAGCTGGTGGATCTGGCGCAGGTCTTTGCCACCCAGCCCCTGCCCCGTGGAAACCGCGTCGGCATCCTGACGGGAAGTGGGAGCATGGGGGCGCTGGCCGCGGATGCAGCCGTCGATGCGGGGCTGCGGGTGCCCCCCCTGTCGGCGATGACCGAGGCAAAGGTGAGAAACGGCGCGCCGGTGTGGATGAATGCGAAAAACCCCCTGGACGTGGGGCCTTCCGGCATGTTCCCCACGGCTTTCAAGGCATTGATGGAAGACCCGGGCATCGACATGGTGCTTGCCATCGTTTCCACCCCCTACGCGGTACTTCGCACCGTCGATCCCCGGCAGCTCATGGCCCAGTGGTACTTCGGAGACCTGGAAGCCATAAGGAAATTGGCTGGACATAAGCCGCTGCTCCTGTCAGTGGTGAGCCATCAGCGGCTTGCCGAGATCATCGAGGGCCAGGTTCAGGACCGGATCCCCGTGTTCACCTGCCCCGAAGTGCCCGCCCAGGCCCTGGCAGCCCTGTGGCGGTATGGGAGGTATAAAGAAGGCCGCGACAGCGGCCGACGGATTTGCGTGTAACGGCCGGCAACTTGAAACGTACCTGATGACAAACCATATGGAGGTAAGGGATGGAGAATCAAGAGCTGAAGGATCTGTGGAAGCAGGGGGTTCGTCTCATGACCAAGGGCTACACCTGAGCCGAGGCGGTCCTGCAGGTCATGCGGGGGGTTGCGGGTTTCGATCCGGCGCCGTACCAGTGGGCGGCGGCAGGATACGATGGGGCCATACGTTCCGGAAAGACGATTTGTGGCACACTTTTCGGCGGAAGCGCCTTTCTCGGTTATCTGCATGGAAAGAACGCTTCCGAGGCCCCCGGAGTGCAAGATGGGGCGAGAAAGGCGGCCATCGACTCGGTGAACGGCCTTTTTAGGGGGTTTCTTGAAAGATTCAACGACACGGATTGTCAGCGCCTGACCGGTTGCGATTGGAGCAACAAGGAAGACCGGGAAAGGTATCTGAAAGACGAAGTCTACAAGGACACCTGCTTCCGTTTTTTCGAGTATGTGCTGGAAAACTGCCTCGAGCGCACGCGCAGCCTGGAGAGCGGTCCCCAATGAAAGAGTCTCCCTGCTCCGTGTTGAAGGAGGATTGGCACCGGAAGGCCGAAAGACCATGAGCCGGTTTTTGTTGGTGGATATCGGGGCCGGGACGATGGACGTGCTCTGCTACGACGACGGGACCGGGGTGCACTACAAGGCGGTGGTCAAGTCACCCGTGATACATCTGGCCGAAGCGTTGTCGCGTGTGCAGGGAGACCTTCTCGTAACAGGATGCGAAATGGGGGGAGGGCCCGTCTCCCAGGTGCTGAGACGACGGGCAGGTCAGGCCGAGGTGGTCATGACGACCAATGCCGCGGCGACCCTGCACCACGATCCGGCCAAGGTGCGCGAATGGGGGATTCGAATCGTTTCGGACCAGGAGGCTGCGCTGCTGGCCAAAGAAAAGAAGTACAGCACGTTCAAGATCGGTGACCTGGAAGTGGACCGGTTGCGGCAGATCGTGGAGGGTTTCGGGGTGCCCTTTGCTTTCGACGTGGTCGGAATGTGTGCTCAGGACCACGGCGTCCCGCCCAAAGGGGTTTCTCACCTGGACTACCGACACAGTCTTTTCAAAGAAAGGCTGGACAGGTCCCCCTTTCCCCAGGCCTTGCTGTACGAAAGGGGGGAGGTCCCGGCCACTTTCAACCGGCTTTTCTGCCTTGCAGAAAGCGCCGCTCTCCTTCCCGCAGGGCAGGTCTTCGTCATGGACAGCGGAATGGCCGCGATTCTGGGGGCTTCGGTGGACAACCTGTCGCTTGGCAGGCAGCGTATCATGATCCTGGACGTTGCCACTTCACACACCCTGGGGGCCGCGCTGGACGGGGGGGAACTGGCGGGGTTTTTCGAGTACCATACCCGCGACATCACCCTGGATCGCCTGGAGAGCCTGCTGGGCCTCCTGGCAGAGGGACGGCTGGAGCATGCACAGGTCTTGAAGGAAGGGGGACACGGGGCGTACCTGAGAAAGGCCGTGGGCCTTTACGCCGGCGACGTGGTGGTGGCGACGGGTCCGAAGAGGGCGCTCGTGCTGGAGTCCAAGCTGCCCATGGTGTTCGGGGCGCCCTTGGGGGACAACATGATGACGGGAACGGTAGGGCTTCTGGAAGCCATCCGCAGACGCAAGAACCTGGCCCCCGTGCGTTACGTGTGAGGCCTTGGAGCCGCTGCCGGTCCCGTGCCTCCAGGGCAGGCGGTGGTATCCGGGCAGTTGCATACAAGCTGTGCGGGTCGGGGAGTCACCCGCCGGCTCGCATGGGAATACGAAAAAGAGGAGAAGAACCGATGACGATCGACAAACCGAGTGACAGGGAAGATGAATTCTTCGCGAGGTTGGATGCGGAAAAGGTCAAGAGGCTGCGCGGTTCTCTGGACGCAAGGCGCGAGGAGGAGAGCAAACGGCACAAGGCGCAGGCCCACTGGATGAAGTGCCCCAAGTGTGGGGGGGGCCTCGAGGAGAATAACTATCAGGACGTTATGATCGACCGCTGCACCACCTGCGGCGGGATTTGGCTGGACAAGGGGGAGTTGGAGCTGTTGGTGGAGGCTCAGGCCCGGCTCGGCAAGGGGTTTCTCAACAAGCTTTTCGGGGGCTGATCGTGAGCCGAGCGGCTGGGCCCCCAGAGGCCCAGCCGGCCCTTGCCTCTTGTCTGCCGCTACTGGGCCCGCGGCGCGTGGTCACTCCAACAGCCCACGAACGAACATGCCTACTCCCGCCCCCTTGCTTCTCTCCCCTTGCGCCTTGTGTCAGGTGGACAGGGTCTTGATGAGGACCCCCAGATGGAAACGGGCGTGGCTGATCGGGGCCGCCATGTTGGCGCGGTGGTTGGCCAGTATGCCATCCAGGCGGCCTTCGGTGACGATCCACGGATCCATTTCCTTGGCCATGCGCAAAGAGGCCAACGCGTCGTGCAGGGTCTCTATCCCGTGCCGGGGGGCGAGGGTCAAACGGAAATCGACCCCCGCGGCCTCGAGGATCTCCAGCATGGCGCTGGCAACGCCCTTGGCATAGTAAAAATAGTCGTCGGCACGGAAGGTGCTCACAGGGGTCCCGTCCTCCTCGGTGCGTTTGACCAGGTTCTCGTCGCAGCTTCCCAGCAGGTCCTGGTACGCTTCCAGAAGGGGGATGAGATTGTCCGCACGGGTGTAAAACAGGGCCTTTCCCGCTTGGAGCCTGACGACATATGCTTCCAGCTCCTGGAGCCCTTCGGCGTATTTGCCTTCCGGCGAGGGGAACCAATAGCTCTCCGCCTTGACCATGAACCAGTTCATGGCCCTTTCCAGGTTCGGATCAAAGGACGCGGTGCTGCCCGTACGCGAAAGCCGTTCGGCCAGGGCCATCGCGGTCCTGCGGGTCACCTCGAGGACGCCGAGCTGGTAGTGGTTCACATTGTCCGTGAAATTGAGAATATCGTTGGGTCTCCACCCCCAAAAGCGTCCGTGCAGTTCGTGGTCCAAGGGACGTATGACGGCCTCCAGAAAGAGCAGTCCCGGACGCCTCTCCTCGGAGGGGACCGCCTCGGACCGGGGCTCGGAAGACGGGGTCTTGGGCATGTCTCGGGTCGCCGGGCTTTTTTCCGGTTCGGTTCGGGTCCTGGGCTCCACAGTTTCCGAGGCTTTGGTGGTGGGGGACTCTCTTTCTTGAGGTGCCATGCTCACCTGAGGGGTTTGGCTGCGTTCTTTCACGGTCGTGAGCGAAGGAGGGGTTCCGACCAGACCCAGGACCGCCGCTGTCACCCAGAGAAGCACCCCTGCCCCCACCAGGGCGATGACAACCCGCTTGTACAGGAATGCCTTGTAACCGCGCTTTGCGTTGTTCGCGCCATTTTCTCTGTTGTCTTCTTCCATTGCGCTCCTTCCTGCCTTCAGCCTGTCCGCAAGGTCCGATTGTCACCGATGCGCAAGGTCACCCTCTTGGAATCGAAGAATTCGAGAAGTGGTATGACGTACTTGCGGGAGGCTCCGGTCATTTCCTTGAATTCCGGTGTGCTGATGGTGCCGTGGACCTTCAGGTGGTCCACGAGCCTGTTCTTCAAGTCCTCCAGGGTTTCCGCGTCAAAAAAAAGGTCCTCCTTCACTTTCACCAGAACGCCGCCCTCTATCATGTGCAGCAGGACATCCTTGCCGCGGTCGCCGTCCAACCGCAAGGACTGGGCCAGCTCTTTGAAGTACGGAGGAGTCAGACCGCTTTGCCTGTAGGCATCTCTGATCTTTCTTTCCAGATCCGCCTGTTCTTCTCCCAGGGCCACGGTATGCCCCGAGAGGCGGGCGATGTCCTCCTCCAGGGTCAGTTCCCCGCTGTGAGCCATCCTATCCAGGAGGAGGGCGAACAGTCTGGGGCTCAAGTCGGACGGGAATTTCGATTTGAGCTCCTCTTTGGGCATGCCCCCTTTCAAGGGGTGGTCCCTGTGGTACTGCTCGAGCCATGTGCGGGCCTGCTGCTCCAGTTCTTCCATCACCCGATGGTGCACGTAGGTTTTGTTTTCACGTTCCGTCTGGATGAGGGTCCTCTGGGACAGGAGATGTTCCACGTGCTGGTGCAGTTTCTTGGCCGGAAGATTGGTCATGACCGCAAGCTGCGGCGGACCGACGCCGTGGTAGCCCGAGTCCGCCGCCAGCAGGGCGACAAGCTCTTGCGGGGATGCATCGGCCATGCGTTCCAGGTCTTGGAGGACAGGGGCCTTGAAGCGTTTGTGTTTCGCAGGGACAGGGTTCAAAACCGTTCCCCCCCCGACGGTGTGGACGGGAGAGTACGTTCGGATGACGAAGCGGTCGTCCCGAACGATACACACGGGCTCGTCCAATCGGATCTGGACCAGGGCCGACTCACCGGGCAGAAGCTCCTCGCGGTCGAGCAGGATGACGTTTCCCAGTATTTCACTGGTGCCGGTGTGAAAGCGCACCTTGTGGCGGTTTTTCAAGGGGCGGGAGTTGCCCTCCAGCAGGTGGAGCCGCACATCGACCATGTGGCTGGGCGTCAAGGTTCCGGGCAGGGCCACCACGTTTCCCCTCTGGATGACGGCTCTGTCCAGCCCCTGGAAGTTTATGGCGGTGCGCATCCCCACCTGTGCTTCCGTCACGCTTTCATTGTGGACCTGCAAGCCGCGCACCTTCGATTTGATGGCCGAGGGGTAGACCATGATCGTATCGCCCACCTGGACCTTTCCCGAAATGAGGGTGCCCGTGATGACCGTTCCGAAACCCCGCATGCTGAACACACGGTCCACCGGAAGGCGGAAAAGCCCCGAAGTGGAGCGCGCGGGTACTTCCTTGCAGACCCGGTCGATCACTTCCTTGAGGGTGCCCATGCCCTCTCCCGTGACGGCAGAGACCGGAACAATGGGGGCCCCTTCCAAGAAGGTGCCCTGGAGAAAGTCTTGGATCTCCTCGGTGACAAGGTCGAGCCATTCCCCGTCCACCATGTCTGTTTTGGTGCACACCACAAGGCCGTGGCGGACTTCCAGTAGGGAGCAGATGTCCAGGTGCTCGCGGGTTTGGGGCATGACGCCTTCGTCCGCGGCGATCACCATGGCCACGATATCGATGCCTGTGGCCCCTGCCACCATGTTCTTCACAAATTTCTCATGGCCCGGCACATCCACGATACCCAGACGCTGGCCGCTCGGAAGATCGAGGGAGGCGAATCCCAGCTCGATGGTTATCCCCCTTAGTTTCTCCTCCTTGAGCCTGTCGGTGTCGATTCCGGTAAGGGCCTTGATAAGGCTTGTCTTGCCGTGGTCAATGTGTCCCGCGGTTCCGAGAACGATTTGCTTCATGGGCCGCTCCGGTTTTCCGTTTGCTGGCGTGGAAACGTTCCAGTGCATAAGCCATTGCCACCAGGAAAACAGCCAGGGCGCCCACCCATAGAGGACGGGCGCCCGGGTAAAAAAACCTGGTGAGAAGGACCGCGAAAAACCCGCCGAAAAAGAGCCTCAACAAGAGCACGTACAGACGATTCACGGCTGCTCCCCCTTTCAGTCCGCCGCGAGGCGGGACGCACAGCCACCGGCGCCAAAACCGGGAGTGCCGGCAGGGAAAACGCACGGTTTGCAGGGGAACTGGCCGGCAGCTCTCTCCGGCGCCGAAGCGGCCGTCTGGCGGGAAGTTTGAGAGTGGCAATACGGTTTACATATAGGAGAACCCGGGCCGGGTCAACAACAACTTGCGCGCCTTCCCCGGATGGGCAAGGGGTGGGCCTGGCAAGGACGGTTCCGGCGCCATGGGAAGCTCGCGAAGCGGAATATTTCTTGAAACGGTGTGGAATTCGTGTTAAAGAAGCATCGTCTCAATGTGGTGGATGTAGCTCAGCTGGTGGTAGCACCGGGTTGTGGCCCCGGAGGTCACGGGTTCAAGTCCCGTCATCCACCCCATCGCCTACCCCATGCGCCCGTAGCTCAGCTGGATAGAGCGCCGGACTTCGAATCCGTAGGCCGGGGGTTCGAATCCCTCCGGGCGTACCAATGATTTCAAGTGGTTAGAGACTTAGGTCTCAGCCCTTTTTTCTTTTGTGCTCCCAAAGCCCCACATCCTTGCGGTATACTGGCGCCTCCACCACCACAGGCGCCGGATCCGGTGTGGTCCCGTCGCCGCTGTCCTCGCCCCATTCATTTATGCCCTGAATGACCTCGCGCTCCGAGAGCCGGGCCAGGTCCTCGACCACAAAATCCGCCAGAGGAACGGCAAATGGGGAGGTCCATAAAGCGTCGAATTCCTCTCCCACCCACTCCACCGCCTCAGGCGAACTATCCTCCCAGATCAGTTCGTAGTTCATCTGCCAGGCGGACTCGGGTTCGTTGGCACTGCCGAGAAAGCAGGTCTTGGACCCGTCCGACAGCGTGATCACTCCGGCTTTTCCATGGATAAGACCGAAGGCTGCCTCAGGAAGGACCCGCACCTCCAACTTTCCGCTTCTGAGCAGCTCGAACAACCTTGCGAAACGCCCCCGGAGTCTCTGCTCTTCCAAGCCACTGAGCTGCCCCTCCGGGTTTGAAGCGCACCAAGAGCGCCGCAAGGCAATCTTGGCGGCCCTTGCGGTCTTCACATCCTCCGGACTCAGATCTGAATGGCACACAATGCGCACGGCACCTTGGACCGATTCCAGTGCCTCACCCGCCACCTCCACGCGGGAGGAGCTGAAATACGCGGCAATGCGGTCATACGCCTTCGCACCCTTCAGTTTTTCGCAGAGAAAGGAACGGTCGAGCCGGCGGCGGCGGGAGGAAAAGCGACGTATGGGGGATGCGTGCACCTCTGTCTTCATGGGCAAGCTCCATAGGCCGGAAGGATCAGGAGGACTCGTGCGCAAGCAGGCGCTGCACCAAGTCTTCCTTCCAAACAGCATCGGGAAGCACGTCCTCCAACCTCGCCTTGCACAACGTGAGGAGGGGCGAGGCGTTGACCACTGCTCCGTAGGTCAAAACCGCATCACCGGACATCCCGCACCTCATCAAGGACGGAATCGGCGCTGTACTGGTACGGAGTGGTTCCGATGCGGGAGATGGCGAGGAGAAAATCAAGCCGGCTGAGCCCTGCGATTTCAGCGGCCTTGTCCTGGGAAACAATCCCCATCTCATACCACTTCGCCGCTGCCAGCAAGCGTATCTCAGCGGCAAACTCCTCCGGCGTCTTGCGAAGGGCCGGGAGAAGTTCCTCATCGAACTCCACCATCACCTGGAACTTCATGGCCGACTCTCCAATATTTGTCGTCCGGGTGGTCTCACTTCATTCTCGACGAGCAGTCTCCAAACGGTCGTGAGCTTTCGGCAAGCCTGCATGAAATGCCCGGCGGGAGGTGGTATGTTCGGCTGAATCCTGAGAACGGAAGATGGCGCGAAGAATCTGTTCTGATTGGCAGCACGTCTACGGCCATCCCGTCCATTTTCTTGAGACCTTCGTTGACACCGAACGCTTCCAGGCCACTTGCTATCGAGCTGCCAACTGGCTGCAT
>Ga0209163_1000872_pt1 | contig 42542 bp, 35 predicted proteins | sample MTBAKSrepl2MetaG_FD_187457 | JGI IMG/M metagenome (GOLD analysis project Ga0209163, IMG submission 187457) | Enrichment culture microbial communities om Arthur Kill intertidal strait, New Jersey, USA, that are MTBE-degrading - MTBE-AKS2 (Arthur... | ecosystem: Environmental > Aquatic > Marine >...
CACAGAGGGGAGTATTCAGTTTTCCTCTATCGGGAGATACCGATAGAGGAAAAGAACCTCTCAATGATCAAGTTCCTGATGCACCGTTCTTGATGGATTGCCGGAGCTCTGAGATCCCTGTGCCATGTGTGCATCACGTTTAGCCCATGGTGGCAGAATCTTTTTGTTTGCCCCGGTCATCTGACCGGGACAAACAAAAACTCTTCTCCGTGTCCTCTGTGCCTCTGTGGTGATAACTCGATTTTGGACAGGCATGTGCGCAGGTTCTTTGCGATCGGCCCGGAACGTTTGTGGTTGACGGCCATGGGTTGGAGTAATTCGCATCAGAGCCCCGAAGGAGCGTTGTATGAAATCCGCTTGGCGGATTTCATTTGGAGGAACCAGGGATGACCATGCCGAGCCTTTTTGATTACCGGGAAGTCGTCGGACCGGACATTATTGAGGAGCTCACGATACTCGCCTCCCACGTAGGCGACCGGTCGATCAAGATGGTCAACTCCACGGCTGTGGGAGGAGGCGTGGCTGAAATGCTTCACCGCGTGGTGCCGCTTCTCAACGAACTCGGCGTTCAGGTGGCGTGGGATGTGATCAAGGGGGATGAGCCTTTTTTTGAAATCACCAAGTCTTTTCACAATGCCTTGCAGGGAAAAGAAGAGGTCTTCTCCGAGGATGTTTTCAAAACGTATCTGGAGTACAACGCGATGAATTTCAGGGCCATGAGCTTTGATCAGGATCTCATCGTGATCCACGACCCGCAGCCGGCCGCCATGATCCGGTGGATGAAGAGCCGGAAAAACCGGTGGGTCTGGCGGTGCCACATCGACCTGTCCCATCCCAACCGGCAACTGTGGGAATTCCTGCAGCCCGTGATCGAAACCTATGATGCCGCCATCCTGACGTCGGCGCTTTTCTCCCCTCAGCTTTCCATCCCCCAGTACCGGTTCTACCCGGCCATCGACCCGCTGGACGACAAGAACAGGGACCTGGAGCCTTCCTATGTGGACCAGGTGTTCGCCAAGTACGCCATCCCCAGGGACAAGCCGATCGTGACACAGATATCCAGATACGATCCGTGGAAAGATCCTGTCGGGGTCGTTCAGGCATTCAAGATCGCGAGAAAGTACGTGGACTGCCGTCTTCTCCTCGTGGGAGATAAAGCGGCGGATGATCCTGAGTCGGATAAAATCCTTGCTCACGTGAGGGACGAGGCGGGCGACCATCCGGACATTCACATCCTCCTGTTCAGCCCGTCTATTGCCGCAGAGATCAATGCCTTTCAGCGGGGTTCGGATATCGTGCTTCAGAAGTCTCTGCGGGAGGGGTTCGCCCTGACTGTTTCCGAGGCGCTCTGGAAGCACCGGCCGGTGATCGGCGGTGCGGTGGGAGGCATCCCTGCTCAGATCATTGACGGACACACGGGCCTGCTGGTTCACACCGTGGAAGGGGCAAGTCTTGCCATTCGTTCCCTGCTCAACCAGCCCGGCTATGCGAGCCGGCTCGGTGAAAACGGGTATTGCCGCGTAAAAGACGAGTTTCTTATCACCAAGAACCTCAAGCGATACCTCCTCCTTCTCCTCGCCCTCGACAAGACAAAAGAAGGAACGATCTTTTTGAGCTGAAAACCAAGAGGAGCGTGCTTCAAACGATTCAGGCTCTGTGCCTGAAAATGTTTATCCTTCCGATCTTCCCCATATTGTCACACCCGAGCCGATTTTTGTAAGGAACGCCCTGGTCCGGGGCCTGTTCAGGCCTGGCCGAGATACCGCCCATGGTGACATTTAAGTATCCGACATCACACACGTTTCCAGTGGCGTGCGGCCGAGATGGAACGGTTCTTGCTTAAAAGATCAGCGCCCATGCCTTCTTGGGGGGAGGCCGTTCGAACGTAGAGGAACATGGGCCCCATTGCCCTCGTTCCCCGTCCCGCACATCCTAGGGGACGGGGAATCGAGGGCAAATCTTCTTGACTCCACCCGCTTTTTGCTGTTTCATAACTGCCGACACGAAGACCCGCCGGTTTAACCTCTAAGAGGGAGGTTGCACCGTGATTCATTTCCTCAACATTTGCTCGCCCCTTTTCGTTCATGGTTCCATATCCTTCCATCCCTCGGGACAGGCTTTTTTCAAAGGGGGGGAAGTTGCTGCATATCCTTGGCTCTCTCCCTTTGTCACAGGGGGATCGAGGTTTGCCCGCCTCTGGAGGGGGGATTTTTAAAGACTTCAACACGGCTTGAGGAGGAAAACATGGCGATCATCACGATTTCGAGAGGGACATTCAGCGGAGGTAAGGCGCTGGCGGAACGGCTGGCTGAGCGACTCGGATATCCATGTCTGAGTCGCGAACAAGTGGTAGGTTATGCGGCGAGAGAATACGGCATTGCGAAAGACGATCTTGCTGCGGCTTTCAGTGAGCCTCCTCCTTTCTGGGAGCAATTGCCGGGAAAGCGGATTGCCTACCTGAAATGCGTTACCGCCACCATCCTCCGGCAAATCGAGAAAGGGAACCTGATCTACCACGGCCATGCCGGGCATCTGTTGCTTCGCCGCGTTTCCAGCGTCCTTCGGGTCAGGGTGGTGGCGGACATGGAATTTCGCATCAAAGGAGCCATGGAGAGGCTGAAGGTCAGTCGCGATGCAGCCGTCGCACACATTGAAAGAATCGACAATGCGCGAAGGAAGTGGAGCCGGTTCCTCTATGGCATTGAATGGGGAGATCCCGATCTCTACGACGTGGTGTTGAATCTGGAGCGGCTGAGCATTGAAGGAGCTTGCGATACCCTCATTCGCATGGCAACACTGCCGGAGTTCACCCTGACGCAGGCCTCGGAGAAAGTCTTGCAAGATCTCACCCTCAGCAGCAGGGTGTGGGCCGCGCTGGCCAAGAACGAATCGACCAAGAGGCTGGCGGTCAAGGTCTCCGCGGACGGAGGCCTGGTCACCGTCGAGGGAAGTGTGGGATCGCAAAAGGCGGTGGATGTCATCCCCGAAGTGGTGCGGCAGGTGGAAGGGGTCAGGGAGATCCGATGTGACGTGGGGGTCGGTTCGGATTGGTACTGGTAGGGCCTGATCCGCACGGCGGAAAGCAGGGCATTCGAACTGCGTCGTCAGGTCAAATTAAGGATTGACCTTCGTGTTTTATCGAATATAATACCCTCGCTCCGGGGGAACGTATGGGGGAGCGACGCGGGAAGTCGTAGATCTCGGAGCGGTGCATTGAACCTTGCCTTGCGGGAAAGAGGGATCCGGCAGGAAAGAATCCCTTTGCCTCCATCGCGTCGACAACATGAAATCCTGCACGGTGTCGAAAACGAATTGGCCTCAGGGATATGGTTTCCCTGCAGGGCACCCGGCCTTCACTTCCAGCGATAGGAGATGGAACATGACGCTTATCAAAGAACACCTCGTCAGAAGGACCTATGACAATGTGGGGTTGTCCAAGTCCAAATCTTCAGAGGCGGTCGAATCCCTCTTTGAAATTATCAGGGACACCCTGGCTGCAGGGGAGGACGTCCTCATCTCAGGTTTCGGGAAATTCTGTGTGAAGAGCAAGCTCGAGCGGCGGGGCAGGAATCCGGCCACGGGTGAGGACATGATTCTGGGGGCGAGAAGGGTCGTGACCTTTCGATGCTCCCCGGTGCTCAGGACGAAGATCTCAGGAGACGACACGGGGCCGTTATAGCTTTTGTCAGACACTTACCAAATTGAAATAGAGGGATCGAAGGAGAGCGGATGCTTGAATCGGATAGGCGAGTCGCGCTGGAAAACGAACCGGATCTGAAGGGATACAAGGAGGAGATTTTACCGGTCAACAAGGCCAGATTGAGACTTGAAAGAGACCTCTACTTCGTCGGGTCGACTCAGCGAGGCTATGAGGTCGAGTTTGACGTGAAATACGAGGAGGGCTGTTCCCCGACCGAAACGTTGCTCTTGAGCGTAGCCGGCTGTATATCGATCGATGTGGTCCACATTCTGCGCAAAATGCGATGCGCGGTGTCCGCCTATGAAGTCGAAGCCCAAGGGGCTCGCAATCTGAATCCCCCTCAATATTACCGGTCCTTCGACATCATGATCCGAATTTCCGGAGAAGGCGTAACCCCCAAGAAGCTTGATCGAGCCATCCAACTTTCTCTCACCAAATACTGCTCCGTGTCTCATTCCTTACGCCAGGACATCCCGGTGAACGTGACGTATCAGATTGGATGAGGCCGAGAACCGCTCTCGCCTTTTCACCCCAGAATGTTCTTGTACACCCTTCCGCCCTGCCCAAACCCTTTCCCATCCGGGGTGGTTTCCTCCTTGAACGGCAAGAGCCTTTGTGGCATCATGGCCTCTCATCCCGCTCAGGCGCGTGCGGCTCAATCAAGGCGCGGGCTTTTCATCTTTCAAAAGGAGGGATAAGATGGCCGCCATCAGGAGAATTTTGTGTCCCACGGATTTCAGCGAACCTTCCATGGAGGGGATCAAAGCGGGCAACGACCTGGCCTTGCGTTTTTCAGGAGAGGTCGTGCTGATCCACGTGATTCCGCCGGTTCATGCCATTACACCGGCCTTCGTCTCTTCGGGCAGAATGCTGGGGGATTATTACGAGGAAATGGTGCGGGTCGCGAAGGATGCTTTACAGGAGACGGCGGAGCGCCGTTTCTCAAAGGACATCCCGGTACAGACCCTGGTGCTCCGGGGGAATCCCCCGGATGAAATCGTTCGTACCGCGGTCGAGCAAAGGGCGGACATGATCGTCATCGCCACCCACGGGTCTTCAGGCATGCACCGATCCCTGTTCGGGTCGGTGGCCGAAAAGGTTCTGAGGCTGTCGACGGTCCCTGTGATGACCGTGCCCGTGGCTGAAAAGGGAAAGGGGAGAGGTCAATAAAAGCCGCGGCCGTGAGGTGCACGGCCGAGATCGTGAAATCCGCATTTCAGTGCAGTTCACGAACCCTGGTCCTCAGGGGCAGGTCAGAGACAATTGGCTATGCCTGTGGGAGTGAGAAGGCTCTAAATTCGAAGCACGAAATTCGAAATCCGAAACAATCCATAATGACAAAAATTCGAATGACCCAAGCAATAAGCGTACCTGGTACCGCGATTCTCGTTTTGTTTTTGTCATTAGGACATTTGGTATTCGAATTTGTTTCGTATTTCGATCTTCGGATTTCGGATTTTGGCGAGGCTACAGCAGCAAATCATGCCCTCTGGGCTTAGACCAAAGCCGGGCCCTCTGGACCCGGATTTTTACATCAAAGGGGAGGGAGGAACAAGATGGAGAAGATGAAAGTCAGGGAACTGATGCGACCGGTGGAGGAGTTTCCCCGAATTTCCAGCCAGGCCACTTTTATGGAGGCCGTGGACGCCCTTGAAAAGGCCCAGAAGGTTTTTAGCTCAGGAAAGGCATCGCAGAGGATCCTGCTCGTCTACGATGAGGCCGATCAGATCGTGGGCAAACTCTCTCCCATGGATGTGGTGCAGGGTTTGGAGCCGAACTACGACCGGATCGACGACCTCAAGAACATTTCCCACTATCGTCTGGCTGCGAGCACGCTGGAATCGATGAAGGAGCAGTTCCGTTTGTGGCAGAGGCCGCTCTCTGAATTGTGCAAAAAGGCTTACAACGTGAAAATCCAGAATTTCATCAAGCTGCCAAGCCCCGACCACATGGTAAACGGTGACGACAAAATGGACAACGCCTTTCACCTCTTTGTGGTGGGCAGGCACGATTCCCTGTTCGTCAAGGACGGGGAAAAGATTGTGGGCCTGATTCGATTCTCCGACGTGTACAGCAAAATCGCACAGACCATGAGGGAGTGCCCTATTCCGGAATAGGGCTTCCAGGGGACCGGAGACGTCGAATACATCCAGCCTCCTTCGCGTATCGGCGTTCCGGCAATGACCCTGAGCGCCGCCCCCCTTCATCTGCCGGGTTTCTAGGCAACGGCGGGCCCTGCATCCCTAACCTCGGGAGGAGACTGGTCCGCGAACTGGGCGAAATTGTCGTGAAAGAGCACGGCGAGCTTCTTTGCCTTCACGTCATACTCGGATGAATCAGGCCAGGTGCTGCGCGGATCCAGCAGCGTCGGGTCCATCCCGCGAACCTCTTTCGGCACGAGAAATCCGAAGAGGGGATCAGGCCTGAAGGGGGCTTTTTCAAGTGACCCGTCGAGGGCTGCGTTGAGCAGGAGCCTGGTGTGCTCGATCTTCATGCGGGAGCCTGTCCCGTAAGGCCCCCCCGTCCAGCCGGTGTTGACAAGCCAGCAATTGGCGTGATGCTGCCGGATCTTCCTGGCCAGGAGCTGAGCGTAAACCGAGGGGTGGCGCACCATGAAAGGCGCGCCGAAACAGGCACTGAAGGTGGCGCTCGGTTCCGTGACGCCCTTTTCCGTGCCGGCCACCTTGGCGGTATAACCGCTGATGAAATGATACATGGCCTGTGCGTCCGTGAGCTTGGCGATGGGCGGAAGAATCCCGAAGGCATCGGCGGTCAGCATGACGACATTGCGTGGATGGCCGGACATCTTGGAATGCACAACGTTGGGCAGATGGGTGATGGGATAGGATGCCCTTGTGTTTTCCGTCAAAGAGGCGTCATCCAGATCCAGCCTTCGCGTGGTGGTGTTCATGGAGACATTTTCAAGGATCGTCCCGAAACGCCGGGTGCACTCATAGATCTCGGGCTCGGCTTGCCTGGAAAGATGAATCACCTTGGCGTAACACCCGCCTTCGAAATTGAAGATGCCTTCATCCGACCAACCGTGTTCATCATCGCCAATGAGAAGCCGGCCGGGGTCGGCCGAAAGCGTGGTCTTGCCCGTTCCCGACAGCCCGAAGAAAACAGCAACGTCCCCGGGATTGTGCTTGTTGACATTGGCCGAGCAATGCATGGGAAGGACTTCCTGGGTTGGAAGCAGGAAGTTGAGGACCGAGAAAATGGATTTCTTGATCTCTCCTGCATAGGCGGTCCCGCCGATGAGCACCAGCTTCTTGCTTAGATGAAGAGCCACGAATGTGCCGCTTCTCGTACCGTCTTCTTCAGGGTCTGCAATGAAGTTAGGGCAGTGCAGCACGGTGAAATGGGGAACAAAGGACTTGATGATCCGCCGGTCCCTCGGCATCTGAATGAACATGTTGCGGGCAAAGAGGTTGTGCCAGGCAAATTCAGTGATGACCCGGACGCGCTCACGATATTTTTCATCGGCGCCCGCATAGCAGTCCTGCACAAAGACGGTTTTTCCCCGCAGATAAGCCGCCATGCGCCTGTGGAGGGCGTCGAATCTTTCCTCGGGATACTTCACGTTGACCTTGCCCCACCAGATTTCACCGGTGGTATTCGGTTCGTCGACAATGTACTTGTCTTTGGCCGCCCGGCCCGTGTGTTGCCCCATGCTGACCACCAGGGGGCCCAGGTGAGCGATCTGACCTTCATAGCGCCTGACCGCAAGTTCATAGAGATCCGGGGTGGAATTGTTCCAATAGACCTGCCTCAGATGGGTCAGTCCGATTTGATCAAGCCGGTAGTCCGGTACGAGATCTCTGTTTTCCATGGCAAAGCTCCTTTTCTTGTCCTGTTTTGAAACGCCTGGGCCTGCATCGGGTAAGGCTTTCAGTCCCATGCGGCGAGGTTTACGATTTCACGGGTGGAGGCCTGCTCGACGATTCTGCCGAGGTACATGACGGCGATCCGTGAACTGATGTATTTGACCACAGCAAGATCGTGGGTGATGAAAAGATAGTAAAGTCTGAAATCCTTTTTGAGGGGTTTCAGAAGTTCGAGAACTTGACGGCCTGGGCATTGAGCGGAGTTCCGTCATGAAAGGTGATCTCTTTTTTGAGCAAGGGGTTACTCCTCCAAAAGTCCCCGAGGTTCTCCCGGGGCTTACGCCAGGGTGTTCTTGTACATCTTTCCGCCCTGCACGATGACAGGAATGTTCTCTTGATAGTTCTGTATGAGGGCGATGTCCTTCAGGGGATCCCCCGCAACCAAAATAAGATCGGCCAGCTTCCCCGGTTCAAGGGTTCCCAGATCCTTCTCTTTTCGGATCAGTTCCGCGTTGGTCTTGGTGGTGGCCACGATGGCTTTCATGGGGCCGAGCACGCGGGCCTTCAGCTCCAGCTCCATGCCCTTGAAAACCTGCATCGGGCCCAGGAGGTCGCTGCCGGATGCGATGTTCACCCCCGCCCGGTGGGCCGTGGCCAGGGCTTCGAGGGCCTTCTCTCTGGCCTCGTTGATCTTCCTCACATTGTTTTCCGGAATGCCCAAATCCTTTCCCATCCGGGAGATCATCTCGTAGGTGACGATGGTGGGAACGAGAAAGGCGTTCGCATCCCGGATGGCCACGGCGGATTTTTCCGTGAGCAGGTTTCCGTGTTCGATGGAGCGGATTCCCGCCTGAATGCTGTTCAGAATGCTGCGGTCCGAGTAGCAATGGGCGCTCACGTACTTGCCGGCTGATTCCGCTTCGAAGACTACCGCCCCCAGCTCATCCAGGCCGTACTGCGAGGTGTCGATCTCATCGCTCGGAGACATGGCTCCTCCGCCGGCCATGACTTTAACGTGATCAACCCCTTTGCGAAGCTGCTGCCGCGCGGCCCGGCGGACTTCGTCCACCCCGTCGCAGACCCGGGTTGCCAGGCCTGCAGCCTGATCCACGGGAGCGTAGATTTCTGTGGGCAGGCGAAAGTCCCCGTGCCCTCCTGTCTGTGAAAGGGGCTGAGCGCAGACCAAGAGCCTTGGACCAGGAGCCAGTTCCTGCGCCACCGCTTCTCGAAATCCGGGGTCAATGCCGCCCGCATCCCTCACGGTCGTGAAGCCCTGGTCGAGGGATTCCTTCATGACCTTGAGGGTGCGAATGACCAGCATGGAAGGGAAATACCGTCTCTGCTGCTCCATGATGTTCGCATCGACCGCCCCGAGGTGCACATGGGCATCGATGAGTCCCGGAAGCAACGACCGGCCCTTGCAGTCTATGACGAGTGCGCCCGAAGGCAACGGGCCGGGACTTCCGGCCAAGACTTCCCTGATTCGATCTCCTTCGACGACAACGGAACCGTTTGGAATGGGATCGGCCCCTGTGCCGTCTATGATCACGGCCTCTTTGAAAACAAGGATCTCTTTCTTTTCATTCATCGCGTTATCCTCTTGTGGGGAAATTTTTGTGAAGTGAATAAAGAATTTTAAAATCTCCCACAGAGCTCGCTGTTCTGTCAAGGCCAAAATGTTTCCATCCCCCAAGCGAAAGGGCCGCCTCGCCGGCGTTTCGTCCTTGAAGGATAAACCGCTTTGTGGCATCATGGTCACGCAGTCCGCTCGGGGGCCTGCGCGCAATCACGGCCCGGGCCACAGACATGTCAAAAGGAGGGATGACATGGCCGCCATCAAGAAGATTTTGTGTCCCACCGATTTCAGCGCCCCTTCCCTGGAGGGGATCAAAGCAGGCAACGATGTGGCCTTGCGTTTTTCAGAACAGATCGTGCTGGTCCACGCGATCCCGCCGGTTCATGCCATTACACCGGCCTTCGTCTCTTCGGGCAGAATGCTGGGGGATTATTACGAGGAAATGGTTCGGGTCGGTGGCCGAAAAGGTCCTGGGACTGTGGACGGTCCCTGTGATGACCGTGCCCGTGGCTGAAAAGGGAAAAGGGGGCGGTCAGTAAAAGCCTCGGCCGTGAGGTGCACGGCCGAGATCGTGAAATCCGCCTTTCACCTCTTTGTGGTGGGCAGGCACGATTCGTTGTTCGTCAAGGACGGGGAAAAGATCGTGGGCCTGCTTCGATTCTCCGACGTGTACGGCATCGCGGAGACCATGCGGCAGTGCCCCATGCCGGAGTAGGGCCTTCAGGGGGCTCCTGGGTGTCAAAACAATTATGCGACCCTTAATAAAAGCAACATGAAAAGGAGGATTTGTCCGTGGTGAAAGCCAGAGGCTACGAAGGCCTGACCGTGACGCCCGGCGAGGACAGGCTGATGAACCTGCTCAACAAGGTGATTCGCGGCGGGGTAAGAATCCTGGCCGTGTTGATGGTCCTGGTGATCCTGTGGGGAATCGGGGATGTCGTCTGGGTCATTTACCAACACATCGTGGAGCCTCCTTTCCTGATCCTGAAAATCACGGACATCCTGGACACGTTCGGCGCCTTTCTCGCGGTCTTGATCGCCATTGAAATCTTCCTGAATATCACCCTTTACCTGAGGGAAGATATCATCCATGTAAAGCTGGTTGTTGCAACAGCCCTCATGGCCATTGCACGAAAAGTCATTGTTTTCGATTTCTCCGAGTTGAGCCATGAACACGTTTGGGCAACGGGGGCGGTCGTGCTGTCTCTCGGGGTTACCTACTGGCTCATTTCGAAAAGAGAGCGCAAGGACGCGCAGCAGGAGTAGCCCTAGGTGGGTGGGGTAAGCCACAGCACATCGTAGGGTTGAAGCGTGATGAAAAGCAGGTCCTGTTTTGTCTTGAACTCCTTTTCACTCAACAGGTCGCGCCAGGCTCCTTCGACCCCTCCTATATCTCTCAGCGGCATCTTGACCTTGCACCTGGATCGGGTCACATTGGTGAGGGTGACGACCCGCTGGTCCCGTTCAGGAGAGGTCCTCATCACCGCAAACACCGCCGGGGACAGGGAAAGAATTTTCTGAGGGCCGTTGGAGTGGAAGGCGCGGTGCTTCGTCCTTGCCTGGATCATTTTGCCGAGCCCTTCGTTGATCCTGTATTTCTTGCTCTTGGGATGTTTCAAAGATCTCAGGAGAGAACGACAATCCACAATGGCGCGGTTGATCACACGGTTTTCACGGGTTGCCTCCACTGCTGCGTGGTCGTTGTGCGTGCCGAAGAGGCTGTGAAGGTAGATGGCCGGGACCCCCTGAAGAACCAGAGCAATGGCCCGGGAGGCAAGAAACCGTTTGATCTGCATGCTAAGCGAGTCGCCGTCCTTTTTTTTGTTCAGGGCGCTGTACCAGGTCATGTTGATCTCATAGGGCACTTCACTGCCGTCTTCCGAGGTCTTGTAGGAAATAAATCCTCCGTGATCGGCCGCTCGTTTGCAAAGGTGATCCACCTCCTCCTGAGAAAGGATATTCTTGGCCCCCAGGAGACCGATCCCGTCGTGGGAATCAAGAAAATTGAGAAAGGTCGCAGTCTCGGAATGGGGTGCCATGGAGTCGGCCCACTTGGAGAGGGCCCTCGCGTCTTCCGTGTAAAAGGTGTGCAGCACGAGCGGCGGCAGCGCGAAGTTGTAAACCATGTGCGCCTCATCCCTGCCGTTTCCAAAGTAAGCGATGTTTTCTTCGTGGGGCACATTGGTTTCCGTGACGAGCGCCACGTAGGGTGCAACGATCGTGAGGATGTCTCGCAAGAGCTTGATGATCTCATGGGTCTGCTCAAGGTGGACGGACCGTGTTCCAGGCTGGTTCCAGAGGTAAGTGACGGCATCGAGGCGGAGGATGTCGGCCCCCCGGCGGACATAGAAGAGAAGGATTTCCATGACCCTCAGAAGAACCTTGGGATTTCGGTAGTTGAGGTCGATCTGATCCGGCGAAAAGGTCGTCCACACGTAGCGCGGTCCGTGGAGGGTCTCATAGCGGGTCAGGATGGGCGTGGTCCTTGGGCGAAAGATCATGCGCCTTTGTGCAGGTGTGAGTTCGTCCTCTGTCGCGAACCAGATGAAGAAGTCCTCATAATCCGGATTGCCCGCCAGGAATTCGACAAACCAGCGGCTCTTGGAAGAGACGTGGTTGATGACGCCGTCGAACATGATCTGGTAGCCGGCTTCCAGGGCTTCGATATCGAGCCACGATCCGAGGAGTGGGTCCACGGTCTCGAAATCTATAATCGAAAAGCCACGGTCCGATGAAGAGGGAAAGAAGGGAAGGATGTGGACGGTGTTGATGGTCCCCCTGAGATACGCGTCGCAGAAATCACCGAGGGTCTTCAGCGGGGACTGTCGCTTCTTGTAGAGCAGATCTCCATAGGTGATGAGGACGACATCCCGTTCCGTGAACCGCTCCGCCGGATTGAAGTCGCGCTCCCGCTCCATAAGCTCGAAGGGCTTGTGGGCATGAAAGACCTGCATGATTCGCTCAATCCCGGTGAGAGCAGACTCGGCGACCGGATCAGGATAGAGAACCCGCAGCCGCCGGAGCATGCGATCACGCACCTCTGGGGGCAGATCGAGGCGAGGCCTGGTAAAGTCGGGCTCAGGATTGAACGTGGTGCCTGTCGTGTCGAAATAGGACATCAGAGGTGCTCCTTCGGCAAAGGGGCGAAGGGAAAGGCTTCTTTCCTTCTAGAAACGGGGTCAACACCGTCATCCATCCCGGAGTCCATGGGATGAAGAGCCTGGGCGGCTGAGGGCCTGAGACGGCTTGCTTCCCGGAAGCCGAATCCGTGGGCGGGGTAAAGGGTTGGAACACTCAGGCGCCCAGTGCCCTGCAGATTTTCTGGAAGTGGTGGCCGTAAATGGCAAGGGTGACGGCCAGCGGGAGCAGGCCGGGCCGCCGGAAAGAAGTCCACAACAGGGTCTTCCAGTATTGGATTCTCTCGCGGCCCAGAACGCCGAGACGGATGCCGGAGCGGAACAGGGCGAGAAAGCGCTGGAGATCGAGGGGGACCCGGATTTCCGGTGCCTGATATTCCCGCAGGAAAGTCCTGACCCGCTTGTAGTAGAGCTTGGGCGAGTAGATCTGGAGCATCAGCTTCCTGTACCCTTCGTTGAGAGTCTCGATGCCCATCCTGGGAATGATATTGGTTGTGCCGCCCACATTGTCTCCAATGAAAAGGCCTTTGAGGCGGTTTTCCTTCTTCAGTCTTTCGTAGAGCCTCGTTCCCGGAGGCGCTTGAAGAGGCCCGACCATGGCGGTCACGATGCCGCTCTTCTGGATGAAGTCGATCTGCCTCTGGAAAATGGAGCGGGTGTCGCTGTCGAATCCGACGATGAACCCGCCCTGCACCTGCAACCCGGCGCGTTGGATGCGGTGCACGTCCTCAACAAGGTCCCGGTTCTTGTTCTGGTACTTGTTGCATTCGGCCAGCCCGGACTCCTCAGGCGTTTCGATGCCGACAAAGACGGCATCGAAACCCGCCTCCACCATCATTCCCATCAGCGGCACGTCATCGGCGAGGTTGATGGAGGCTTCCGTGTTGAAGGGCATTCCCTTCTTTCCCTGTCGCCACCGGATGAGGGCGGGCAGCAGTTCGGATTTGAGATACGTTTTGTTCCCGATGAAATTGTCGTCCACGAAGAAGACCGGCCCGCGCCACCCGAGACGGTAAAGGTCGTCCAGCTCCCGGGTCATCTGCGCAGGGCTTTTCATGCGCGGCCTGTGACCGAACAGCACGGTGACGTTGCAGAACTCGCAGTTAAAAGGGCATCCCCTGGAGAACTGCACGCCCATCCCGCCGTACTGTTTCAGCTCGAGGAGCTCCCACCTGGGAGGAGGCGTGGTGCGGATGTCGCAGAACTCCGGGGTCATGTAAAGGCTCCCCGCGCATCCCTTTTCGAAATCTTCCAGAAAGCGGGGCAGGGTGATTTCCGCTTCGTTCAGCACGAAGTGGTCCACCTCTGCGAACTGTTCATATTCGGCGGTGAACAGGGGGCCGCCGGCAACCACGGTGAGGCCTGCCCCCTTGCACCTGGAAATCACGTCTTGTGCCGACTTCCTTTGCACGGCCATGGCGCTGATGAATGCGCAATCGGCCCAGGCCAGGTCCGTTTCCGTGAGTTTCGTCACATTGAGGTCAACCAGGCGGTGGGACCAGTGCCCGGGAAGCATGGCCGCCACGGTGAGCAGGCCCAGAGGAGGATAGGCGCTCTTTTTTCGAATGAACTTGAGAGCGTGTTTAAGGCTCCAGAAAGTGTCCGGAAATTCCGGGTAAATGAGAAGGACCTTCGTGTTTTTCGGCATCGGCTTTATCCTTGCGGTTGTGTCTTCCTGGCAATGGGGATGCCCGGATTATGCATCAATCGATTTCGAACGTCAAGGGAATGGGAGGGATTCCCTGACGGGCAGGTCCTTTTGATGCGTCAGGAGCTTCGGACGGCCGGGACGGGAGCCTTGACAGCAGGCAATTCATGGTAAGAATAGACCATTAATTTGATGGCGGCGAATCAACATCAAGGACCATTCTTTGGACGCATGAATTCATAAATCCAACCAACCAATGGAGGGCCTATGAACATCACCCAAGAACTCGTTACGCACCATGGGGTTCTGAGACAGCTCTTCGAGCAGTCTAAGACGAACATCGCTGTGGCCGACGATTTCCTCCGCAACTTGATTGTGCACCACACGATGGAGGAAAAATACTTCTATGACCTTTTAGAGCAGGAGACCCAGGCGCACGAGAAGGCCCTGGAGGCGGTCAACGAACACCACATCATCGAACTCATCATCAAGGATCTGGAGAGATTCCCGAGGGATCACGAACGCTTCGCCATCAAGGTGGAGTCTCTGGGAGAATACACGTCGCACCACCTTGACGAAGAAGAGGCCATTATTTTCCCCATGGCCGAGCAATTGTTCCCCCAGGACAGCCAGGCCACCCTCGGGGCCCTCTTCGCGCAGGCCAAGGCCATGCTGCTCGGCATCAAGCTGCCTCCCGTGCCCGGAAAAGCAGGCGCCAAGGCCGCGAAATCGATTGTGGGCGCGAAAAAGAAGGAAGCCCCTGTCAAGGCTGCACCAGCGGGGGCAAAAGCCCTTCCTCCTGATCTCGGCATCGGGAGCCTCAGGAAATGACGCGGTACGCTTCGCTTATAACCGGAATAAGGGAAAAAAGGAATGTTGGACTAATGGGTTTGGTTCTAACAGTCTAAATACCAAGGAGAATGACTATGGATATTTTAAAGAGAGAATTGGCGCCTATCACCCTGGAAGCCTGGGCCGAGATCGACGCGCAGGCCACGCGAAGCCTGACGGCCGCGCTTTCGGGCCGCAAGGTCGTGGACGTCAGCGGCCCCATGGGGACGAACTTTGCCGGCGTTCCCGAAGGACGCCTCGAGTACCCGGCCGGCCCGAAGCCCGGGGATGTTTCCTACGGGATTCACAAAGTGCATCACCTTGTCGAAACCCGCATTCCCTTTGATCTGGACGTCACCGAGCTGGACAATGTGGTGCGGGGAGCCAGGGATATCGATCTGACAAATCTTGAAGAGGCGGCAAGGAAAATCGCCCTGTTCGAGGAAAAAGTCATCTACCACGGCCTGCCCGAGGCGAACATCAAGGGTCTTAAGATGTGTGTGGGAGAAAGCTGTTTGACCATGGGCTCAAGTCCCGAGCAGTTGCTCACGGCCATTGCAGAGGGGATCACCACCTTTGCGGAGCGGTCCATGGAAGGCCCCTATGCTTTCGTGGTGGGGCCCAAGATCTGGAGCAGCATGTCCGCCCATGTTCAGGGCTACCCGGTCAAGATGCAGGCGGAAAACGTCCTGGGCGGCTCCGTCGTCCTGAGCCCTTACCTCAGCGGCCCCCATGAGAATGAAGCCTACATGATTTCGCAGCGCGGGGGTGACCTGGAACTGATCCTTGGACAGGATCTGTCCATCGGATACGAGAGGCATTCGAGCACGAACGTCACGCTCTACATCACCGAATCCTTCACCTTCCGGATTCTTGAGCCCGCGGCCGTGATCCATTACACCGCACGGTAACAGCAGGCTGAAGATCTTCTCTGCTTTTTCGGAAAGGGCCCTGAGCACGGGCCCTTTCCTCGCAATGAAATCCCTATCATTCCCATGGGCCGAAATTTCGGAGCTGTCTAAAGCCGCCATGTTCTCATAAAGGCTCCTTGTCCTTTAGCTCCCGGCCGTCGAGGGTGCAGGGCCGAAGCCGGGGTCGGAGTATAAATCCGGGTCCAGAGGGCCCGGCTTTGGTCTAAGCCCAGAGGGCATGATTTGCTGGTATAGCCTCGCCAAAATCCGAAATCCGAATATCGAAATACGAAACAAATTCGAATACCAAATATCCTAATGACAAAAACAAAACGAAATCGCGGTACCAAATACGCTCATTGCTTGGGTCATTGGAATTTTTGTCATTATGAATTGTTTCGTATTTCGAATTTCGTGCTTCGAATTTAGAGCCTTCTCACTCCCACAGGCATAGCCAATTGTCTCTGACCTGGCCCTGAAGACAAGGGTTCGTGAACTGCACTGAAAAGGGGTGGAATAAGTTGGTGGGAGGGACTAAAATAGCCGGCAAAGTCAAAATTGATGGCTTCGTAAACGCTCATGACCTGGAGGCGGTCACCCCCACCCATGAAAATCCCCCTCCATCCCCCTTTAATAAAGGGGGAGGACAAAAACGAGAGCAGCAAGTTCCCCCCTTTGAAAAAGGGGGGCCAGGGGGGATTTTCACGGTAAAAAGTCGCGTTCACCCTTCGATACCTCAGGGTGAGCGGATCACAAGAATCCTAAGTGTTTGGTTTTCCGTTCGTGGTGAGTCCTTCGACGTTGCTCAGGACCGTGAGCGTGTCGAACGGGTATCGAACCATGAACGGAAAGGCCTCAGCGGACTTTTTACGAATCCGTCAAGATTAGGTTGCGCCATGTTTTGGAGAAGACATCATGGCCCAAATGTATCCGTCGGACATCGACGATGACGAAAAGGCCACAGCAGGAGAAAGGAAAGTCCACCGGTTCCTGAAGGAAGCGGCGAAACCCCATTCCGATTTCGTTTGCTGGTACAAGCCGGCCATTGGAGCCCTGGGCACGGAGCCTGACTTTGTTCTCTTCGGAAAAAAGCTGGGACTCCTGGTCCTCGAAGTGAAGGACTGGGCGCTTCAGCAGATCAAGTCCTACACGCCTTTCGAGTTCACCCTCAGGACGGGCGGCAAAACGGAAAAGAAGCCCAATCCGGACAAACAGGCCAAGGGATACGTGAATGCCCTGATGGACAGGCTCAAGGAATTTCCCGAGTTCCTCTCCGACCTTCCGGGGCACGAAGGGGCGCTCAAGATCCCCATCGGGAGGATGATCGTGTTTCCCAATGTGGACAGCGTCGCTTACTGCGACAGGGCGCTTCAATGGCTCATCCCGTTGGAAAGAGCGCTTTTCAGCGAAGATTTGGCCCCGGGTGGAGCCATGCCGGCAGATTCGTCAGGGAAAAAATTCACCGATCGCGTCTCAGGCGCCTTTCCTTTTCGATTCAGGGGCATGAGCCACAAGGAATTCGAAAAACTGACGCTCCTCATGTGGCCGGAATCCCAGATTGCCCTGCCTCTGCGGGAAGGGCCGGGCAAGGCTCGATTCCAGCGGGAGGTCCAGGCTCTCGACGAAGCCCAGGCAAGGCTGGCCCTTCGTCTCAAATCCGGGCACCAGATCATCAAGGGCCCTCCGGGGGCGGGAAAAACCCTGACCCTGATTCACCGCTGCTGCCACCTCTGCAAGACCCGGGGCAAGCAAAGAAGAATTCTTTTCGTGTGCTACAACATCGCCCTGGTCAGTTACCTGAAAAGGCTCATCCATGAAAAAGGGCTGGGTACGGGTGAAAAGGGGATCCATGTTCACCATTTCTTTCAGCTTTGTGCACGCATTCTCGGCGAACCGCTTCACTATGAGAACGAGGAGCCGGAGTACTACGAATTCGTGGTGGAAGAGACGCTTTCCAGGCTCTCGGAAGGAAAGCACGCTGTGGAGCCCTTTGACGCGATTTTCATCGACGAAGCCCAGGATTTCAGCGGCGACATGATCAGGGCTCTTCTCCTTGTCTTGAAGGAAGACGGGGACCTGGTGATCGCTCTGGATCCGTACCAGGACCTCTACAGGAGAAGGGTTTCCTGGAGCGCCCTCGGCATCAAGGCGCCGGGACGGGTTCATCACTTGAAAAACGCGTACCGGAACACGCAGGAGATTTACCGCTTCACCCAGCGATTCCTGGGAGCGGATAAGGGCCCGCCTCAACAGATGGCCTTCGATCTGGCTTTTCACGGCGAAGCGCCCCTGCTCAGAGCCTTTGAGAGCGACGGGGAGGTGGAAGATTTCATCCTGGCGGATTTGGCGGAGGCCGTCGAAACAGGGCAGTACAAGCGATCGGAGATCGCCGTCATCTATGACGACAAAGTCTACAGCGGGGAGCGCTTCGCTTATGACAACCGGGCTCTTCCCATGCGGCTTCTCAGGAAGATGGATGAAGCAGGCATCCCCGCCACATGGGTTTCCCAGGATGTGAGATCCAAGGAGATGTTCGACGTGACCACGGACAGGGTCTCCCTGATCAGCATCCACAGCTCCAAGGGGCTCGACTTCGACCTGGTCTATCTGGTGGGAATGGATCGAATCCACGGGACGGACAAAACCTGGCCCAATATTCGGATGCTCACCTATGTGGCCATGACCCGGGCCAAATACCGGTTGGTCATTCCCTATGCGGAGGAGACGGAGCTGATAAAGCGGATGAGACTCGGTCTGTAACTTCTTTGCGATTTGAAAAGAACGCACAGGTTGCGGACCCTGCTGGGTAAGAGGGAAGGAGCAGGGAGCAGGGAGCAGGGAGCAGGGAGCATGGAGCAGGGAGCAGGGAGCAAAAATCCCCGGGAGGATTCAGGGTTTGCCGGAGCAATGGGTTGTAACTTCGGACCCGCATTAGGGGGTGTTCTTGCAAGGCCTGTCGTGTTACAATCGGCACAAAAGCAAAGGGGGATGAACCGTGAGCGTGATCGTGGATTTTTCGATTTTTCCCGTGGACAAGGGAGCAAGCGTAAGTGCCTATGTGTCGAAGGCCGTGAAGATCATCCAGGAGAGCGGACTGCCCCACAACCTCGGACCCATGGGCACCTGTGTGGAGGGGGAGTGGGACGAGGTGATGGCGCTCGTGGGGCGTTGCTTCGAGGCGATGAAGAAAGACTCGGGCAGGGTCTACATGACGATCAAAGTCGACTACAGGAAGGGCGCCTCGGGCCGCATGGAGGGCAATGTTCGATCCATTGAGAGCAAAGTGTGAAACGCCCCTGCCATGAAATCTCGCGAAGGAAAGGGGCATGCTCGAATCCTTCAAAAATACGGGGGCACTGAAAGCGCACATCTCCGGAGCCCTCTATAAAGAGGCCGAAACCGCGCGTCTGTATCCCCCGGACATCGCGACGGCGCCGTCCACATCTTCCGTGCTCTTTCTCATGGGCGAGCGGTGTGAGAACGGAAGGCGTCCCGGCGATCCCTGTGTGGTCCTGAATAAGAGATCCGTGAGGGTCCGCCAGCCGGGTGACCTCTGTTTCCCCGGGGGACGCATCGACCCCCGTCTTGACGTTCTTGTGTCCAAGGTTGTGAGGTGGCCTCTTTCCCTGCTGGGCCGCTGGCCCTACTGGTCCCGCTGGCAGACGGATCACGGAAGAGAAGAGACGCAACGCCTGTGCCTCATCCTTGCAGCGGCGCTGCGGGAGAGCGTGGAGGAAATGCGGCTCAATCCTTTCGGTCTCACGTTCCTGGGCCCCATGCCGTCTCAGGATCTGAGCATGTTCAGGAGGGTCCTCTATCCCGTGGTGGTGTGGATCAACCGCCAAAGGCGTTTTTTTCCTAATTGGGAGGTTGAAAAAATCGTACGAATTCCCTTGAGAAGCCTTTTGGACGCGAGTGCCTACGCCTGCTGCCGCATCCATTTCGTACACCGGGACATGGGGACTTTTGTTCAGGATTTTCCTTGTTTCCGCCATGAAAACCAGGGGGAAAGAGAGATCCTGTGGGGTGTTACGTATCGCATTGTCACGGCCTTTCTCGAATCCGCCTTCGGTTTCAGTCCGCCGCTCCTGGAAGGCTTGCCGGTGGTCGAGGGCCGGATGAGCGAGAACTATCTCGACGGCGCCGGTTGATTTCAGGGGGTGTACGAACCGTTGAAGAGAACCGCCGGGCGAAGCCGCAACCATGTCATGAGGGTCTTCGAGACGCTCAGCCCGATCACTGAAGAGGGAAGGTGATGACAAGTAAAGCAGAGAGCGGGCAGGGGGAGGGAAGGCTGCTGGAAATCGTTCTGAAATGCGACACCGCCGGCACCCTTGAGGCGGTGATGTCCAGCCTGAAGAGCCCATCTGTCACGGTCATCCATGCAGGCGTTGGTCCGGTCAGCAAAACGGATCTGTTTGAGGCTGCTCTGGGCAGCAGGCTCGTCGTCGCTTTTGGTGTGGATGTCCTGCCCGGGGTCGAGCCCCTGAGCAAGGAAAAGGATGTGGAAGTGAGGATTTATCAGACCATCTACACCCTGAACGAAGATCTCGAAAAAATTGCCTCCAGCCTGATTCCAAAGGAGCCTGGGGAGAGAATCACAGGCACGGCGAAGGTGATCGCCCTTTTCAAGAGCACCAGAAAGGGGATCATCCTGGGGTGCGAAGTGCTGGAAGGCGAGGTGGCCGTAGGAAAGGATTTCAGAATTATTTCAGGGCCGGGTGTGGTCTACACCGGAAAGATCGAGTCCCTTCACATCGAGGAAAACGAAGTCAGGAAGGCGAAAACAGGGCAGCAGGTGGGTGTGAAGATCGCCGATTTCAAGAGAGGCAGGCTCGGTGATCTCCTGGAGTGTTTTGAGACGCTACGAGCCAAGGGCGATCGGATCTGGAAGCCGAAAGGGGGCGTCGTGAGACGCCAGTGAAGACCACCGTGCTTATCCACGAGGGTTACGGTCAAAAGCGAGCCTGGAAGGGGCGAAAGGGGAGTCTTCAATGGAGCTGCAAGGGCATGAAGAAAAAAACCGGAGCTTGGGCCAGGGAGGCGAGCAAATGGGGCAAGGCGGACACCCATCATCCGGAGGCCGAGACTACCCGGCCCTGGGGGTCCTGATCCTCCTCCTCGCTGCACTGCTGGTCACAGGCTACCTTTCCTTCCAATCCGTCGCCAAGGGTTATGATTTCAAATCCGAGCTTTCCATCAAGGAGTGGATACAAGGTCTGGAGGAGAAAGCCAGGGACTTGCTCAGGCAGGGGGAAAGGATTGGACGAGGAAAAAGGGACACCGCCAAAGAGCATCTTCTGGAAGGCTACCGGCTCCACCGGAAAAAGCGTTACGCCAAGGCGTTGCAGGAATTCGACAAAGCCATACAGATGAATAAGACCAATCCGGAAGCCTATTACTGGAGAGGCCGGACCCTGATCAGCCAGGGCCGCTTTGAACCGGCGGTCCAGGATTTCCAGACGGCCGCAAAACTGAAACCCGACTATGCAGAGGCCTACGACCATTTGGGTTGGCTGTACGAGCGGCTTGGACAAACGGACAACGCGATCGACGCCCTATCCAGGTCCATCGAGTTGAAGCCGGACAACGGGTGGGCGTTCAATCAGCGGGGACGAATGCTGTTCAGAAAAGGCGACAGGGACGGCGCCCTCAGAGACGCGGAAAAAGCCTGCAGCCTCGGTTTCGAGGACGGGTGCAAGGCCTATGAGAAGCTGAAATCGGAAGGCAAGGGCGATTCATAAGCTCCTGAGCGAGGAGATAGCAGGGAGCATCCTCCTTTCCATCCTCCGTAGCAGAGCCACTGCGGAGGACGGGCGCCGAGGCTACGGAGGACAGGTGGAGCAGGGAGCGAGGAGCAGGGAGCGAGGAGTGAACAGAACGGTAGGATGGGTTGAGCACCGCGAAACCCATCATGGACTCATGGTGAATACGGCTATCATCAGACCTTTCAGGATTAAAGACATCCATGACATCATGGAGATCGAGGGCCGGGCTTTTCCCAAGAGCGCCTATCCGAAAGCGCTCATTCTGGAGTATGCCAGAGCGTATCCTGACGGTTTCCTTGTCCTGGAAACAGGCGGCGAGGTCGCCGGATATCTGATTTACGACAGGCGGCAAGGGCACATTCTTTCCATGGCGGTCAGGCCGCTGCATCGAAGAAAAGGACTGGGAAGCGTGCTTTTCACCCACGCGCGAAACCATGCGAGGAAAAGGCTGTGGCTTGAGGTCAGGTCGAAGAACACGGGAGCGGTGCAATTCTACGCAAGGTTGGGCATGACCGTCAGGGGAAGGGTTCCGAACTACTATGAAACAGACGACGCCCTCATCATGATCCTTGAAGAGGAATCGGGTGCAGGGGCGAGGTCTTGACGGCCCATGATCATCAGCGCAAGCCGCCGTACGGATATCGCGGCATTCTACACACCGTGGTTCATGAATCGCCTTCGCAGCGGATGGTGCCGCGTTCCCAACCCCTTCAACCCGCTTCAGGTCTCGGAAATCTCTCTCAGGCCCGAGGATGTGGACGTCATTGTTTTCTGGACCCGGAATGCGCTTCCCCTGCTGCCGCACATCGAGGAACTGCAAGAAAGGGGGTACCGCTTCTACTTCCTCGTGACGCTGATGGACAATCCGCGGGAGATCGATCCCGGGTGCCCCCCTTTGAATACCGCCTTGCGGACCTTTCAAACCCTTGCGGACCGGGTCGGACCTGAGAAGGTGATCTGGCGCTACGATCCCGTCGTGTGCAGCTCCCTGACGGATCCGGATTTTCACAGGCGCGCCTTCGGGAAAATCGCCGGCCGGCTGCAAGGCTATACCAAACGCTGCATCGTCAGCCTCATGCATCCTTACCGCAAGGTGGAGAGGCGGTTGATAAGCAAGGGAATCGAGCCGACGACCTGGGAGGAAAGACATCTCGGGGATCTCATGCGGTCTTTGGCAAAGGAAGCCGGCGAACGAGACATGGAGATTCTGAGTTGCGCTTCAGCGGTAGACCTCGAGAGGTATGGGATCAACCGTGGAAAATGTGTGGACGACACGTACATTCGCGAGGTCTTCGGCATCGAGGTTACGCACAGGAAAGACCCCTCGCAGCGTGGGGCGTGCGGGTGTGTGGTGAGTAAGGATATAGGAATGTATGACACATGCCTGTTCGGATGTCTCTACTGTTATGCCACCAACCGTTTTGAACGAGCCCGTGAAAACTACCGCCGCCACGATTCCACGGGCTCCTCCTTGCTCCCGCTTCCCTGAAGAGGCAGAATTTTTTCGCAGGGCATGAGGCGTTCTTTCATGAAAAAATCCGCAATTCCCTATGGCTATGTGATTGTCGCCGCCTGTGCCGCTATCCAGGCGACGGGCGTGGGGACCTACGGCACCTTCGGGGTGTTTTTCAAACCCTTGCTTGCCGAGTTTGAGTGGTCGAGGGCCGCCCTTTCCGGCGCTCACTCTCTCACCTTCCTGATGGCAGGCATCGTCGGCATCCTCGTGGGCCGGTTGAACGACAAGCTTGGTCCGAGGATCTTGATGTCGGTGGCAGGTTTTTTTTGCGGGATCGGATTCATGCTCATGTCGAGGATCGACGCCGTCTGGCAACTGTACCTGTACTACAGCATCCTCTTCGGCATAGGGTTAGGCGCGGTCGATGTCATCGCCCTCAGCACGACCGCGAGGTGGTATGTGCGGCGAAGGGGGGTCATGACAGGCATCGTGAAGATGGGAACAGGATCAGGGCAATTCATCATGCCCCTCCTGGCCAGCGGGTTCATCGGCGGCTACGGCTGGCGCACGGCCTACATCATCATGGGTGCCATGGCCATGGTGCTGCTCATGTTCGTCGCCCAGTTTCTGCGCCGGGACCCTGCTTACATGGGACTCTTGCCGGACGGCGGGGGGGTGTCAAAAACCGTGGGGTCGGATCCCTTCCAGGCAGGAGCCTCTTTCAGAGATGCCCTGAGAAATCGCCGGTTCTGGACGATTTTCTTCGCCTTTCTTTCCGGTGTCTTTTCCCTGATGATCATCATGCTCCACATCGTCCCCCACGCCACCGACTTGGGCATTCCCGGGGCGGCGGCAGCAGGCATTCTCTCGACGATCGGAGGCGTGAGCATGATCGGCCGCTTCATCATCGGCAACGCCATTGACCGAATCGGCAACCGGTCCGCCATGATTGTGTGTCTCAGCCTGCTCATCGCGGTGCTCCTGTGGCTGCAAACGGCGGATGGGCTTTGGATGCTCTACTTTTTTGCGGCCGGATACGGCTTTGTCCACGGCGGGTTCTTCACTGTGATGTCCCCGATCGTGGCCGAGTACTTCGGACTGCGTTCGCACGGTCTTTTGTTCGGACTGGTCGTTTTTGCAGGCACGGTCGGAGGATCCATCGGGCCTCTCTTTGCCGGCCGCATCTTCGACGTGACCGCAAGTTACCGGCTCGCATTCTGGGCATGTATCGCCGCCGCCGCCGTCGGCCTCGGGCTCATCCTCTCTCTGAGACCGGCAAAGCGGTGGGAAACCGATGAAGGATCTTAGAGGCGATTTCTGCGGCGAGCGTAGTACTTGACAATTTCTTTTTTTCCGATATTGAATGAACCATGGGTTTTGCCCATGGGACGAGGGATCTTACTTGGGAACGTGAGGAGGTGCGGCGATGGCGGTGATCACCATATCAAGACAATTTGGAGCCGGAGGTTGGACCCTGGGAAAAAGACTTTGTGAGCATTTCGGGTTCGAACTCATCACCGAGGAGGTCATCGACGACCTTGCTCGAAAGGCGAAGATTTCCCCGGACTGGCTGAAGGCAGTGGAGATGGAGGCAACGAGCAAGCTCCTGGGTGCAATTTCGAGCGTGGCTTCAACCGGCCTCTTCTTTCGCTCGCCCTCTGCGGAAGGGGAGGGGTACGAACGAAAGCGATACATCGAGTTTCTCACCCGTGTCATGGGCACGATGGCGGACAGAGGCGGATATGTCCTTGTGGGCAGGGGGGCTCAGTTTGTCCTCAAGGGTCACCCCAAGGCCGTCCACGTTATGCTCGCAGGCGAGTACGAAGATCGGGTTCAATTCCTCATGAAAACTTACCGACTCTCCCGTTCGGGGGCGGAAGAATCGATCAAGGAAAAGGAGAGACAGCGCTCGGCCGTGGCTTCAAACATCTTTGATTCGGACATCAACGATGTGAGGCTTTACCACATGGTTTTGAACACCAGCCTGGTGCCCTTTGATTGGACCGTGGAAACGGTGGCCGGCCTGGTTTCAAAGTTCCTTGCCAGAGAACGCTCTTAGGGGACGTACATCAAAAAATGTACGTCCCCTATAAGATAGCGCAGGCCAGGGCGCTGAGGAGGCAGGGGAAGCTCGCCGAGGCGGAGCAGGAATTGCTTGAGGCCCTGCAGGAAGAGCCCGGCCACTCCCTGGTCCGGGCCGGCCTCGCCAACCTTTACCTCCGGCAGGGAAGAGTCCTGGAAGCCCAGGTCCTGGTGGAGGACATTCTCACTATCGACCCCCATTGCGCGGAGGCCATGGCGGTCAGGGGGGAGATCGCCTCCAAGGAGCGACGATGGTCCGAGGCGCTGGAGGACTTCGACCAAGCCTGGCGAATCCGTCCCCAGCCCTACCTGGTCCTGCGGAGGGCTCGAAACCTGAAAGAGATGGGGCGGCACGCGGAAGCTTTAGACGTGCTGGACAGCGCCCTGGTCGCCGATCGGGAAAACGTGGGGCTTCTCAAGGAAAAGGCCCTGGTTCTCAACCGGATGCAACGGTGGGAAGAGGCGCTGGATCTGTACGAAAAAATCAAGCTCCTCCTTCCGGAGGATCTGTTCGTGGGAAAGGAGATCATCCGCCTCAAGGGCCTGTCCCGTGCCGGGGACAAGGTGATCGATGAGCTGAAGACCGCGGTCGGTCTTTGTTCGAAGCGGGATGACGCCCAACTGCACGGCCTGCTGGCCCAGAAACTCAGAGAAGCCGGACAGGTTCAAGAGGCGGCCGCAGAGTACCGCACCGCGTCGAACCTGGCCCCCGAGAACGTCTATTTTCTGAAACAGCAGGGCTTCTGCCACTATACCCTGAAGCAGTACGACCCGGCCCTGGATTGCCTGGCCCGGTCATTCCGGAGCGATCCGGCGGACTACTACGTGTTGGCCGCCCTGGAGAAAATCTACACCACCCTGGGCAGGCCGGAAGATTTCCTGGCCTTGCTGGAGCAAACCTTGAGCCTTCATCCCCACCAGCGCAAGCTGATGGGCTGGATCAAGAAAGCCAAGAAACGCCTTTCCACCGAATAAATGACTTTTCAGTCAAAGATCTTGCGTTACGCAACGTTAGACGGCCCGTGAGAAAAGGAGCGCCTTTGTCCGAACGCCCCAGAGGCAGCGACAGCCTTGATCAGGCCCTGGAATTCATGAAGCGGGTCTTCGGTTTTCCCGGGTTCCGTCCGGGCCAGGAAGAGATCCTGGAAACCGTGCTCGCCGGGGAGGACGCGCTGGTGATCATGCCCACGGGCGGAGGAAAGTCCCTCTGCTACCAGGTTCCCGCCTTTGTGGGAAGGGGAATGTCCCTGGTCGTCTCGCCCCTGATCGCCCTGATGAAAGACCAGGTGGACTCCCTGCGCGTTCTGGACCTGCCTGTTGCGGCGATTCACAGCCTGATCGGACTCAAGGAGCAGGAAGAGATCCTCAGGCAAATGGCGTCCGGGGCCTACAAGCTCGTGTACGTGTCGCCGGAAAGGCTTCACAACCGACTCTTTCAGGAGACTCTGGAGAAGTGCTCGATCCAGAGGGTGGCCGTGGATGAAGCCCACTGCATCTCCCAGTGGGGCCATGATTTCAGGCCCGACTACCTGAGGATCGGGCAGGCTCTGAACCGTCTGGGCCGGCCCCAGACCCTGGCGCTCACGGCCACGGCGACCCAGAAAGTCCGCACGGATATCATCGAGCAACTGGGGCTGCGGGCGCCCAGGCAGTTCATTACCGGGTTCGATCGCCGCAACCTCTTCTGGGAAGTGGTTGCACTGAGCAGGGAAAGAGAAAAAGCCGCCCTGATCCGGGACCGCGTGGCCTCCTTGCAGGGAGGCGCCATCGTCTACACCGGCACCCGGAAAAACGTGGACCGCCTGGTGGGCAAGCTCCGGATGGAAGGCCTCCCTGCCGCGGGCTACCATGCGGGTCTGGATGAGCCCGAGCGAACCCGGGTCCAGGACGAGTTCATGGCCGGCCGCGTCAACGTGGTTGTGGCCACCAATGCCTTCGGCATGGGGATCGACCGTGCGGACATTCGCGCCGTCATTCACCACACCTTTCCCGGAACCATCGAGGCCTATTACCAGGAGAGCGGCCGGGCAGGCCGTGACGGCGGTCCCGCAACCTGCCTGCTCCTCTTCAGCCCCGCGGACCGGATGCTCCAGGAGTTCTTCATCGAGAGCCGCTACCCGCCCAGGGAGGATGTGCTCAGCGTTTACGACAGGCTGCGCACCCGGCCGGAGGACGTGATCTGGATCACCTACCGCGAGATCGCGGAACTCGGGGAGCGCAAGATCGCCGAGCCTGCGGTTTATTCCTGCGTCAAGATCCTGGAAGACGCCGGCGTGCTCCAAAGGCTCCGGCGCTATGACAACCTGGCCGAGCTCTATCTTCACGACCGGCCCGGCAGGCTCATGGAGGGCCTCACGGCCCGATCCAGAGCCAAGAGAAGTCTGCTTGAGTGCCTCGACCGGCTCTACAGCGAAGAGGAGGTGAAGGAAGGGGTCCAATTTCTTCCCCAGGACCTGGCTGACAAGGCCGGGATCGGGCCCGAGGCCATGAGGAGGGTTTTCTCCGAGATGGAACAACGTGGCGAAGCCACCTACATACCTCCTTTCCGGGGCCGGGGCCTGCGGATTTTGCAGCGGCCCGAGCCCGAAGACCTCCACATCGACTTCCAGGCCCTCCAGATTCGCAAGGCTTACGAACTGGAAAAGCTGGACCAGGTCATGGCCTATGCCGGAGCCCGGAATTGCCGCCGGGGTTTTCTGCTGCGCTACTTCGGCGAGCCTGTTGCCGGGGACGGGTGCGGTGCGTGCGATGTGTGCCTCAAGGGGAGCGGCGGCGCAAGGAGCGGGGCCTCGGGCGATCCCACCCTGGCCGTGAAAGTGCTGAGCGGCATTGCCCGGCTCAAGGGCCGGTTCGGCCTGTCCATGGCGGTCAAGATGCTGACCGGCTCCGAGGACGCCATGCTCCGGAACTTCGGGCTCCATCGCCTTTCGACCTATGCGCTTCTGGATGGGTGGTCCCAGCGCCAGGTCAAAGCGTGGATTGAGGAGCTCCTCACCCTGGGCTGTGTCGCTCAGAAGCGGATGCCCATGGCGGGAAAGATCTATCCGGTTCTCACCCTCACCGAGTCGGGACGGGAGGTGATGGCCGGCAAAAAGCACGTTGCCTTGACGCCCGCCCCGGCCAGCGTAAAAGAGGATGCAAAGGCGGCCGGGGTCCACGAAGAAGAGGTGTTCCGCCGGTTGCGGGAGATGCGGTCCCTGATCGCTCGAAAGGAGGGGCTCCCCGCCTATTGCATCTTTCAGGACCGGACCCTGCGCGAGATGGCGAGAGACCTTCCCGGCACACCCGGGGAAATGCTCAATGTCGTGGGCGTGGGCGAGGTGACCTTCAGAAAATACGGCAAAGCGTTCCTGGATCTGCTCCGGGAGGTCAAAGCTGAATCGGTCCGGCACTGAGCGAATAAGCCTTTTTGGGCGGTTCCCCCCTTGCACAAAATCCCTCGTTCAGATACGCTGACAGGGTCGTTCATAGGAACCGCGGGGACGCAAAGCGCATCTTCCCATGAATGAAGACGGACAAGAAAAAGGGACCCTTCTGATACAGGACCTGGTGGAGGTGCCGGAGATCAGGACCGTCATCCACCTCGAGGACCTGGCCGACCCGAACCTGCGCCGCCTCATCCTGGACACCTTCGTGGTCACCGGGGAAGTGCTCGAGAGCCTCAAGGCCGTCCTGAAAGGGCTCTCCGATGTGGAAGGCCGGGGGGTCTTTCTCAAGGGCCATTTCGGCTCCGGTAAATCCCATTTTCTCAGCATGCTGAGCCTGGTGATCAGGGAGCCGGCAGCCTGGACACCCCTCCTGGCCCAGGAGCCCGCCCTGGCCGTCTACGCCGAAAAGGTGAGACCCCGTCGCTTTCTCGTGGTGGACATCTCCCTTGTCCATCACCGCAGTGCGGAATTCCTGGAGGATGTGGTTCTGCGGGCCGTTTTCAAGGAGCTCCAACACCGCACCGGCCGGGTTCCTGAAGGAGCCGACACGCGCCACGAGACCTTTGCCCGGGTGCGCGCAAGCCTGCATGACCACGGCCTTGCAGGGATGGTGCTTCTCGTGGACGAGCTCTCAGAGTTCCTCCGTTCCAAGCCCGACGCCCGAACCTACAATGAGGACATCCGCTTCCTCCAGTACCTGGGAGAGCAGGCTTCGGCCTTTCCTCTCTGGATCATCGCCTCCCTTCAGGAATGGATCGAGGAGACGGGCGAGATCCATCAGGACACCTTCAACAAGATCAAGGATCGCTACCACGTCCGCATCAGCCTGGGGAACGCCCACATCGAGGAGCTGGTTTCCCAGCGGCTCATTCGGCACCGGCCCGGGGCCGAAGAAGCGATCAACCGGATCTTTTCCGATGTGAAAGCCCACTTCGAGACCTTCCCCACGCCCAGGGAGCGCTTTGCCAGGCTCTATCCCGTGCACCCGGCCACCACCTCGCTGCTGGGTCGTCTCAAGCCCCTTTTTTCAGAGCACCGGGGAGTGATCGACTTCATCCATTTCCGCATCAAGGGAGATCCTGAGCGTGGTATATCGGGTATCCTGGACCGGCCGGCCCACCATCTCCTGACCCCGGAGGTGATTTTCGATCACTTTCTGGAGCGGATCAGGGAACGATCCGAAACCCAGGCTTACGTGGAGCGCGTCTTTTCTCTTTACAGGGAGGAGATCCCCGCTCTCTTCCAGGACAGGGACCGGCAGGAGGTCGCTCTCAGCGTGGTGAAACTGCTGATCCTGTTTGCCATCTCGCCGGTCAAGTTCAGGTACACGGTGAGGCATCTGGCCGAGATGCTGCTCTTCCGGGTCACCCCCATGGACTCGGACATCAACTACCAGTTCATGCACGACATTGTGGAACGGCTCGCCGGGGAGGGTTCCCACATCCGTGCCGACAGAAAGGCCGACTCCCTCGACAACGCCTATGCCGTCGATCTCAAGGCCGACATCGCCGGGATCACGCGGCGCCGGATCAGGCACCAGGCGGCCGAGCTTTTTCCCGAGGACCGCCGGCTTTTCAGCAAGCTCGGCCTCATGGTGGAAGCTCCCCATCTTCCCCTGTCGGGCTGGGTGGAGCATGGGAAACAGCAGGTGCAGGTCCGGTGGCAGCACACGTGGAGGGAAGGCGTCCTGCTCCTTCGGCAACTGGATGAAGTGACGGCCGCGGATCTCGAAGCGTGGGCAGGACAATGGCGGCGGGAAGAACAGGATTTCTTCGTGCTGGTCGGCACCACCCATGCCTGCGATCGCCAGTACGACCACGTGCGTGAGAATCTCCTGCCCCTTGTACGCGACCGCTGCCCCGGCCTTTGCCTGTTCTGGGTTCCCCTGGCTCCCCGGGACGACGAGCCCTGGCTTCGGGAAACGCTGGCCGGCCGTCTTCTCCTGGACAAACTGGAACAGGACCCCGAGGAAAGCGGAAAGCCCGTGAGAGAGCACCTTCAGCTTTTTCTGGAGAACAGGAAAAGGCAGCTTGCGGAAATCTTTTCCCGCTCCTATTTTCAAGGCCTGCTTCTCATGGCCGAAAGGCAGGTGGAGTTGTCCTCCTACGGTTATCTCACCCAGGAGAAGTTCCTGGAAGAATTCGCCACGCCTTTGCTGGAGCGCTCTTTCCCCCGCAACGGCCGGGTCCATCCCTTCATGGAACTGCCCTCTTCCGCCATGCTCACAGGACTTCTCAAGGACTTTTTCGCCTCCGGCATGCTTCAGGTGGACGACCGCGCCAAGTTTGCCTGCCGCAATGTGCTGGAGGCCGTGCTCAAACCCATGGGGCTCATCAGGAAGAAGGGCAACCACTACCTTCTCCAGGTCGATCCCCGCCGCAACGAACTGGTGGGGGCTTTTCTCGAGGAAATCGGCGCCGGGCAGAGCGAATCCCTTGAGACGCTTTACTGGAGATTCAGGAAAGGGGACTATGGCCTGCTCCGGCCCCAATTCGAAATCCTGGTGACGGCCCTGCTCTGTGCAGGCCATGTAATCGCTTTTCAGGGCACCCGGAGAAAAAGCCTGGACGATCTGGTCCGCACCGGCCTCAAAGGGGTGACGTCCCTGGGCCGGGGAGAGATCCTCGATGAGGGCTTGCGCCGGAGCATCCCCGGGCATCCTCTGATCCCCGAAGGGCTCCGCAAGCAGCCCGTCACGCTGGCCTTCCAGGAAGAGCTGTGGTCGGCGCTCAGGTCTGCAAAGCCCCGGGCTCTCGAGGATTTGCGCTCCCTTTTGTCCAGGATCGAATGGGCTTCGGCGTTTCAGGCTTTCAAGCATCTCCCCTGGCAGCGATGCCGGGGCGACATCGAAGCCGTGATCACCCAGTGGGAAGAAGTCCGCGTCAGCCTCTCCTCCCGCGAGGGGCTGGAGCGCTTTCTCCGGGCCGGTCTCGACGTGCCGGCTCTTTCGGAAAAACTCGCGACCGTGCAGGAGGTGGAAGAATTCCTCGCCCTGGCCGAGCGGGCCCTCTTCGTGTATCAGTACCTCAGTGATCCCAGGCTGAAGCTGCCTGAAAAAGCGGAGTGCGCCTCCCTGCAAATGGATCGTGAAGCGGTGCTCGCCTTTTACCGGCCCGGCGGTGCGGCCTTCATCGGGGCCGAGGCCCTGGAAGAGATTTTCCGGAAGTTTCAGGATTTCCAGGACCGCTACATTGCGCTCTACGCGGATGCCCACCGCCTGGCCAGGTCAGGGGACCAGTTCCAAACCTACGAGAACCTGGGCCGATCCAGGCCGTACAGTCTTCTGAGCCGGCTCGACCGGATCGAGATGATCTCGGTGAGGTACAACCGGCGTTCCATCGACCAGGCCCTTTCCGAGGTGCTCAACCGCCGCTGCCACCAGTCGCCCCAGGACCACCTCAAGGCCCAGCCCGTGTGTGCCTGCGGGTTTCAACTCGGTGAAAGCATCCCTTTCAAGCCGGTCCGGGAAATCATGGGCGAAATGGACCGGGGCATTGTGGAAACCCTCGGCGCCCTTCAATCCCCCGCGATCCAGGAAAAGCTCCTGCCCTACCTGGAAGGCTTGGACCTGGTGGGAAAGGGGAAGCAGGCACAGGCCATTCGCAGGCTCCTGGACATCCGGGCCGGGGAGGGGGGCGAAACCCTGGAAGGGGCGGACCAGGCCCTAACGCCCCAAGTTATCCAGGACATCAACGAGGCGTTTCGGGGCAAAGTGATCGTGGTCCACCGCGATCTTGACGAGTTGTACCGCAGCCTGGTGCACAGGAAATACTCCCTGAACCAGGTGAAAAAAATCATCACCGGGTGGCTCAAGGACGAGGGGATGGCCGAAGATACCTTTGTTCATTTCCTCGGCTCGGGAGACAAGGGGTCCGGCGGCGACAGGCAACAGGAATTCACCTCGCTCCTCCGGCAAGAGGCCCCCCATCTTGAGTCGTTTATCCGGGAGGTGGACCGCAGGTCTTTTGTTCAGGCTTTGCTGGCATCCCATTGGGCCGAGGGGCACGGGATCCACGCCGCGAAGGTGGTCGAGCACTTTCCCTTTTTGAGGCAGGGGTCGAGGGAGGACGGGCCGCGTCTTGTGAAGGACTTTTCCGATGCAGCCGCACGGGTGCGCGCCGCGAGGCCGGAGCTCTTTGACAGCCTCGTGCGGGAGATCGAGGAAGATCCCTCCTTCACCCAGAGCCTCTGGGCGTGGCTGGCTTCCAAGCCCGCGGAGGAGATCTTCAGGGTGGAAAAGGTCTTCCCTGCGGTCCTGCGGGAGGCCTTTGAGCGTCTCCTCAGCCTGTCGCAGGAAGGGACAGGCGCCCGGCCGCCGGTGCCGGAGGGGGATGCTGCGAATAGGGGAGCCGCGCTTGCGGAGCGTCGCGCAGAAATGGTCTCCGCCCTTGAAGAGAACAGGCTTTGGAGCGAAAAGCAGACCCTGCTGCAGAAACACCGGAGCATGGACGAGGCGGGGTTCGAGCGATGGGAGTCGTTCTTTGTTCAGGCCATGGCGCCTGTGCCCTGGCTCGTGGAATCGGTGAGGGGCAGGCTCACGAGGATCGGCATGGCCGCGCCGCCCTTCTTGAACGAAAGGGAAAAGGAGACTCGCCGGATCTTGTCCGAGTTGGACCGGGATTTCTCGCGCTATTACGGGCAGGCGTTTTCCGCATGGCAAGAGGACGGAAAGCCGCGACCTTCCATGATCCAGGACATTCCGGGCCTTGTTTCGAGAAAGCGGAATGTTCCGGATCATGACCGCGTCATTTACCTGCTCATGGACGGCATGCGGTGGGACCTGTGGGAGAAAATCAAGAAGGACTTCTTTGCCAGGATGCCGGAGCGCTTCCGGATGGTGAGAGAAGGCGCCCTCTGGGCGCACAGACCGACCACCACGTCGTTTCAGTTGCCCCACCTGGAGCAGGCCCTGCGGGATGCCTGCCCGGGCAGGGACCTTAGCGAGGTGCTCTGGAAGATCAGCGGGATCGACGAAAGGATCCACTCGGAAAAGGGCGGCCTGGAACACCTTTTCAGCAGCGTGCTCCGCTACCTGGACCTCGATCTCCTTCACCGTCTGCGGGATCTTCCGTCGCGGACCCTGCTGATCCTGTTCGCAGACCACGGCTTTGTGGAAAACCCCGAATTCAAGTACGCCGACAAGTATGGGGCGGAGCGTTATACCCATGGCCGGGATACGCCTTTCGAGGTGATCGTGCCCTGGGCATGGGTGATGAGACTCTAGCGAAGCTCCGCCTCGGGCGGGTGAGGGATCTTATAAGATTTCGATCAAGGAGCCGGTCGCTCCTATTTTTGCCTCAAGGAGAAAAAAGATGGAAGAGAGATGGAAAGGATTGACGAGGTTTCTTGAGGTCCTTGGATACGACGAAGAACCGATGGGCATTTTTTACACCGATCAGAAGCCGGAGGAAGGGTTCACTCCGGGCCAGGGCGATCTTCCCACCCGGGAGAAGGAGCAGGCCCAGCAGATCAACTGGCAGGCCCTGTTCGGAGACTTTTCCTGCGTCATCGGCCACATCTGGCGGGCGCGAAAAAAGAAAAGGCCGGCCTTCTTCGATGCAAGCCACTTCGGGTGCCCCGGAGGGGCTTTCTTCCTGGGTTTCATGAAGCCCCAGACCGAGACCATCATCCACTATGTTTCCACCGGCATCCCCGGCAGAATGGAAGGTGAACTGTACTGCGATTCACCGGACGTGCTGAGGGGCATATTCGAGTATATCGATCCGAGGCTTTGTACGGCCGAGTACTGCGTGGTGAAACCCTTGAGCCAGTTCACGGCAGGGGAGGTCCCCGAGTTCGTCGCCTTTTTTGCGCGGCCCGAGACCCTGTGCGGCCTTCACCAGTTGGCCGCCTTTGTGACCCACGACCCCGAGGTGATGGCATCCCCCTGGGGCGCTGCGTGCACCAATCTCATCACGTGGCCGCGCAAATACCTTGCCGAAGGAAAGCCAAGGGTTGTGCTCGGGGGCTGGGACCCCTCGGCCCGGAAATTTTTCAAAACCGACGAACTCTCGCTGACCGTGCCCTACGATATCTTCACGCAGATGGTGGAGCGTTTTGAAGCGTCTTTCCTCATGACCAAGACCTGGTCGACGGTGCAGAAAAAAATCAGGCGCAGCCGCAAAACCTGGGGAGAGGAAGATTGAAAAGGCGGCGCCGTGCTAGAGGGGCCAGACGATCAGGATCATGGATACGGCGGCGGCTACGATGATCGCGTCAAGAGGAAGCCCTATGCGCCAGTAGTCGCCGAAGCGGTAGCCGCCAGGGGCCAGCACCAGCGTGTTGGACTGGTGGCCGATGGGGGTGAGGAAGGTGCACGATGCGCCGACGGCCACGGCCATGAGAAAGGAGTCCACGTTGACACCGAGGCGGCCGGCGAGATCGATGGCGATGGGCGCCATCAAAACCGCGGTCGCATTGTTGTTGATCACGTCGGAGACGAGCATGGTTCCCACCATGAGCACCACGAGCACTCCGACCGGACCGTATCCCTCGGTGAGACTGAGAAGCCCGCCCGCGATCAGGGCGGTTCCGCCCGTGAGTTCCAGCGCTTCACCCACGGGGATCATGGCTGCGAGGAGTACGATCACCGGCCAGTCGATGGCCTGGTAGATTTCCTCTTTCTTGATCACATTGTTCAGGGCCAGGGCCACGGATGCGCAGAGAAAAGCGATGTGGACGGGCAGCAGATCGGCAAGCACCGCGGCAATCGCCGCGACGAAGATGCCGGTTGCCAGAAGGAGGTGCTTGGGCCTGCCGATCTTGAGGTCCCGCGGGGCCAGGGGCAGGATGTCGAAATCCCCCATCAAGTCCTGAATCCGGCTGCCGCCGCCCTGGAGAAGCAAAACGTCGCCGACCTGGAGCCTTGTTTGAGCGAGGCGCTGCCTTATTTTGTGGCCGTGGCGGGCGATGGCCAGCACATTGACGCCGTAAAGGGTCCGCAGGCTCATGGAAGCGGGCGTGCGGCCCTGCATGCGCGAGCCGGGGCCGACGATCGCCTCCCTCACCTCCACGTCCTCGGAGCGAAGATCCCTGGTGTAAGCTTTCTTGTCTTCCTCCAAAACAAAGTCGCCGTTGTCGAGAAGCTTTGTGAGGGCCGAGGAAGGGGCTTCGACCATCAGGATATCGCCTGCCCTGATCCTTTCGTACACTCGGGGCGCCAGCCGCTTCGATTCTTCCCGGATGATTCCCAGAATCACCCCTTCTTCTTCCGTGAGGGCCTCGACCTCTTCGACTGTGATGCCTTGTTTTTTCGAACCCTCCGGAACGCGCACTTCCGTGATGTACTCGGCCACTTCAAAGAGGCTTTCGGGGTTTTCGGCGCCCCGCCTGTCCTTGGGGATCAGCCGCCAGCCCAGAAGCACGATAAAGGCTATGCCTGCGAGGGCCACGACGCCTCCCACGGGCGCAAAGGTAAACATCGAGTAAGCTTCCCCGATCTCACGATGACGAAAGGTCGAGATGATGATGTTGGGCGGCGTGCCGATGAGGGTCGTCAATCCTCCGAGAATGGAGCCGAAGGCGAGGGGCATGAGGGCGCCGGCCGGCGAATAGCCGTCGCGGTAGGCATTGCGCATGGCCACGGGCAGCATGAGGGCCAGGGCTCCCACATTGTTCATGAAAGCCGACAAAAGGGCCACCACGAGGGTTTGGACCACAAGCTGGAGCGTCTGCTTGCCTTGCAGGGGAGCGAGCAGCCGAACGACCACGTCGACAATTCCGGCATTTTGAAGGGCCCGGCTTATCACCAGCACCGCAGCGACCGTGATCACCGCCGGGTGCGCAAAGCCGCCGAAAGCCCGGCTCATGGGCAGCACGCCCGTGAGCACAACGGCCAGCAACGCCAGGAGGGCGACGAAATCGTAGCGGAAGCGGCCCCAAATGAACATTCCAAGCGCCGCGGCCAACACTGCGAACACAATGGATGATGGATGCATGGTTTACTCTCTCGGTCCGACCATCTCCTTGAACTCTTCCTCGTCGAGGGTCCTGATTCCCAGCCTCCTCGCCTCGTCGTACTTCGATCCCGGATCTTTTCCGACCACGACAAAGTCTGTTTTCCTGCTCACCGAGGAAGAAACCCGTCCGCCCATACCCTCAATGAGCTTGCGCGCTTCATCTCTCGTAAAAGCATCCAGCCCGCCGGTCAAAACAAAAGTCCTTCCCGAAAGAGGGGCGCCGGTGGTTCCTTTCGCTTCGACAGGGAAAACGACCCCGCCCGATTTCAGCTTCTCCATCACCTTGAGGTTCTTGGGGTTGTGGAAAAAGGTGTGAATGCTCTGCGCCACCACGGGGCCTACCTCGTGAACCCGGGTGAGGTCCTCCACGCTCTGATCGGCGAGGTTTTCGATGGATTTGAATTCTTTCGCCAGCACCGCGGCGAGGTGGGTGCCCACGTTCCGGATGCCGAGGGCATAGATCAGGTCGGCCAAGGGGGGTTTCCTGCTCCTGTCAATGGCTTCGAGGATGTTCTGAGCGAGCTTGTCACCCATCCTGTCCATTTTCATGAGATCCTCTTTGCTGAGGACGTAGAGGTCCGCCTGGTCCTGGATGAGCTGCTTGTCAACCATTTGTTCAAGCAGCTTGTATCCGAGGCCTTCGATGTCCATGGCGCCCTTGGAGGCGAAATGGGCAAGATTCTCCTTGATTTGGGCGGGGCACGCCAGCCCGGTGCAGCGGTGAACGGCTTCACCCTCCGGCCTTTCAACCCTGGATCCGCAGACAGGGCAAGTGTCCGGCATGGAGAAAGGTTTCTCGGTCCCCCTTCTTTTGGACAGGATGACCTGCACCACTTCGGGAATGACGTCCCCGGCTCGCTGAATGATGACCGTGTCGCCGATCCTCACATCTTTCTTCTTGACCTCATCTTCGTTGTGCAGGGTGGCGCGGCTGACTTCGACCCCTCCCACCCTCACCGGCTCAAGCACAGCCACAGGGGTCAAAGCGCCCGTTCTCCCCACGCCGACGACGATGTCCCTGACCGCCGTTTGCTCCTGCTGGGGAGGGAACTTCCACGCCACGGCCCAGCGCGGGCTCCGGGATATTTCCCCGAGCCTGGCCTGCAGGTCGTAGTCGTTTACCTTGATCACGATGCCGTCTATCTCGTAGGGCAATTGATCTCGCCCCTCGAGGGTCCTCCGGTAGTATTCTTTCACCTGGTCCGGGTTTTCGCACAGCCCGATCTCCCGGCTCATCTTGAAACCCAGCTCCATGAGAAAGTCGAGCGTGTCCCGGTGGTTGGTCAATGCCTTGCCCTCGATCCTGCCGATGCCGTAGGCAAACAGGGTGAGAGGCCTTGATCTCGTGATCCTGGAGTCGAGCTGCCTGATTGAGCCTGCCGCGGCGTTGCGGGGATTGGCAAAGGGCGGTTCTCCGGTTTTTTCTCTCTCCCTGTTGAGGCGGGCAAAATCTTCCTTGTTCATGATCACCTCGCCCCGCACCTCCAGCAGATCAGGAACGGCTTTGCCCCTGAGACGCAAGGGGATCGACCTCACGGTTTTGAGATTGACGGTAACCTCTTCGCCCACGGTGCCGTCCCCACGGGTGGAACCGAGGCTCAGAAGACCTCTCTCGTAAACCAGCTCCACGGCAAGCCCGTCGAACTTGGGTTCCACCGCGTACTTCACCCTTTGCTCGCCCTCGCCGGAGAGTTCCAGGACCCTGCGGTGAAAATCGAGAAACTCAGGCTCCGAGGTGACCTTGCTCAGACTCAACATGGGCAAGCTGTGGCGGACCGTCTTGAAGGCATCGAGGGGAGGGGCGCCGACTCTCTGGGTAGGTGAATCAGGCGTCACGAGGTCCGGGTGTTCTTTTTCCAGGGCTGTCAGTTCGTCGAAGAGACGATCGTACTCCGCGTCGGTGATTTCCGGAGTGTCGAGCACGTAGTAAAGGTAGTTGTGGCGGTTGATGTCTTCCCTGAGTTTTCGCAGTTTTTGCATGAGCCTTTCGTCATAGTCCACCATGGGATCCTTCCTCCCCACCTTTGCTGGCCGGAACAATAGGGCATGAGAAACAAAAATGCAAGCCGGGATGGCTGGACACGCAGGCCGTAAACGCTATAATGGCTTTCCCTGAGGAGGAGAAATGTTTTCCCTTGAAGCCTTTTACAACACCTACCAAGTCGACTCCACCCGAATCGTGATCCAGGGGCGGCCCTTCACTTTTCTGCGGCCCCTCGACATTGACAGGTTCTTGAATGAAGAAGATCCCCTGAAGGGTTTTCCTCTCTGGGCAAAGATCTGGGAGGCCACTTACCTTCTGGCGGATCAGCTTGCCCGGAGCAAGGTGGAACCGGGAAAACGTTACCTCGAGATCGGCTGCGGTCTCGGCGTGGCAGGCATCGTTGCTTCATGCTTCGGCCACGATGTGACCATGAGCGAAGGGGACGGCCATGCCCTCGAGTTTGCGCGGGCCAATGCGGAGATTAATCACTGCAGGGAGGCTGAAATCATCGAACTGGACTGGAACAAACCATTCCTGGAGGGCCGGTTCGACTGCATCTTCGGTTCCGAGATCGCCTATCACGAAAGAGATTTCGAGCCATTGCTGCAGATGTTCAAGACTTTACTGAAGCCCGAAGGTGAGATCATCTTGAGTTCAGAGGCAAGAAAGACCACGATAGCGTTCTACAAAGAGATGCAGCGCCATTTTGTTCTCAAGGGTCAAAAAAAGATGCTCAAAGGCCATGGCTGGGAGCATTCCTTTATCCTGTGCCGGATGACCCCGAAACCCTGCTAGGTATTGTCCTGGTAGAAAAAACGGGCGAGTTCTCCGGCGATTTCACAGGCAATGAAATAACCGTAAAACGTTCTTCCCGTGAGAACGGGGTGGCGTTTACCCGTCTCATCCACACCGTCGACGAACAGGTCGTGCCCGCCGCTCCGGCAGGGTGTGGCATAACATGCAAGCCTTTGAAATCGCGGCACCGCTGTCCGGTCTTCTTCCTCGGCAGCAAGATGCTCCATTTTGTCCATCAGCTTGATTTCTTTCAGATACTGCATCGCGGCCCTGCAGATCTCACCATAGGTGGCCATGCCTGTGAACTCCGCAGCCTCTCCGCGGCCCTGTTCAAAAGACCATTTCTCCATTTCAAATTTCATGGGGTTTCTCCGTGATGGCCGGTCGTGACAGATTTCTCATTCGCTTCGTTCCTTCGAAATGACAGCGGGTTGATGCAGGCAAGCGCTAGCCCCGGCCAAGCAGCTCCAGCAGGTCATTCCATCCGGTAATCCTCGGCACACCGGGTTCAGGATTCTCCTGCTCCGAGTACAGCACTCCCGATCCAAAAGGGATCTTCCGGTCCCGCACATAGGTGGTCCAGACAGGATTCAGCCCGGCCTGCCTGGCTCCCAGGATGTCCGGTTCCGGGTCATCCCCTACATAGAGCACGCTCCAGCTTTGAACTCCCAACTGTTTAACCAGTTCCTCAAAGGGGCGGGGATCCGGCTTTCTGTAACCCAATTCGCCCGAAATGATCACCACCGCGAAAAAGGAATCCAGGCCGACATGGGAAAGGATTTTCCTGGCAGCGGGTCCGTGGGTGAAATTCGAAAGCAGGCCGAGAGGATAAGAAGGTTGGAGCGCCGCGAGCATTTCTTTGGTTTCAGGGATGAGCCGGCAATGGTCCAGGAACGCCGTGAAGTACGCTTCGACAGCGGCGCCTATGCGGGTGTCGTCGGGTGAAAGGGGGTAGCCCTGCTCAACGAGGGCATCGCTGATCCAGAAGCGATTGTGGGTTTCTCTCCCGTTCTTCCGGCACTGCTGGATGTGGCGCAGTGCCGCCTCGCGATGAGCTCTCTTGAAGGAATCCGCGTCAAGCTTGAAGCCTCCCCCGGAGAGGCTTGCGAACAACCTCATGTTGGCGTCCTCGAGCGTCTGAGGCTCAACCGTGATGAGGGTGTTGAACAGATCGAAAGCAATGGCCCTGATGTGGTTCATGGGACCATTTGTAACCAAAGAGGAGAAGAAATGCAAGTCTCAGGATCAAGAACCTTTCTGTGCGGGAGTCCCCGGACCGGTCACTTCTTTCTGAAGGTTGTCGATCTTGTCCTCGTAAAGAACAACCTTGTTTTTCGATCGGAGGTTTTTCATGAGGGCATCGAAGAATTTTGCTGTTTCCATCGCTTCCATCCTGGCTCTTGCCCGCTTGATCCCCTCCTCGACGGGGATTTCCTGTTTCTTGACGATTTCCTGGACCTTGATGATCGACCAGCCCGAGGGAGACTTGAATGGTTTCGAAATGTCACCGGCTTTCATGGACAAGGCAACCTGCGTGATTTCTTTGTACTGTTTGTGAGTCAGAAAACCAAGGTCACCGCCCCTGGCAGCACTGACATGTTTGCTCTTGGCCTTTGCCAGAGCGGCAAAATCCTGCCCGGCTTTGAGTTCCTTGTAAACGGCGTTGATTTCCTTTTCTTGGTCCGGAGGGAGTTGAATCAGGCTCACATGCACCCGGTCCGGCTGGATGAACTCTTCCTCGTGTTCGAGGAAGTATCTTTTCGCTTCTTCGTCGGTAATCGGTATCTGTCCTTCCTTGAGGCTCAGCAGCAGGCTGTTGCGGTAGAGATTGCGCGAAAAATCCTCGATCTTTGCCACAATGGCCGGATCCTTGGTCAAGCCCCTGGCTTCCGCTTCTTTTTCGATGAGAATGTTTTCAACGGTTTGGTTGACCACGTATTTGCGCCCGTGCTCCGATTCGGCCAGCTTCGGGGAGAGTTTTGCAAGCTGCTTCTCATAATCGGCGAGCTTCACGTAGCGATCCCCTACCTTGGCAAGGGCGTCCGGAGGGGCAGGCTCCTCGGCTTTTACCTTGACCACTTCCCTGGAACCCTGCTCGGACGCCTTCTTTTCCTCTTGCTGCTTCGATGAATCACATCCCCACGAAATAAAGGCTGCGAGCAGAATCAGAATGGATGCGTGGCTTATTCTCATTACCTGAACCTCCTTATGGATACGGTCCCGCAGAAGACGAGCCAGCCGGCATTCTCAAGGCACCGGGCTCCCGCGAAAATAAAAAAGAGGCATCCCGACGTGAGATGCCGAAATAGATTATACATTTCAGAAGCGCGAGATGTCAACCGGGCTTTCATAACCTTCCGGTCTTCTTGGGTTTCTCGTGGAAGATAAAAGGTTGTCCTTCTTTGCGGAGTCTGCTAATAAACAAAAGGGCCATGCGTGTCGGCTCCGTGACCCAGGGCCCAGGAAAAGGAGGGTTCAGGAACATGTTCAAGGAATTCTTGCGCACGGACAATAGCCCTGCTCAGCTTTTTATCAGGCTGGCGTTGGGCGCCGTCATGTTCCCCCACGGCGCCCAAAAGGTCCTGGGGTGGTTCGGCGGCCCCGGCATCCACAAAACGATCCAGACTTTCGGGGGTATGGGGTTTCCCATGTGGTCCGTCATCGCCCTCATGACGGTCGAATTTTTAGGTGCCCTGCTTCTCGTTACCGGCTTTATGACAAGGTTGTGGGCTTTGTGCATCGGGGTGTCTCTGTCGATTTGCATGTCCATGTACCATGTGCAGCATGGTTTTTTCATGAACTGGTTGGGGCAGCAGAAGGGCGAGGGCTACGAGTACCATCTCCTGGCGCTCGGAATCTGCCTGGCCCTGCTGATCAAGGGAGGCGGCATGCTTTCCGTGGACAGGGCTTTGGCCCCTTCAGGCAAATCAGGATATGGAAGGGGTGTGCGGTGAACCATTCCAAACGGTTCTTCTTTGCTCACGTGAGGCGGGAACAAGGATGAAGGTCAAGTTCTTCTCCACAGGCGGGACGATCGACAAGATCTATTTTGACCAGAAGAGCACCTATCAGGTGGGGGAATCCAGGGTCGAGGAGATCCTGAGAGAGGCGAACGTCGCCTGTGAGCATGAGGTGGAATCGATCATGCGCAAAGACAGCCTGGACCTCTCCGATGAAGACCGCCGGCTCATTGTCGACCGGGTGAGCGCCGATCCCCATGAGTACATCATTGTCACCCACGGCACGGATACCATGGATCAGACGGCGAGGGCCCTGGAAGGGATCAAGAACAAGGTGATCGTCCTGACGGGTGCCATGCAGCCTGCCAAATTTATCTCAACCGATGCGGAGTTCAACATCGGCTTCGCGCTGGCCGCCGTGCAGACGCTTCCTTACGGCGTGTACCTCGCCATGAACGGCAGGATTTTTCATCCCGGAAAG
>Ga0209163_1000881_pt1 | contig 42361 bp, 40 predicted proteins | sample MTBAKSrepl2MetaG_FD_187457 | JGI IMG/M metagenome (GOLD analysis project Ga0209163, IMG submission 187457) | Enrichment culture microbial communities om Arthur Kill intertidal strait, New Jersey, USA, that are MTBE-degrading - MTBE-AKS2 (Arthur... | ecosystem: Environmental > Aquatic > Marine >...
CCGTGGGAGCGCTTGCCCCAGCAACTCCCGTGGCTCGACGGAGCCCGCCTGTCCCTTCAATTCCAGTGACGGGGCGCCGTAGAAATGTTAGTCTGCTGTGACGCTTAAACTCCTGCGAAAATCGCTGGTGAACAGTGAGGAGATAGGAGATAGGAGATAGGAGTTGAGAACTCCTCGTGCTCGTAATTCGTACTTGTAATCGTGATCGTAATCGTAATCGTAATCGTGATCGTAATCGAGGCTCGAGGCTAGAGACTCGAGGCTCGTTCCCGTGACGCGGATATCGGACATCGGATTTCGTGCTCGTAATTCGTAATCGTGATCGTAATCGAGGCTCGAGGCTGGAGACTCGAGGCTCGTTCCCAACGATTAACAATCAACAATCAACAATCAACAATCAACCATCAACTGTCCCGGACATCGGACTTCGGCTTTCGTGCTCGTAATTCGTAATCGTCATCGTAATCGTGCTCGTGCTCGTACTCGCGCCCCCACCCGGATGACGCCGAATCCAACCCGGTCCCGCCAAAACAAACGGGGCGGCCCCGAACGGGCCGCCCCGGTTGATTGCAAGGTCAATGCGCCGACGCGCTCAGTCGCCGCAGTCGCCGTCGTCCAACGTGTTCCGGTCGTAGAGCACCGAGCGCACGCCCTTTTCCGGGTACACCAGGTAGGCGTTGGCGCGGTGGGTGGTCATGTCGTAGGACAGCAGCAGCGTCCAGGGGGAGGGGCGCGGCGACTGGAGGAACAGCACGTTGCCGCGGGTGTAGACGGTGCCGGTCAGCTCGTACTCGCCGGCGCCGGCGCCGGTGAGGACCCGGTAGAGGAACTCGCCGGTATCGGTGTTGAGGCAGAGCTGGGAACGGCCGTAGTCGTCGTCGAAGGTCAGCTCGAACGGCGACGCGAGGTCGTACAGGTACAGCAGGCTGTTCGGCACAACCAAGCCGCCCGCCCAGCCGATGTCCAAAGATATCTCCTGAGTGATCCCGGAAGCCAGGACCAGGCCCGATCCCAGGCTGTATTCCACCAGGGTGGGTATGTTGCAGCCATCCGAGCGCGCGATGACGTGGGCGCCCGCGGGGAGATTGTTGAAGGAGACGTGACTGGCGTAGTTTCCCCAAAAAGGACTAGAAATCAGAGCCACGGCCGGGTGGGAGGGATCGTCGATGACGTTCTGCATGTCCAGATCCCCAACGCTGATCATGCCGCTGCCGGGCGGTGTGGGATACGAGGTGCTGGGCACATAGCGGCAGGCGGAGAAAAAGAGGAAGCCGCCATTCACCACGTAATTCACGAACTTGGCTTCCTGGGCGGCGTAGTTCGCATAGAAAGTATCGTTCTGCACGCTGCACATGACGATCACGTGGAATTGGCTGAAGTCCAGCGTGGCGAACTCGGACGAGGTGTGGATCTCATACGGAATGCCGTTGACCAGGCAGACCTGCTCCCAGGCGGTGGAGCCCCACGGGTCGATGTCCTTGAAGATGCCCACGGTCCCGCCGGCCAGGGTGGTGCCGGACGACTTGGAGCGCGTCAGCGTATGTCGCCGTTCGGGCGGATTGTAGTTGGTGTTGAACAGAAAATTGTGGTCGGTCGGCCCGCCCACGATCTGGAGCCCCGTCCCCGTGCCGCCGCGGGCCGAATCGCCCGCCAGCACCGGCGCCAGGCCGGCCAGGAGCAACAGCGCGCCGAGCACCGCCAGCAGACGTAACGAGTGTTTCATGTCGCCTCCCTCAGTATTTAAGGTGTTGGTTGTGAGCGAAATGCTAAATGCTAACGATCCCTGCATGATGAAAACTCAGAGTTGGATATCTTCCTAAATACTATTGTAATTGTGATTGGGTGTCAAATGCTTGCTTTTTCAGGCGCATTCCCGACGATGGAGAGGACCTCGCGGCCTGGCGGCCGTACCGCGCGTTCGATGAACGCGCGCCGGTGCAGGAAGCCCGATCAGCCGCAGCTCAATCTCTGCAAACCGAGGCTGCAATCATGGCCTGCCGGTGGAGCTTGCCGCCGGGCCGCATTCGTCGAATGCGGCGTACGTCGAACGCGCGCCGGTGCAGGAAGCCCGATCAGCCGCAGTGAGTTCAATCTTTGCATGCCGAGGCTGCAATCATGGCCTGCCGGTGGAGCTTGCCGCCGGGCCGCATTCGTCGAATGCGGCACGTGGGCACCGCGGTTTTTCTCTGTACCGGATTAACATTATTTGGCGTATTTCAATTCAAGCATTAAGTGCCTGTATTATCCTAGTTAACACATCATTCGGTTGATTTTTAAGCTGGTGCTCCCAGATCCTAACAACCTTCCATCCTTTTTTTCTCAATGCGGAATGGTTCTTTCTGTCACGCTTTCGATTGTTTTCAATTTTTTTTATCCAGTATTCGTTTCTTAATTTTTCTCTCAGTTTGGGATATTGCCAGCCATGCCAGAAATCTCCATCGACAAAAATTGCTACTTTCTTCGATCTGAAGATAAAATCAGGCTTTCCTGGCAAGTCTGTCGCTTGTTTTTGATAGCGTAATCCTGCATTCCACATGAGCTTTGCGCAGGACAACTCTGTTTTGGTGTTTTTACTTCTAATGGAGGACATTATCCTAGATCGGGCTTCTTTTGAAACATGATCAGTCATGATGATTTAGACAGACGTAAAAACCTGGATCAAAGATAATGTATGCGCCAATGAAGATGTTGTAAATTGACAAATCCGGGAATTTCGACTCTAACCGGCAATCTGTTGTAGTTTTCGCTGGCTCTTGCAAGATCGGACAACGAAACGCTACCATCTGGAGCAATCCTGATATGGTTTGCATCAAAAAGATTGTGTATATCACTCCGAAGACATAGCCCGTTCTCAAGCTTGTCGCTTCCTTTATTCTTCACCGGGATGATATGAGCCGCTTCCAGTGCTTCGGGGATTGATTCTTTGCTTAACAAGCAACTACCTCTTGACTCACGGATCACACGGCGTCGAAAACTAGCCTGTTCCGGCCTTGCTAGGACAGTAACTATGATTCTCTGTCGCTCAAGATTGCTTACCGCAGCAGATTCCCTGATTGAACTCGAAATATCCGATAAACTGATTTCAGATGAAACAGGTACGGACAATAATTGAGCAGCGGTTTCTAAATCACTGCTAGCAATACAATACCGCTCGTCATAAATTGACTGAACCTTGAATCCGCTTTCTATGAAAATGCCAAAACCTTCAAGAAAAAGAAGATATTCCCTCACAATTCTCTGATCGTTTGCCGAAGGAACGCAATTTGGCCAAAGACGCAAGTCTAGGATTCCTCTCCTATATTCAAGTATTGCTTCAACGTGTGTTCTCAAATCAGCTCGAGCCCCTGACAGGGGGACAGTAATGCTGTACAACTCCCGAGTAGTTAGATATGCATTTTGTGGGCCAGCGTCGGTCCCAAGAGAGCGAATGATACCCAAGATCAGTTCGAAGGGTTTCACTGACAAGCCGGCTCTCTGCCATTGATTTCTCTCATCGCGTGTGTAATTCGCATCCTGTGGTAGGGTCAAAGTCCGGATTATTGTTGCAGCAAATTCAGATCTTGTTATTTGCCCTCTTGCAACTCTCTCACCGAAAGGAGTTAGGATGACGATTCCTTTTTCCTGTTCGATCAATCCCCTGAGTTTCCAGTATTGACCGGAGTTGCGAACAAGATTACGCTCACCAGACCTTGCCAAATTGACCGATGTGCCAGTTTCTTCTTGGACTGCTCTCAGATCTCTAAGCAGTCTTGGATTGCTTGTTGGGCGCCGATTATTTCTCAAGAATGCTCGCAGCACTCCTAGATAAACGGCCTCGCAATTCAGACCTTCTGTTGGCTCGTTACTTGCCCATTTCCATTTGAAGTTTGAAAATGGGAGTATCGGCGCTGTTATTGGCATGAGTGACCTTCACTGCGTCAGGATTCTCTTGCCTTTACAACTAATGCTCTTGAGATTGATTCTGCTAATCTTGGCGGGACAGCATTGGCTATTTGCCTGTAAGCAGAAGTTCGCGAGCCAACGAAAACAAAATCTTCGGGAAAGGATTGGATGATCGCCAACTCTCTTGCTGTCATTCGCCTGCGCCCGTTAGGATGCGGTAAAACAACTACCCCTCCTCGTTCGTCTCCCCTGGCGGTAACTGTCGGGGAAGGCTTGGCTGGGTCAAGAGCGCGATGGCCAAGATAGCCGTTGAATGTCAGCTTGTACTTTGAGCACGTATGATTGGGCATATTGGGTGCATCATCTGGTTCGGGAATCCCCTTCAAAGCATCACCTACGGATAACTTTGGGCGCAAGTTTAAATCAAACATCGAATTCCTCTCTCCGTGGGTTGGAGGTGGAGGAAACAATCCTTCAAATTTCAGGTCATTGCGAACGCCAAACAAAAAGAGCCTTTCTCGATTCTGTGGGACTCCGTAGTCCGCAGCATTTAATACTGTGGTGTGAACCTTGTAGCCAGCACCTGAGAAATCCCTCAGGATTGCTTGCAAAGCTCTACCTTGGCCCAGAGATGCAAGTCCCTTTACGTTTTCTGCCAAAAAGAAACGAGGTTGCTTGTCGCGTATGACTCTTACCATTTCTTGATAGAGAAAATTCCGTGTATCCACAAGTTTTCGTTTCCAGTTGGCGATCGAGAAACCTTGGCAAGGAAAGCCACCGATGACCATGTCACATTTTGGAATTGACTTTGATGGAATTGCCCGAATGTCACCGAGTATTATTGTGTCACCAAGGTTCAACTTATAGGTTTCGACTGCATCTTTGAAGTTGTCGTTTGCCCAAACAACGGAGTTTCCTGCCCGGATGAATCCAAGATCCATTCCTCCCGCACCTGAAAACAGGGAAACCACTTCCATCATTTTTGTGCCTTCGCGAATTTTTCTAGCTTTAGTAACTGGTCACCGAGCAGTCGGGCAAAGAGAACAGGAACAGCATTCCCGACTTGTCGATAGCATGAATTCATCTTACCAGAAAACCTGAAGTCTCTTGGAAAGGTCTGAATAATTGCTGCTTCCCTGATCGTCATCCTCCGATGATTTTGCGGGTGTTGGATTGCACAAACGCCACCCCCGCCGTTGCCTCTAGCCAGAATCGTGGGTGATGGCTTGTTTGGGTCAGTCATCCTGTGCCCAGTGAAGTTTCGATCGGTTACTTTATACTTTGAATAGATATGGTTAGGCAGGTTATCAGAGCTCTCTCCAGGCTCTGGAACATCCTTCAGCGCCTCAGAACAATTAATCCATGGCAATAGCACGCCCTCACGGTTCTTCTGGATCTTCTGCAGTTTCAAGGGATCACAATGGGTTGGTTCTGGATACTGGTAGTCAGCATTGGCGGGAAGGTCCTTTCGTGTACCGGCAATTATGACGCGCCAACGGTTTTGGGGAACCCCATAATCAGCCATATTAAAAAGTTGGTACTTCACCCTGTAGCCTACGCGCGAGAAATCCAGCTCGATTTTTTTAATTGCACTTCCCCTGCCGAGGCTTAGGATCCCTCTCACATTTTCTGCAAGGAACCAAAGAGGCTTTTTTGCCTCGATAAAACGAATGAAATGACGATACAGCTTATTTCTGTTGTCCTCGGGTGAACGAAGCAGGTTCGCTTGGGAAAATCCTTGGCAAGGAAAACCGCCGACGATCACATCTGCATAAGGCACATTGTTTGTTTTAAAACTCTCAATGTCGCCGAAAAAAATGTGCTCACCGAGATTTAGTTTATAGGAAGCGACTGCGTCAGTGTCGTTGTCATTTGCCCAGACAATGTGATGCCCCGCTTGAATCAATCCCAGGTCTAAACCGCCGGCTCCAGAAAACAGGGAAATAATTCTCATCTCAAACACACTGCCTATTAATGCAGAGAGCCAATCTTATCTCACCTGTCATGGAATTTATCGAAAAGGAAAAACCTAGTCAAGATCTATGATTTTCTTAGATTATGAGTTTCCTTCGGAGAGCAGATGCGGTTTCGAGCTAACGCAAGGATTATAGTGAATTAGTAGTGTGACTTCCCTCCCAGTTTGATATGCGCTTTCCTCTGTCTTTTGCCATTCGAGAACTCATGCTGAGGTTTGTCGACTTAACTGTTTGGGCACCTCTTTGCCTTTAAGTTTGTCGTTTAAAAAATCTAACGGTAAGACGACCAAACGCAAACAACACCGGAAACATCAACTTCTCTATTGTTCGGCTGGAAGTGATGATTTGGTAAAAAGAGACAGTTTGTGGCGGAAAAGTACGTGTCATCTACTGACTTCAAACCGGGCAGGGGAGGTCCAGGGGGCGGCAGAAGGCGGCGGGGTCGGCCAGGTCGGGGAGCAGGAGTTGGGGCCGGTAGGAGGCCAGCTCCTCGACGGGGTACTCGCCGGTGGCCACGGCCACCGCCAGGCAGTGGGAGCCGAGGGCGCACTGGATGTCCCGCGGGGTGTCGCCGATCACGGTGAAGCGGGTGGCCGCCGTCACGGCCGGCCCGGCCATCTCCGCTGCGCGCCGACGGGCCACCTCCGGCAGCGCGTTCCGGTCGGCGGCGTCGCCGCCGAAGGCGCCGAAGGGGAAGTGGCGGTCAATCCCGTAGAACCGGAGCTTCGCGTACGCGCCCTCGCGCCAGTTCCCCGTGAGCAGTCCCAGCAGCACGCCCGGCGCGCCGTCGAGGTGGCGCAGCAGCCCGGCCACGCCGGGCATCACGGCGCCGCGGTCGCGAAAGCGGGGGAGTTCTGCGGCCAGGTTGTCGAGGTACGCCTCGCGGAAGCGGTCCAGGGCGGGCGCCAGGCGGAAGCGGCGGCACACCTCGTCGTAGATCATGGGGTCGATCTTGCCCGAAAGGACCACCTCGGCCATGGCGTCGGCGACGCCGTGGACGTCGCGGAAGGCGGTCTCCATGGCGCGGCGGCCGGCGCCGCCGGTGGTGATCAGCGTCCCGTCGATGTCGAACAGCAGCACGTGATGGATCGGTCGCGTCATGGCTCCTCGAGCGAGGGGCCATTGTACCAGAGCGCTGGGGAAAAGCAACCGGCGGGGGGGGCTACTGCTTCTCGAAGCGGAACACCAGCCGGCCGATCTTGACGGTGTCGCCGGAATTCAGCTTGTGGGTGATGCCCGACTGGAGCAGGTAGCGGCTGTTGATGACCACCTTGTTCTTGCTCTTCAGGTCCTCAATGTAGTACTCGCCGTTGAGCTTGAGGATCCGGGCGTGGAGACGGGAGATGTGCTTGCCCGAGTCGAACGGGGTGAGGTCGATCTCCGGGTAGCAGCGCCGCTCGGGGTCGCGCCGGCCGATGATGGTGATGTCCTTGATGACGTTGAACACCTGGTGCTGCTGCTCCAGTTTCAGCAGCGCCTTGGGCACCTTGATGAAGGGGGAGTGGGGCTGTTCGGTGCCGCACTTGTGGCAGACCAGGTCGTTCTCGGAGAGCGAGGCGAAGCACTTCACGCAGTAAATGTCGATGCTGGCGGCCGAGGCGGTCCGGATCACGTCGTCGGAGATAGGCAGAAAGTCCTTGAACTCCTCCTCGAACTCCCGGCGCAGCGACTCAAAATCGCTGGACATCTCCGCCTTCGTCTCGTCGATGACGGGGACCACCATGGTCTTGCGCTCGGACCGCCGCTTCTTCTCGGCCAGCAGCGTCAGCAGGTCCTTGTCGTCGGCGCCGGCGTGGCGGGTCTGCAGGATCGACTCCAGCTCCCGCTTCATGGCGTAGGCGGAGGAGAAGCGGTTTCGCGCGTCGTAGCTCACGCTCCGGACGATGGCCGCCTCCATCTCGGGGCTGAGGTCGGCGTTGTATTCCCGCGGCCGCGGGTTCTTGGTGAAGTCGAAGATCAGGATGGGCTTGGTCTGCGGCGAGACGCCGGTCATGAAGTAGAACAGGGTGGCGCCCAGCGAATAGATGTCGGAAGCCGGCTCGATGGACTCCTCGTACACCTCGGGCGGCACGAAGCCCATGGTGCCGATGGTGGTGATGTCGGTGAGGTTGGCGGTGAGGAAGCGGGCGATGCCGAAGTCGACGAGCACCAGCCGGTCGCCGGCGGTGACCATGATATTGCTGGGCTTCAGGTCGCGGTAGATCACCGGCGGCTTGTGGGTGTGCAGGCTGTGGAGGACGTCGCAGATCTGGATGCCGATGCCGATGACCTTCGCCTCGGGCAGCTTGTCGCCGTACTCCTTGAGGTACTTGTTCAGGTCCATCCCGTCGACGTACTCCATGACCAGGTAGTACCGGTCGTCCTCCATGAAGTAGTCGTACACCTTCGGGATGCCGGGGTGCTGCAACGTGGCCAGCAGCGCGGCCTCGCGCTTGAACTCGTTGAGGGTCCGCTCGTGCTCCTCGGGCTCGCTGTAGAGGTCGATCATCTCCTTGATGGCGCACGAGCGGTTGGACAGCCGGACGTCGCGCGCCTGATAGACGTTGCCCATGCCGCCGCCACCCACCCGGCGGATGATCTCGTAGCGGTTGAAGAACACGTGGCCGGGCTGGAGCAGGGACTTGCGGCGGCGGCCGTCGGCCAGCCGGCGGCGCGGACGGGACCGGCGCGCCCGCGGCGGCGCGGGAGATTCGAACGTGGGGTCGTGCGGCCAGCCGTGCATCATGTCAGCTTCGCCAAGACCACGGAGATGTTGTCCTTGCCGCCCGCCCGGTTGGCCCGCCGGATCAGTTCCGCGGCGCCCCGGTGCGGCTGGCGGCAGTCGGCGATCACCCGGGCGATCTCGGAGTCAGGCACCATGCTGGTCAGCCCGTCGGAACAGAGCAGGATCCAGGCCGGCGGGGCCAGCTCCATGTCGAACAGGTCGAACTCGAGCCGCTCGGAGGAGCCGAGACTCTTGTAGAGAAAATTGCGGCCGGGATGATGGAGGGCGTCCTCGGGGGAGATCCGGCCCAGCTCCACCATCTGGTTGACGATGGTGTGGTCCTTCGTCACCTGCTGCAGCCGCTTGCCGGCGAACACGTAGCAGCGGCTGTCGCCGACGCTGGCCACCGTGAGCCGGCAATCGGCCAGCACCGCCGCCGTCAGGGTGGCGCCCATGCCGAAGAACGCGGGGTTCTTGCGGGACAGGTCGATGATCGAGTCGTTGGCCCGTTCCATGGCGGCGGCGAGGATCCGCCGGGCATTGGGGCGGGACGGGCGGCGCTTGGTGCGGCGGAAATGGTAGTTGTAGACGTGCTCGGGGAGCTGGTAGATGTCGGTGCGCAGGACGGGCAGGAAGTAGCTCCGGGTGAGGGAGTCGGCCACGCTCCGGATGGCGGTCATGGCCGCGATCTCGCCGGCGTTGTGGCCGCCCATGCCGTCGGACACCGCGAAGAACGCCGACACGGCCTGCCGGTGGCCGGTGGCGGTGGTGAAATCGCAGGCCACCACGCCGTCCTCGTTGTTCTGGCGCTCCCGGCCGGTGTCGGTCGTTGCGGCGTAGAGCAGCTGCGGGATGGGCTTCGGCTGCCGGTCACCACCCATGAATCGTGTTCGCCTCGCGGTCGGTGTGTCGTCGGGTCAGGATCATATTGTAATTTGGACTGCTTTTTTTTAAAATACCTCTTTTCGTTCCCGGTGGAGTTTTTGGATGCTGGATCTGAAGTTTGTAAGGGAAAACCTCGAGTTTGTCAAAGCGAAAATCGCCCAGCGCGGCGCGGCGCCGGATTTCGATGCCTTTACCGGGCTGGAGGGGCGGCGCCGCGAGATCCTCGTCCGCGTCGAGGAGCTGCGGGCGCTGCGCAACAGGGTCTCGGGGGAGATCCCGCGGCTGAAAAAGGAGGGCCGGGACGTCGCCGCCGAGATGGCGCGCATGAAGGCGGTGGGCGAGGAGATCAAGGGGCTCGAGGCGGAGCTCGATGAAACGGAGCGGAACCTCGACGGCTTTCTCCTCAACGTGCCCAACCTGCCCGACGACTCGGTGCCGGTGGGCGCCTCCGCCGAAGAGAACGTGGAGGTCCGCCGGTGGGGCCAGCCGCGAGCGTTCGATTTCCCGGTGCGGGACCACGTCGACCTGGGACGCGCCCTGAACATCCTCGACATGGACCGGGCCGGCAAGATCACCGGCGCCCGATTCGCCGTCTACCGGGGCGCCGGCGCGGCGCTGGAGCGCGCGCTGGCCGCATTCATGCTGGACGTGCACGTCCGGGAGCACGGTTACCAGGAGATCCTGCCGCCGTACATCGTCAACGCCGACGCGCTCGTGGGCACCGGCAACCTGCCCAAGTTCGAGGAGGACCTGTTCCGCCTGCAGGGCTGGCCGTTCTACCTGATCCCCACGGCCGAGGTTCCCGTCACCAACCTCTACCGGGAGGAGATCCTGCCCGAGGCCGGCCTGCCCATCCGCCACGTCGCCTTCACCCCGTGCTTCCGCTCCGAGGCGGGCGCCCACGGGAAGGAGACGCGGGGGCTCATCCGGCAGCACCAGTTCCACAAGGTGGAGCTGGTCAAGTTCTGCCGGCCCGAGGAGTCCATGGCCGAGCTCGAGAGCCTCACCGCCGACGCCGAGCGGATTCTCCGGCGCCTGGAGCTGCCGTACCGCGTCATGGCGCTGTGCACCGGCGACATGGGGTTCTCCTCGGCCAAGACGTACGATCTCGAGGTGTGGCTCCCCAGCGCCGGCAAGTACGTGGAGATCTCCTCCTGCAGCAACTTCAAGGATTTCCAGGCGCGCCGAGCCAATCTGCGCTACCGGCCGGCGGACGGGGGCAAGGTGCGCTACCTGCACACCCTGAACGGCTCGGGCCTGGCCATCGGCCGCACGTGGGTGGCGCTGCTGGAGAATGGCCAGCAGCGCGACGGCTCGGTGACTGTCCCGGCGGCGCTGCGGCCGTACCTGCACGGCCTGGAGGCCATCGTCCCGTGAACGCGCCCGAACCGCCGCCGCGGCGGACGGTCCGGGATTCCATACGGGTGCGGCCCCGCGGCCCGTGCCCACGCAGATTCCCTGAGGGAGGTATCCCCCGATCATGATCAACGCCACCGATATCCGCAAGGGCGTCATCATCAAGATGGATGGCGAGCTCTACCAGGTGCTCACGTACCACCACGCCACGCCGGGCAACCTGCGGGGTTTCGTCCAGACCAAACTGCGCAACCTGAAAACCGGCACCCAGAAGGATTACCGTTTCCGCTCCACCGACCGGGTGGAAAAGGCCTTTCTCGACACCCACCAGATGTCCTACCTCTACGCCGACAGCGACCACTTCTACTTCATGAACACTGAGACGTACGAGCAGGTCAGCCTGGGCCCCGAAGCGCTGGGCGATGCGGTGAGCTACCTCAAGCCCGAAACCGTCATCGCGGTGGATTTCTACGATGGCAAGCCGGTGGGTGTCGAGCTGCCCGCCGCGGTGGAGCTGCTGGTGGTCGAAACGGACCCGGCGATGAAGAACGCCACCGTGTCCAACGTGACCAAGCCCGCCAAGCTGGAGACCGGCCTGGTGGTCCAGGTGCCCCCCTTCGTCGAGGAGGGCGACATCATCAAGGTCAACACCGACGCCGGCACCTACATCAGCCGCTGCTGAGGCCGGCCCCCCCTCGCGAGCGCCGGCGGCTGTCCTTCCGGAACCGCCCGCCCGGCTCCGGCCGGGCCGAGGAAAAACGTCATGTCCGTGCCCCGCGTGCTCATCACGCTGCCGTGCCACAACGAAGCCGAGATCCTCGAGGCGAACGTGACGGTCCTTCGGGAGTTCTGCGAGACCCGCCTGGAGGGCTACAACTGGACCCTGCTCATCGCCGACAACGCGTCCACCGACGCCACCGGGACCATCGGCCAGGGGCTGGCCGAGCGGCTCGTGGGCGTGGAGTACGTCCGCGTGGCCGAGAAGGGACGCGGCCGGGCGCTCCGGCAGTGCTGGACCGGGCGTGAGGCCGACATCTACGCGTACATGGACGCCGACCTGGCCACGGAGCTGTGTCACCTGCCCGAGCTGCTGGGGGCGGTGCGCGACGGCGCCGACGCGGCCATCGGCAGCCGGCTGATCCCCGGCGCCCGGGTGATCGACCGGTCGCTGAGCCGCGAGGTCTCCTCCCGCGGGTACAACCTGTGCCTGCGGGTGTTCTTCCGGGCGCCGTTCCGCGACGCCCAGTGCGGGTTCAAAGCGATCGGCCGCTCCGTTCGGGACCGCCTCCTGCCGCTGACCCGCGATTCGCACTGGTTCTTCGACTCCGAACTCCTGCTGCTGGCCGGCCGGGCGGGCTGTCGGGTGCGGGAGATCCCGGTGTGCTGGCGCGACGACCAGGTTCGCGACAGCAAGGTGCGGCTCGTCCGCGACATCGTCTACTTTTTCCTCCAGATCCTCGGCCTGCGCCGGCGGCTCTGGTTCGATCCGGAGCTCCGGGCCCGGCTGCGGCCCTGAGCGCTCCCTCCGCGCGTCATGCCACCGCCGGCCCCCTGGCACCGGATCCCCTGGCGAGAGTACCGGCACGTGCTGGCCCTGGCGGCGCCGGTCATTCTGGCGAACATCAGCAACAACCTGCTGGCCCTGGCCGACACGCTGATGGTGGGCTCGCTGGGCACCGTCGAGCTGGCGGCGGTGGGGTACGGCATGCTCCTGGTGTTCCTCATTTACGGATTGCCCATCGGGCTCATCAGCATCGGCAATGCGTTCGCCGCCCAGTTTTTCGGCGCGGGCCGCGGCGCGGACTGCCGCCGGCTGGTGCGGCTCGCGCTCTGGCTGGGGCTGGCGGCCGGGCTGGCGGTCGCGGCGCTGTCGTGGGCCTCCGACGGGATGATGGCCCTGCTGGGCATCGAGCCGGAGATCCGACGCCAGGCCTTCCTCTACGTGTCGCGCCGGGCGCTGGGGGCGCCGTTTTTGTTCGTCGTCGTGGGTTGGGCCAACATCCTGAACGGCCTGGGCCACGTCCGGACGCCCATGGTCCTGACGGTGCTCGCCAACGCGATGAACATCGGCCTGAACTACCTCCTCATCTTCGGCCACGCCGGCTTCCCGGCCATGGGGATCGAGGGCGCCGCCCTGGCCACCGCTGCGGCCAACCTGGTTTCATTCCTGGTGTTCGCGGCGATCCTGCGGTGGCGGCCGCCGGCGGTGCTGCGCCCGGTGGCCGGGGCGGGGGAGCGGCCCGACCGGGCGTTCACGCGTGAGTTTTTCCGCGTGGGCCTGCCCAACGGCGTCTACGTGCTGCTGGATATCGGCGGGCTGTTCGCGTTCTCCACCATCGTGGAGTGGATCGGCGTGACCGCCCTGGCGATCAACCAGGTGCCCGTGCGGGTCATGGCGCTGTCGTACGTGATCAACCTGGGGCTGTCCATCGCCGCCACGACGCTGGTGGGCCAGGCGGCCGGCGCGGGCCGGCCGGCGGCGGTGAGCCGGTCGGCGCGGCTGGCGCTGCAGCTGTCGGCCGCGGTGCTGGTGGCCCTGTCGCTGGCTTACCTGCTGGCCCGCGAGCCCATCGTGCGCGCCTTCTCGCTGGAAGCGGAGCTGGTGGCTCCGGCCGCGGCGATGGTCTCGCTCATGGTGGTGTTCCACTTCTTCGACGGGCTGACCATCGTCATGTACGGCTGCCTCAAGGGCCTGGGGGACACCCGCTTTCCCACCCTGGTGTACATGGCCGGCCAGTGGCTGCTGGCCCTGCCGCTGGCGTGGGCGCTGGCGCTGCCCGCCGGCCTGGGACTGCCGGGCGCCTGGGCGGCGCTCATCCTGGAGATGGCGGCGACCGGGCTGGTGTTCTGGCTGCGTTTCCGCCACCTGGAGCGCCGTCCCGGGACCTGGCCGCTGTCGGCCGGCGCCGCCCGCTGACGATCGTTTGCCCGCGGAAATATCCGGTGCCAATCAGGGGCGATTATGGTATGATCCCACCTTTAACCGGAGCCGGGGGTGAACATGGCGGCCAGTCAGGATAAGCATTTCCGGAAGTTCCAGGGCGCGGACGTGATCTCCATGCGCGATTTCAGCGAGGAGGAAATCCTCTTCATCCTGGACTACGCGAGCCGGTTCGAGGCGGCGTCCGCCCCCATCCTTCAGGGCAAGATCCTGGCCACTCTTTTTTACGAACCCAGCACCCGGACCCGCCTGAGCTTCGAGAGCGCCATGATCGGCCTGGGCGGCTCGGTGATGGGCTTCACCGACGCGGCGGTGAGCTCGGCGGCCAAGGGCGAGTCGGTGCGCGACACGGCCAAGATGATCGAAGGGTACGCCGACGCGATGGTCATCCGCCACCCGCTCGAGGGGTCGGCGCGGGCGGCCGCCGAGGGCGCCGACATCCCGGTGATCAACGGCGGCGACGGAACCAACCAGCACCCCACCCAGACCTTCCTTGACCTGTACACCATCCTCAAGAACAAGCAGACGCTTCGCGGACTCCACGTGGGCTTCCTGGGCGACCTGAAGTACGGCCGGACGGTTCATTCGCTGGCCGAGGCGCTCAGCCACTTCGACTGCCGGATGTACTTCATCGCTCCCGAGATGCTGCGGATGCCCGCCCACATCCTCTCCGAGCTGGACCGGCACGGCATTATTTACAGCGAGACCGAGAACCTGTACGGCGTGTCCAGGGAGTTGGACATCCTGTACGTCACCCGGATCCAGAAGGAACGCTTTCCCGACCCCCTCGATTACGAGAAGGTCAAGAACGTCTACATCCTCAACGAGAAGCTGCTGGAGCACGTCAAGCCCGAGCTGAAGATCCTGCACCCGCTGCCGCGGGTCAACGAGATCGACCCGGCGCTGGACAGGTATCCCCAGGCCGAGTATTTCCAGCAGTCGAAAAACGGCGTCACGGTGCGCAAGGCGCTGCTGTCGCTGGTGCTAGGAGTTCACCTATGACCGATGAGAAGAACAGCTCCGTCTCCATGGAGATGCGGATCTCCAAGCTGCGCAACGGCGCGGTGATCGACCATCTGCGCCCGGGCACGGCCATGAAGGCCATCCAGGTGCTGGGCGTCACCGACGGCAGCACGCTGTCCATCGGCATGTTCCTCGACTCCAAGAAGATGGGACGCAAGGACCTGATCAAGATCGAGAACCGGACCCTGACCGCCAAGGAGATCAACAAGATCGCCGTGCTGTCGCCGGAAGCCACCCTGTGCAACATCCGGGACTACCAGTTGGTTCAGAAAACCAAGGCCCACCTGCCGCGCGAGATCCCCGTCATCGTCCGGTGCACCAACCCGAAGTGCATCACCAACCATGAGAAGGTCGGCACGCTGTTCACCGTGGTGGAGGACAATCCGCTCAAACTCCGCTGCCGGTACTGCGAGCGGGCCATCAGCGGGGACGAGATCGAACTGATCTGACCCCGCGACCCGCCGGCCGCCATCATTCGCATTCCGCGCATGGAGCCCCTGTCATGAAGAAACAACGCATCGTCATCGCCTTTGGAGGCAACGCCATTTTGCAGAAAGGCCAGGAAGGCACGGTCTTCGAGCAGTTCGCCAACACGCGCCTGGCCATCGACCGGGTCATGGGCCTGATCCGCGACGGCCACGACGTCGTCATCACCCACGGCAACGGCCCGCAGGTGGGTAACATGATGATCCGGGTGGACCGCTCGCGGGGGTTCGCCTACGACCTGCCGCTGGGCGTCTGCGTGGCCGACACCCAGGGCGAGATGGGCTACATGATCGCCCAGTCGCTTCAGAACCGCCTCACCCTCGAAAAGATCAGCCGGGAGGTCGTGGCCGTGGTCACCCAGGTCGTCGTGGACCGCGAGGACCCTAGTTTGAAGCACCCCACCAAGCCGGTGGGCCGGTTCCACACCGAGGACGAGGCGCGCCAGATGATGGCCGAGGGCAAGCACATGGTGGAGGACGCCGGCCGGGGCTGGCGCCATGTGGTGCCCTCACCCCGCCCGAGCCGGGTGGTGGAGAGTCCCGTCATCCGCCAGCTCGTGGACGCCGGGCACATCGTCATCGCCTGCGGCGGCGGCGGCATGCCCGTCTACATTCAGGACGACGGCACCTACGAGGGGATCGATGGCGTCGTGGACAAGGACCGCGCCTCGGCGGTGCTCGCCCGCGAGATCGACGCCGATGAGCTGATCATCCTCACTGAAGTGGACAAGGTCGCCCTCAACTTCAACAAGCCGGACCAGCGTTTCCTCGACCGCCTGACGGTGGCGGAGGCCCGCCAGTATCTGGCCGAGGGGCACTTCCACAAGGGGAGCATGGGCCCCAAGGTGGAGGCGGTGATCGATTTCCTCGAAAGCGGCGGGAAGCGGGCCATCATCGCTTCGCTGGACAAGGCGTACGACGCCCTGCACGGCCGCGCCGGCACGCACTTCACGCGGGAGTAGGGCCGGGGCGGGCATCGGACTTCGGACATCGGAAATCGGACATCGGGTCGAATACCGGAATAGCAGTTGAGACGAACAATTATCAATTATCATTTATAGGAGAACACCATGGCATTCAACATGAAAGGGCGTTCGCTGCTGAGCCTCAAGGAGGAGACCCCCGAGGAGATCCGCTTCCTGCTGGACATCTCCCACCAGGTGAAGAAGGACCGGCGGGCGGGCGTCGCCCACCAGCGCTTTCTGGGCAAGACGCTGGCGTTGATTTTCGAAAAGCGGTCCACCCGGACCCGCTGCGCGTTCGAGACCGCCTTCGGCGAGGAGGGCGGCTACCCGGTGTTCCTGTCCGTCGACGACATCCAGCTCGGCGCCAAGGAGAGCGTTGAGGACACCGCCCGGGTGCTGGGCCGGATGTTCGACGCCATCCAGTTCCGCGGCTTCAAGCAGGAGACCGTCGACACGCTGGCCCGCTGGTCCGGCGTGCCGGTCTACAACGGGCTGACCGATCTGTACCACCCCACCCAGGTCCTGGCCGACCTGATGACCGTGGAGGAGGCCTTCGGCCGCCTGGCGGGCATCCGGTTCGTGTACGCCGGCGACGGCCGCAACAACATGGCCAACTCGCTCATGATCGGCTGCGCCAAGATGGGCCTGCACTACGTCATCGCCGCGCCGAAGTCGCTCTGGCCCGCCAAGGAGCTGGTCAAGGAGTGCCAGGCGTGGGCCAAGGCCTCGGGCGGCTCCATCGCCGTCACCGACCAGATGAAGGTGGCGGTGAAGGGCGCCGAGATCATCTACACCGACGTGTGGGCGTCCATGGGCGAGGAGAGCAAGGCCAAGGAGCGCATCCAGCTCCTGACCCCCTACCAGGTCAACGCCAAGGCCCTGGCCGCCACCGGTCGGCGCGACACCGTGTTCCTCCACTGCCTGCCGGCGGTGAAGGGACAGGAGGTCACCGCCGACGTCCTCGACGGCCCGCAGAGCCGCGCCTGGGACGAGGCGGAAAACCGCAAGCACACCATCAAGGCCGTCATGCTGGCCACGATCTAGCCGCGCGACCCGCACCGCCGCGGCCCCGACTGGCCGCCCGCCTGGCCTCCGCAGCCAGGCCGGCCGGAACCCGCCCGCCCCGGGATTTGCGTTGCATTCCCGGGGGGGCGTGATTAAGATAGACGGGCTCATCCCGGCACAGGAGACAGACCATGACCACTCTGCGTGAGAAAACGCGCGAATTGCTCGATATGATCGAGGTCGCCCGCCAGGGCGGCGGCCCCGACAAGATCAAGAGCCAGCACGCCAAGGGCAAGTTCACCGCCCGGGAACGGCTGGATATCCTGCTGGACCCCGGCTCATTCCACGAACTCGACACCTTCGTTCAGCACAAGTGCAACGACTTCGGCATGGACAAGATGGTCTACCCGGGCGACGGCGTCATCACCGGCTACGGCGCCATCGGCGGCCGGCTGGTGTACGTCTACGCGCAGGATTTCACCGTGCTGGGCGGGTCGCTGGGTAAAAAGCAGTCGGAAAAGATCTGCAAGGTGATGGACCTGGCGGTCCAGAACGGTGCGCCGGTGATCGGTCTCAACGACAGCGGCGGCGCCCGTATCCAGGAAGGGGTCATGAGCCTGGCCGGCTACGGCGACATCTTCTACCGCAACACGAACGCATCTGGGATCGTCCCGCAGATCGCCGTGATCATGGGCCCGTGCGCCGGCGGCGCGGTCTATTCGCCGGGCATCATGGACATGGTGTTCATGGTCAAGGGCACCAGCCACATGTTCATCACCGGCCCCGACGTGATCAAGGCCGTGACGAAGGAGGAGGTCACCTTCGACGAGCTGGGCTCCGCCCAGACCCACAACACGGAAAGCGGAGTGGCCCACTTCATGGCCGAGGACGAGGAGGAGGCCCTGCAGAAGGTCAAGACCCTGCTCGGCTACATCCCGTCGAACAACCTCGAGCCGCCGCCGGTGGTGGACCCCGGCGACGACCCCCAGCGCATCTGCGACGAGCTGTACGACATCGTGCCCTACGACCCCATCAAGGCGTACGACGTCAAGGACGTGATCCGCTGCCTGATGGACCGCGGCCAGTACTTCGAGGTGCACGAGCATTACGCCCCCAATATCTCGGTGGGGTTCGCCCGCCTCAACGGGCGGACGGTGGGCGTGGTCGCCAACAACCCCAAGTTCTTCGCCGGCACCCTGGACATCAACGCCTCGGTGAAGGGCGCGCGGTTCATCCGCTACTGCGACGCGTTCAACATTCCCCTGGTGGTGCTGTGCGACGTGCCCGGGTTCCTTCCCGGCAAGAGCCAGGAGCTCGGCGGCATCATCCGGCATGGCGCCAAGTTGATGTACGCCTTCTCAGAGGCCACCGTACCGCGCGTGACCGTGGTCACCCGCAAGGCCTACGGCGGCGCCTACATTGTCATGAACTCGAAGCACATCGGCGCCGACCTCAACTACGCCTGGCCCTCGGCCGAAATCGCGGTGATGGGGCCGGAGGGGGCCATCAATATCATCTTCCGCCGGGAGCTGGCCGAAGCCGAGGACTCCGCCCGCAAGCGCTCCCAACTCCTGGACGACTACCGGAAGAAGTTCGCCAACCCCAAGCTGCCGTCGGAGTACGGGTTCATCGACGAGATCATCCCGCCCCACCTGACCCGGGTGCGGCTCATCTCCGCCATGGAGACGATGCAGGGCAAGCGGGTCGGCCGTCCGTACCGCAAGCACGGGAACATCCCGCTGTAGGAGGGAGGAGGCCATGCAGAAAATACTGGTCGCCAACCGGGGTGAGATCGCGCTGAGCGCGCTGCGCTGCATCCGGGAAATGGGCCTCGAGAGCGCCACCGTCTACTCGAGCGTCGACGCCGACTCCCTGCACGTCCGCTACGCCGACCAGGCGCTGCCGCTGGCCGGGGCGCGGACCTCCCGCACCTACGGCTCCATCCAGCGGATCCTGGAGGCGGCCGAAACGGCCGGCGCCGACGCCGTCTACTGCGGATACGGCTTCCTGTCTGAATCGCCGGAATTCGCCCACGGCTGCCGCGAGAAGGGCATCACCTTCATCGGGCCGGAGCCGGAGGTGCTGGCGAGCTGCCACGAGAAGCTGCTGCTCCTCAGCAAGGCGGCCCAGCTCAAGATCCCGGTGCCGGAGCACAGCATGCCGGTGCAGGACGAGGCGGACCTCGTCCAGAAGGCGCAGGACCTGGGCTACCCCGTCCTGCTCAAGCCGGTGACCGGCACCGGCGGCCGGTACATTTTCAAGGCCTACCGGAAGGAGGACCTGCAGACGAGCTACCGGACCTTCCTCCGCGAGCAGGCGATCAAGGGCCTGAACGTGCCGTTCTATCTGGAGCGGTACATCCGCCGGGCGGTGCACATCGAGTTCCCGGTGCTCGCCGACCGGCACGGGAACGCGGTCCAGCTCGGCGAACGCGAGTGTGTCGTCCAGCGCCGCTTCCAAAAGCTGGTTTCGGAGACGCCGTCGGCCTGGCTGCCCGCCGAAAGCCGCGACCAGATGGCCGCCGCGGCGCTGGCGCTGATCCGGAGCGTCGGCTTCACCGGCTGCGGGGCCGTGGAGTTCATGGTGGACGAAAAGGGCCGCTGGTACTTCATGGAGATCAACCCGCGGCTCCAGGTGGAGTACGCGCTCACCGAAATCGTCTACGGAGTGGAGATCATCAAGGAGCAGCTCCGGATCGCCGCGGGCGACCCGCTGAACCTGCCCGCCGACGCGCACCGGCCGCGGCTGCACGCCATCGAGTGCCGCATCAACGCCGAAGACCCCGACCGCGATTTCCAGCCGTCCGCCGGCATGGTCCACGAGTACTATATCCCCGGCGGCTACGGCTACAGCGTGCTGTCCAGCGTCCAGAAGGGGAAGCGGATCGACATCTACTACGACCCCATGGTCATGAAGGTGGACTGTTTCGCCGGCACCCGCGCCGAGGCGCTGGCCAAAACCCGCTACGCCCTGGAGGCGATCCGGCTGAAGGGCGTTCAGACGAACATTCCGTTCCTGAGCCGCGTCGTGGGGAGCGAGGCGTTCGCCGCCGGCACCCTGAAGTGCGACCTCAAGCTCAAGGACTTCGTGTCGCCGGGCGCCGACGACCGCCGCCGTCAGGAGGTGGCCGCGCTGGTGGCCGTGCTCAACCACGAGCTGATGGGCCGCTTCCGGACGCCCGCGTTTCAGCGGACCACCCCCGGCGGCAATGTCTGGGGCATGTCCGGCCGGGTGGAGCTCATCACCCGCCGCCATCTGTGAGGGGAGGCCACGGCCATGAAGTACCGCGTGTGCGTTGACAACAAAAACTTCAACGTGATCCTTGCCGACGTCTATCCCGACCCGGCGGAAGAGGTGGATGTGGAGATCGGCTACCGCCGCTACCGCAGCCGGATCCTGTCGTGGAGCCGCGAGCAGGGGATCATGTCCGTCCTGGTGGACGGCGTGCCGTTCGACATCGAGGCCGTCCGCAACGACAGCGGCGATCTGGCGGCGGTCAAGGTGGACAACATCGTGTTCTCGATTCAGGAGATCATGGCCGGCAAGCTCCTCGCCACGCGCCAGGAAGTCAAGATGGTGAAGGAGGGACTGGTGCGCGCCTTCATGCCCGGGCTCATCGTGCGGGTGCTGAAGAACGTGGGGGAAACGGTCGCCGAAGGGGACACCATCCTGTACATGGAAGCGATGAAAATGGAGAACGCCATCGTCGCTCCGCGTGCCGGCACCGTCAGCCGCATCGGTCCCAAGGAAGGCGAAACCGTGCTGACGGGTGATGTGCTTTTTGTCGTCGAATAGCGGATGTGATCTGACCGCCATTCGCAACCCCTTATCCCAAGCGAAGTTGTCATTATCCGCATCTGCGTAAGTGGACCCTGTGGATAATTCTGTGGAATTCATGGAAGCTCCCCGGCGGACTTGCAGCTAGATTACAGTATATATTTAAGTCGTTATTATTGAGTCGGTTGCGAAACTGCCTCATATTTAAGCAAACGGGTGACATCCGGTTTCGACAACTACGGCTCCGTGATGTCCACAAGTTTTCCTCACCCGGATCCATACATAATTTGAATATTTTTGAATATCAAGCGGTTAGAAAGACCCCCCGGAACGGGGTCTCAAAAGAGGCACGGCCGGCGTGCTTTTCAGGGGAGCGCGGCGCGCCGAGGCTCGCCGCGCAAGGGTGTCCGGCCGGGCGCCGACTCCCTTGCGGGCCCGTCGACGGACAACTATTCCCGTGGCGGATCCGGCGGCGTGTCGGGCGAAACCGGAAAGTCCGCGTCCGGCTGCCGGACCGCGTCATCGGGTGACGCGTCCGGCTCGGGGCCGACGGCGGGCGCCGGCGGCAGCTCGACCGGAACGGCGGGTACCGGCGGCGCGAAGGCTGCCAGGCGCTCCGCCAGCGAAGGTTCCACCCGGGCCAGCGCCTGGATGGGGTACATGCGCATCACGACGTAGATGGGCAGGAGCAGGGTCTGGCCGATCACCGGCAGCGCGGCGACGCAGCAGGTGAGGCAGACGCCGCAGCTCATCACGAAGCCGGCGGCGATGCTCAGCCCGAGGCGCATCAGCAGGTACAGCAGCAGGGCGCCGGTGTGCTCCTGGAAGATGTTGAAGAAGGCGTTCCAGGCCTCGAGCACGCGGATGCGGCGGCTCCACATGAGGGGCACCACGAAATCTTCCAGGTAGATGGCGATGGCGGCGATGGGAAGGATGGCCAGCAGGGTGCCGAAACCCACGGCCAGGAGCTGCGGCCAGATCTCGCCGAAGGGGGCGAACTCGCCGTCGCGGAACAGGGTGAGGAAGACGGTTACCCCCGCCAGCAGCAGCAGGAGGAGAATGAACACGCTGAAGCCGATGTACCACCAGAAGAGCGACAGGGCCGGGGTGCCGTTGCGGCGCCAGCTTTCGCCAATGGCGGTCTTGTTTTCCACGAGGCACTCGACGAACATGAACCGGCCGCGGCTGAAAATGTAGGTCAGCAGGATGATGACGGCCAGGAACACCAGCGCGATGCCGCCGATCACCGCGGCGATGACCCAGGCGTTGCCTCCGAACCAGGACGACAGGTCGCCGGGCAGCGCCTCGGCCGGAAAGCCGCTGCCGGTGAAATGGTCGGAGCGGTGCTCCTGTTCGTCCATGATGTAGCTGAAGATGTTGGGAAACCCGCCGCCGTGCTGGATGTTGGCGCCGATGAACGCCAGCAGGCCCCAGGCGAACCACTTCTGCCAAAGGAACGGCTGAAACAGCGTGCGGCGCATGTGGGCCCAGGCGGACTCGAACGGCTCCAGCAGCAGGAACTTCTTTTCCCCCATCCCGACCTCCCTCACGGTTGTCTCGCTTCGATGATGTTTGCAGTGGGACTATTCTATAACCGCCTCCGCCGGATCTGAACTACATTTTTCAGCTGCGGGCACATGGTCGCAACCGGTATCGTGTTACCGACGCGGCGGAACCGAATATGTCGCCGGGATTTGGGAACGCGTGAGAATCCGGCATGCCGCCGTCTATTGACTAAGGATCATCCGGCAGCCGCAGGCGTGGGGCATTGCGGGCCGACCCAAGCCGCATGCCGTCGGACAAATCGCGCAGGCCCGCGCGACGCCGGGGGACGCGGACGGCGGAGCCAAAATTGCGTTTGCTTTTTTCGCGGCTCGCCGTTACACTTCGGTACATAACTCATCCGCAATGTTGGAGGTCCCGATGTTTTGTCCTGCATGTGGCACGGAGAATCCCGATTCGGCAAAATTCTGCAAGAATTGCGGCTTCTCATTCCCCGCGGTAGCCGCGACGCCGCCGCCGCCGGCGCCCCCGCCGCCGGGACCGCCGCCCGGTCCGCCGTCGCCGCCCCCGTACGCCGGGGCGCCCGCTCCGCCGCCGCCAGCGCCGCCGCCGCCGTCCTCCGGCGTGCCGCCCCCGGTGACGCCGCCCGCGGACCCCGCGACCGCCCTGTCCAAGGTGTCGCTGCCGGCCATCCTGCTCATGGTGGTTGCCGGCCTCTCGATCCTGTGGCACATCGTGATGCTCCTGCTGAACATCCTGGGGACCGGCATGTCGTTCATGGGCGATATGGCCGATGAAATGCCCAGCCAGGCGTTTTCCATGATGTCGGGCGGCATCGGCATCCTGATGAGCATCATCTCCATCGCCATCTGCGGCGTGGTCATTTTCGGTGCGATGAAGATGAAGGCCCTGCAGTCCTACGTGTTCGCCATGGTGGCGGCGATTCTCCCCATGCTGCCCTGCATCTGGCCGTGCTGCTGCCTCGGCCTGCCCATCGGCATCTGGGCGCTGGTCGTGCTGCTGGATAAGAACGTCAAGGCGGCGTTCACCTCCTGAGGGGGACGCCCGCGGCGCGTTCTGAATATCGGGGGCGGGAGCCCGGCGACGGGTTTCCGCCCCGACTTGCACCCGCGGCCGCGCCGCGGGTGACGCCGTTCAAGGGGATGTTTCACGCCATGACCCGCCGATTCCGAGCTGTGTGCTCCGTCTGCGCCGCGGCGGCGCTTCTATTGGCCGCGGCGGCGGCGACGGGCTGTTCGTCGTCTGATGAGCAGAAAAAGAAATCCGCGTTCCTGGAGAGTCTGGAGCAGGATGCCCGACGCGAGGCGGCGGAAAAGATGAAGCAGCGGCAGGTTGAGGAAGCCCGCCGCAAGGCCATGGAGGAAGAGGCCCGCCGCCGGTGGGCCGCGGAGGCCGCGCGCACCGCCACCCCGGGCACCGCCGCGCCCGCCGCGCCGGCGGCGTCCGGCGCCGCCGACGGGGTGGTCTACGAGCTGTCCGACAAGGACCTGACCTTCCTGGTACTGAACAAGATCCGGCTGGGATACAAGGGCAGCACCGTCAGCGTCAACTGCGCCGCCGGGCGTGTGGAGTTGTTCGGCCAAGTGGCCACCGAGGAGACCAAACAACGGCTCGTCGCCGATATCCGCAAGCTGCCCGGAGTCCGCGAGGTAGTCGCCGGGGAACTGTTTGTCGTCCCCTGAGTTCCATGAGCCCGTGCGGCAGGTCGGTCCGGGCGCTCGCCGCGCGCCGGGCCGGGTCGGTCCGCCCGGGCCGGTCGCGGCCTCCTGGAGGCGGCGCGGTCAGTCGCCCGCCGGCTCGTCCTCCAGCGTGACGCCGCACTGGGGGCACACCGCGTCCTCTTTCTTCACCGCCGCGCCGCACTCCGAGCAGAGCGCGTAGTTGTCCACTTCGGCCAGGATCGCCTGGGCCGAGGCCAGATTCTCCTCCTCCACCCAGACCCGCACGCGGCTGAATGATTGGGACACGGCGACCGGCTCGGCGTGAAAGGTCAGATTCTCGAGCTTGCACGGGATGTCGTTTTCGGCCAGCAGCCCCTCCGCCAAACTTGCCGCGATTTCATCCGTGTACTCAATCGCCAGTTTCCAGGTTTCGGGGATGTACTCGGGGGTCTCGTCGGGCAGCTCGCTCACCAGGTCCACGTCGCAGACCGGGCAGCGGCGGATCTCCTCCACGTACTCCGCTCGACAGGTGGGGCACCACATAGTTCGCCTCCCGGGGTGAATTGCGGTCCGGCGCCGGCGGCGCCGCGTTCCCCGCGGTTCCGGACGGGCGGGGATGCGGCGCGGGTGCGGCGGTTCGGCGTTATCCTGAATTCATTATAGCAGGTCAGCTTCGTCGCCGCAGGTCCGGAGGGGCCGGCCCGGTGGCGGGGGATCACGCCGGCGGGTCTTTCGGCGGATCCGGCTGGGGCGGCTCGAAGCAGCGCCGGCAGCGGGCCTCGTAGGCGTCGGCCGCACCGACGACGATGCGCTCCTGGCTGGCGATTAGCCGCTGGGTGTAGTAAGCGGGGTTGCCGCACTGCATGCAGATGGCGGCGGTCTTGGTGATGTCCTCGGCGATGGCCATGATCTGGGGCATGGGGTCGAACGGCATGCCGCGGTAGTCCCGGTCCAGGCCGGCCACGATGACGCGCTTGCCCATGTCGGCCAGGCGGTTGCAGACGTCCACGATGCCGGGGTCGAAGAACTGGGCCTCGTCGATGCCCACCACCTCGGTTCGGGGCAGGACCCGCTCCATGATCTCGCCGGCCATTTTAACGATCTCGGCCTGATATTTCATTTCGCTGTGGCTGACGATGTGCGTCTCGCTGAACCGGTCGTCCAGGCGGGGCTTGAACACCTGGATCCGCTGCTTGGCGATCTCGGCGCGCTTCAGGCGGCGGATGAGTTCCTCGCTCTTGCCGCTGAACATGCTGCCGGTGATCACCTCGATCCAACCCATCTGTCCGCGGATGAACTTTTGCATGAAGCGTGCCTCCGAATGATCATTGGGGATAGCGCGCCAGCAGGAAGGCGCGGAGCTCCGGCCAGGAGCCGAACACCTCGTCGCAGCAGCCGAGGATCCAGCCGCTGATCTCGTGGGGCGGCTCCTCGGTCATCAGATAGACCGGGATGCCCCGGCGGAAGGCGGTGGTGAGTTCGCCGTGGGTGCCACCGCCGCGCCGGCAGTGCCGGTCCCAGTGGCAGACGACATACCCGACCCCTCCCTCGAGGACGTCCAGGTCGTAGTGGATGATCTTGCGGATCACCGCCCGGAACCGGGCCGGGTCGTCGGTCTTCCAGCGCCGGAAATTGGCCAGCTCCTCGGCGGAGAGGTTCTTGCGGATGTCGCGGGCCGGGTTGTACACTTCGTGGCGCAGCGCGCCGCGCAGGAACGCCTCGATTTCCTCCCGCCAGCCGGCCCCGAAGTCCGGCGCGTACTCCATGGAACCCGACAGGTACGCCTTCATCCGCCCTCCGTGTGCCGGGATATGATACCAGACTTTCCCGCGCGGCCCAAGGGCTTCGGGCGGTGCGGCGCGCCGCCGGCGCGGCGGTCCGGAAATCCGCGGGGTGCGACTGTTTGACTTTCAGTTTATAATATCCTCAGCCGACGATAACGTCGGCCTGGAGGGGCGATGTACATCCGGAAGTCGATTCTGGTGCTGATCCTGTTGCTCAACGTCGTCCTGTTCTCCTACGTGGCGCTGGAGAACCGGGTGATCTTTGCGCGCACGATCGATGAGGAGTCCGCCTTCAGCCTGGAACTGGAGCCCCACCTGCCGGCGCCCGCCCCGGCGCCGGTCATCGAGCCGCTGCCTGATGACGGCGAGTGGCAGACGTTCGAGGCCACCGCCTACTCCGTGTTCGGCATCACCAAGAGCGGCGTGTGGGTCCGGCGGGGCATCATCGCGGTGGACCCGCGGGTGGTGCCCCTCGGCTCCATCGTGGAGATCCAGGGCGACGCCTATTCCGGCATCTACACCGCCATGGACACCGGCCCGGAAATCCAGGGCCGCGAGGTGGACATCTACATGCCCACCGGCCAGGAGGCCATCCGCTTCGGCCGCCGCGACGTCCGCCTGAAATTGATCCGCCGCGGCTGGGACCCGGCCGGCCCTTTCGAGGACCCCCTGATGTCAGGCGGAAACGGCCGATGAAGTCTTCCGGATCCCCCGCGCGCCGCGATGGACCCCGCCTCCGCCGGCCGATCCCCCAGTCCCGCCCGCAACCCCTCCGCGAGGTCAACCCGTCGTGATCGTCGATTGCCGGACCTGCCGGAACTGGTTTGATGACCCCGAGTCCCTGGACTCCGCCAACAGCCGAGGCGACCGCCTGTTTTACGGCTGCAGCGTGTTCGGGCTCATCGAGGACTACCGGGCGCGGGCGGATTGTCCCCGCTACGAGCCGGTGGACGAGCCGTACGTCCGGTGCCGGACGTGCGGCCTGCTGGTGCCGCGCGTCTGCCTGCTCCTCGGCGAGTGCGTCAACTGCACGGACACCGATACCTTCTGCATCAACCGGTGCGGCGGCGGCCGGTGGCGCGCCTACTGCACCCACTGGGTGCGCCTCAGCACCGAGGGGCGGGTGACGGTGCAGGACGGGGAGTTGTACGAGTCGTTCGCGCGGGACGAGCCCGCGCCCGACGACGCCGGTGTCCGGCGCCCCGGAATGCGCGAGCTGTTCCGGCGCCATCTGAAGCGGCACGGCGGGCGGCCCAGGCCGCGCCCGCGGCGGAGGTGAGCCATCTCAAAAATTTACGGCAACACCGCGGGACTCAAGCCCAGCCAGATCCGCCAGCTCCAGAAAATCTACCAGCGCCGCCTCCCGGCCCAGAGTCTGCTGACGCCGGAGTTCGCGGCCGGCCTGGCCCGGATCGCGGCCGAGATCCGGCGCCAGGTGGGCGTGCTGGTGGACCGGAAGGGCGCCATCGAGTATGTCGTGGTGGGTGATCGCGGCCGGATCGAGCTGCCCGACTTCCGCCGGATCCGCACCGACCTGCGCCGCTTCCGCGGCCTCCGTTGCATCCACACCCATTTCGGCGAGGCGGGGCTGAGCCGGGAGGACCTGACGGACCTCTCGCTGCTGCGGCTGGACACCATGACCGCCCTGGATGTCACGGACGACGGCCGGCCCGGGCAGGTGCACACCGCCCACCTGTCGCCCGATTTCGATCCGCCGGGCGACGCCGCCCGGCCCGAGCTGTGGCGGCTGCTCCCGCCCTGCGACGTGCACCGGCTGGACCTGAACTACGAGGCCTTCATCCGCGACCTGGAGGGCGAGTTCGTCCGCAAAACCTCCCAACTCCGCCGCCAGGAGCACGCGGAGCGGGCGATCCTGCTGGGGGTCACCACCGGCCCCGTGGACGCCGAACGCGAGCGGATGGACGAACTGGAGGAGCTGGCCTACTCCGCCGACGCGCAGGTGATCGACCGGTTCGTCCAGCGCCGCGCCGCCCTGGATCCCCGCTACCTCCTGGGGCGGGGCAAGCTGCAGGAGCTCATCACCCGGAGCATGCAGCTCGGCGCCACCCTGCTCATCTTCAACCAGACTCTTACCCCCACCCAGAGCCGGCTCATCGGGCGCGAGACCGACCTGAAGGTCATCGACCGGAACCAGCTCATCCTCGACATCTTCTCCCGCCGGGCCCGGTCCCAGGAGGGGAAGCTCCAGGTGGAGCTGGCCCAGCTCCAGTACCTGATGCCGCGCCTGGTGGAGTTTGACGACTCCCTGTCCCGCCTCAGCGGGGGGATCGGCGGACGCGGTCCCGGCGAAACGTCGCTGGAGGTGAACCGCCGCCGCATCAAGGACCGCATCGACCGGCTGGAGCAGAAGCTGGCGGCGATCCGCACCTCGCGGCGGCAGCGGCGCCTGGGCCGGCAGCGGCGGGGGGCGCCGGTGGTGTCCATCATCGGGTACACCAACGCCGGCAAGTCCACCCTCATGAACGCCCTGACCCGGGCGGCGGTCCCGGTCGAGGACAAGCTGTTCGCCACGCTGGACCCCGTGAGCCGGCGCATGCGGCTGCCGTGGGGGCAGGAGGTCATCGTCTCGGACACCGTGGGATTCATCCGCGAGCTGCCGCCGCCCCTGCTCGAGGCGTTCAAGGCGACGCTGGAGGAGATCGAGGATTCGGCGCTGATCATCCACCTGGTGGACGCCACCAGCGCGCAGCGGGACCATCACATCCTGACCGTGGAGCGGCTCCTGGCCGACCTCGGCCTGGACGGGATCCCGCGGCTGCGGGTGCTCAACAAGGCCGACCGGCTGGATCCGGCGGAGCAGATCCACCTGGCCCAGCGGTACGGCGACCTGGCCGTGTCGGCGCTGCGGGGCGACGGCCTGGAGCGGCTGGCCGGCGAGATCCGGACGGCGCTCGATGGCGCCGCCGTGGCGGCGTGGAGCCGCTGACCCAACCTGGCGACGGGAGCGATAGCCATGACGACGACGGTTCGGCCGGTGGCCGGCGGGCGTGACCTGCGCGCCTTCATCGAGTTTCCCTACCGGCACTACGCCGGACACCCCCACTGGGTCCCGCCGCTGCGTTACGACCAGCGGCGGCTGCTGGACCGGCGGCGCCATCCGTTCTACCGGCAGGCGGCGGCGGAGTTCTTCCTGGCGGAGCGGGACGGCCGCCCGGTGGGCCGGGTGGCGGCCATCCACAACCGGGCCCACAACGAGTTCTGCCAGGATACCACGGGATTCTTCGGCTTTTTCGAGACCGAGGACGATCCGGCCACGGCCCGGGCGCTCCTCGACGCGGCGGCCGCCTGGTGCGCCGGCCGGGGTCTGACCGCCTTGCAGGGCCCGGTCAGCCCCTCGACCAACTACGAGTGCGCCCTCCTTGTCGAGGGCTTCGACCGCCCGCCGGCGTTCATGATGCCGTATAACTATCCCTACTATGCGGGACTGATCGAAGCGGCGGGATTCGTCAAGGCCAAGGACCTGGTGGCGTACTGGTTGAGCGACGATCATCCCTTCCCGGAGAAGCTGGTCAGCGTCACCGGCCGGCTGATGCGACGCTACGGCCTGACCACGCGGGAAATCCGGATGGATTGCCTCGACGAGGAGATCGACCGCATTTTCAAGGTCTACAACGACGCCTGGAGCAGCAACTGGGGCTTCGTGCCCATGTCCCGCGAGGAGATCGTCGCCATGGCCGCGGACTTCAAGTGGGTGGTGGACCCCCGCGTCGTCTATATCGCCGAACGCGGTGACGAGCCGGTGGGCTTCCTCCTGGCGCTTCCCGAGTTGAACCTGATCCTCAAGGATCTGGGCGGCCGCCTGCTGCCGCTGGGCTGGCTCCGGATATTGCGCGGCCGGCGGCGGCTGAACGTGCTGCGCGTCCTGGCCATGGGTTCGCTGAAGGAATTTCAGAGCATGGGCTTCGCCGCGGCGCTGTACCACGACATCGTCACCCGGGGCACGGCGGCGGGCTACCATCATGCGGAGATCGGCTGGGTGCTCGAGGACAACGTGATGATGAACCGCGCCGCGGAGATGCTCGGTTCCGAACTGTACAAGCGGTTCCGCGTCTACCGCAAGGACCTGGCGGCGACCGCCGGGGCGGGCGCATGAGACGCATCGTTTTGCTTCCTAATTTTGATATAATAGGGCCCGTATGAACGACAAGCGTCTCCTCCTGCCATCCGACCGATTGAGCGTGCTGGAGCACGTGCAGCTCTTCTGCGACGTCCAGAACTACCCCATGGAAGTTTTCGTGGACCGGCAGAGCTGCCTGGTCTACCAGAACGACGTGTACAACTACCTGCTGCGCGGCGTGCCCATCGCCGTGGACGCGAGCCTGCTGCTGAGCCTGGTGCAGGGCCGGGAGGGGGACCGCGTGCCCGAAGTGAGCGGCGAGCTGGTGGTGATCGACACCTACAACTGCTACATGAAACAGGGCGAGTACTGGTACCCGTACCGCTTCCATTTCGAGGCCGAGGCCCGCGCCCACAGCTTTATCTCCAAGGGCGGCTTCACCCCCGACCTGGAGCACCCGGTGCGCTGGAACACCCTGATCCGCTTCCTCAAGACATTTTATGGCCACCGGCGCAAGTTCTTTCTCTACCACGCGTTCGCGCCGCTGGAGAACTATTACACCTACCTCAAGTCGCTGTACATGGAGTTCAAATCCATCCCCTCCAACGAACTGGAGAGCCTGCGCGAGAACCGCCTGGTCCGGTTCCGGGTGAGCGACGAGCTGATCCGCCGGCGGGTTCTCAGCTCCCGGGTCTGACCCCTGTCTCCCAATCCCCCCGTTTTCTGCCACGGTGGCTATGCGAATGGCCGCGGTTCGTGATCTCCGCCGCCGGGGTGCGTGATTGTGTTTGACTTTGAATTGCAGCCCCGGTACACTTTCATGTTCCGGCTGTAAACAGATCTTTTGGGAGTGAAGCGATGGCGGTAATCAAGGCGTTTCGAGGCGTCCGGCCCGTGCGACACCTGGTGGAACAGGTGGCATCGCCTCCCTATGACGTTCTCTCCTCGCAGGAAGCCTTGGCCATGGCGGGAAACAACCCACACTCCTTCCTCCACGTGGGCAAGCCGGAGATCGACCTGCCGCCCGGCATCGACCTGTACGACGACCGCGTGTACCGGCAGGGCGCCGAGAACTTCCGCCGGCTGATGGCCGACGGCGTGCTCTTCCAGGACCCCGCCGACTGCCTTTACATTTACCGCCAGCGGATGGGGGATCACCTCCAGACCTCTCTGGCCGCCGGCGCGTCAGTGGACGACTATGACGCCGAGGTCATCCGGAAGCACGAACTCACCCGGCAGGACAAGGAAGACGACCGCACCCGCCATGTCCGCGAACTCAACGCCCAGACCGGCCCTGTCTTCCTCACGTATCACGCCCGGGCCGACCTCGACGCCAGGATTGAGGCGGAGTGCCGCCGCGAGCCGGAGTACCACTTCACTTCCGCCGACGGCATCGAGCACTGGTTCTGGGTGGTCTCCGACCCCGCCTGGATCGCGGACGTCACCGCCATCTTCCGCCAGATCCCGCACCTGTACGTCGCTGACGGCCACCACCGCTCGGCCGCCGCGTCGCACGTGCGCCGGATGCGCCGGGACGCCAACCCGGGGCACACCGGCCGCGAGGACTATAACTTTTTCCTGGCCTACATCTTTCCCCACAACCAGCTCCGGATCATGGACTACAACCGCGTGGTCCATGACCTGCACGGACTGGACGCGGCCGCCTTTCTGCAGCGGGTGGGGGAGGCGTTTGACGTGGCGCCCGCGGATTCGGGCCGGCCGGAGCGCCGCCACGAGTTCCGGATGTTCCTCGACGGCCGGTGGCACCGCCTGTCGCCCCGGCCGGGCACGTTCCCCGCGGACGACCCGGTGCGCAGCCTCGACGTGAGCATCCTGCAGGAGAACCTGCTGGCGCCGGTGCTGGGGATCGGCGACCCGCGCAAGGACAAGCGCATTGATTTCGTCGGCGGCATCCGCGGCATCGGCGAGTTGGAGCGGCTGGTCCGGAGCGGCGAGGCGACGGTGGCCTTCGCCCTGTACCCCACCTCCATCGACGAGCTGATGGCCATCGCCGACGCCGGCCGGTTCATGCCACCCAAGTCCACCTGGTTCGAGCCGAAGCTAAAGGACGGTCTGGTATCCCATCTCCTGGACTAGCGCGGCGTCGCGCCGCCGCCCCGGAGCGGACATATGGAACGCAAACGTCAACTCACCGTCTCGTTCTTCACTCAGCAGGTGGGCCCGCTGAGCTGAGCGCGGGGGACGCCCCCCGAAATCCCGACCCCAGGGCCTGACATAACAATATAAACAGGAGGATAACATGGCTGACAAGATTCGCGTGCTGATCATGGGCGCCGCCGGGCGCGATTTTCATAACTTCAACACCTGCTTCCGCGACAACCCCCAGTACGAGGTGGTCGCCTTCACCGCCACCCAGATCCCCGACATCGCCGGCAAGAAGTATCCCCGGGAGCTGGCGGGCAAGCTGTACCCCAAGGGCATTCCCATCCACGACGAGGGCGAGCTGGAGCAGCTCATCGACAAGTACAAGGTGCACCAGGTGATCTTCGCCTACAGCGATGTGCCCCACGACGTGGTCATGCATAAGGCCTCCCGCGTGCTGGCCAAGGGCGCGGACTTCCGGTTCATCGGCCCCACCGCCACCATGGTCAAGTCGACCAAGCCGGTGGTGTCGGTGTGCGCCGTCCGGACCGGCTGCGGCAAGAGCCAGACCAGCCGCGCCGTGGTCCGCGCGCTGCAGGCGCTGGGCAAGAAGGTCGTGGCCATCCGGCACCCCATGCCGTACGGCGACCTGGCCGCCCAGGCCGTCCAGCGGTTCGCCTCGCTGGCGGACCTGAAGAAGCACAAGTGCACCATCGAGGAGATGGAGGAGTACGAGCCGCACATCGCCAAGGGCGTCATCGTGTACGCCGGCGTCGACTACGAGGCGATCCTGCGGCAGGCCGAGAAGGAAGCCGACGTCATCCTGTGGGACGGCGGCAACAACGACTTCTCGTTCTACAAGTCGGACCTGGAGATCGTCGTGGTGGACCCGCACCGGGCCGGCCATGAACTGGCCTACCACCCGGGCGAAACCAACCTGCGCCGGGCCGACGTGATCGTCATCAACAAGATCGACACCGCCGATCTCGACGGGATCGAGGAAGTGCGCGCGTCGATCCGCGAGGCCAATCCCAAGGCCGTCGTCATCGACGCGGCCAGCCCGCTCTTCGTGGAGAACTACCAGGCCATTCACGGCAAGCGCGTCCTGGTGGTCGAGGACGGTCCGACCCTCACTCACGGCGAGATGGACTACGGCGCCGGGGTCATGGCCGCCATGAAATACGGCGCCGCCGAGCTGGTGGACCCGAAGCCGTACGCGGTGGGCAAGCTGGTGGAAACCTTCATCCAGTACCCCGAAGTGGAGGGCCTCCTGCCGGCCATGGGCTACGGCGGCCAGCAGGTGAAGGACCTCGAGAAGACCATCAACAACACGCCGTGCGACCTGGTGGTCATCGGCACGCCCATCGACCTGCGCCGGGTGTGCAAGATCAAGCACCCGACGGTTCGGGTGATGTACGAGTTGCAGGAAATCGGCTCGCCCGACCTGGCCGACGTCCTGGGCCGCTTCCTGAAGCCGCGGCGCAAGTAGCCGAACGGGCGGCCGGCGCCGCCCCGCGATATCCGCCGCCCCGCCGCCCGCGCGGCGGGGCGGCCCCCACTAATCCAACTGTCTGGGGGTGTTTCATGACTGACAAGCTCGACCGGGGCCGGCTCGAGATCTCCGCCGACGAATGCAAGGGCTGCGGCCTGTGCATCGTGGCGTGTCCGGTCCAGGTGATCGAATTTTCGAAGACCGTGATCAACAAGCAGGGATACCACCCCGCCCAGTACAAGGGAAGCGGCTGCACGGGGTGCGGCACCTGCTTCTACGCCTGCCCCGAGCCCGGGGCGGTGACCGTCTACCGCCTGGCCAAACAGGCGCAATGAGCGGGAGGAAGCCATGCCAAGAGAACTGATCAAGGGCAATGAAGCGGTCGTCAAAGGGGCCATCCTGGCGGGGTGCCAGGCCTATTTCGGCTATCCCATCACCCCGGCCAGCGAGATCGCCGAAGCGGCGGCCAAGTATTTCCCCCTGGTGGGCCGGACGTTCATCCAGGCGGAGAGCGAGATCGCGTCCATCCAGATGGTGTACGGCGCCGCCGGCGGGGGCGTCCGCGTCATGACCGCCTCCTCGGGGCCGGGCATCTCGCTCAAGCAGGAGGGGATCTCCTACTGTGCCGGCGCCGAGCTGCCGTGCGTCATCGCGGACATCATGCGCGGTGGCCCGGGCCTGGGCAACATCGCCCCCGAGCAGTCCGACTACCATCAGGTGGTCAAGGGCGGCGGCCACGGCAACTACCGCTGCATCGTCCTGGCGCCGAACTCCGCTCAGGAGATGTGCGACCTCACCATCAAGGCCTTCGATCTGGCCGACCAGTACCGGACGCCGGTGTACGTGGTGACCGACGGCTACATCGGCCAGATGATGGAACAGGTGAATTTTCCCACCGCTGTCCAGCATCCGAAACGGCACGACTGGGGCGTGCACGGCGACGACGCCACCCGGAAGAACCTGATCAACTCGATCTACCTGGATCCCGAGGAGCTCGAGGAGCACAACCGCAAGCTTCAGAAAAAATTCGTCGAAATCGAGAAAAAGGAAGTGCTGGTCGACGAGTACCGCACCCAAGACGCCGAACTGCTGGTCGTCGGCTACGGCATCATCAGCCGCATCCTGCGCACGACGGTGGACCTGGCCCGGGAACAGGGGGTCAAGGTGGGGCTGCTCCGCCCCGTGACCCTGTGGCCGTTCCCCGCCATGCGGATCCAGGAGCTGTGCGAGCGGGTTCGGGCGATCCAGGTGGTGGAACTGTCCAACGGACAGATGGTGGAGGACGTCCGGCTGGCCGTCGAGGGCCGCAAACCGGTCAAGTTTTACGGCCGCATGGGCGGCTCGGTCCCGTCGGCGCAGGAACTGCTCGGCGTGATCCGGAAGCTCTAGGAGGAAGCGCCATGTACGAAAAACACCTCGAAAAGCCCGCGAGCTTCTATCCCGAGTATCCCCGCAAGAGCGGCAACCAGGCCGTCACCCACTACTGCCCCGGCTGCGGTCACGGCATCGCCCACAAGTACATCGCCGAAGCGCTGGACGACCTGAAGCTCACCGAGCGCACCATCCTGATCTCCCCGGTGGGGTGTTCGGTGTTCGCCTACTACTATTTCGACGTGGGCAACATTCAGGCGGCCCACGGCCGCGCCCCGGCGGTGGCCACGGGCATCAAGCGGATCAATCCCCACTCCATCGTCATCAGCTACCAGGGGGACGGCGACCTGGCCGCCATCGGCGGCGACGAGATCATCCACGCCGCCAACCGCGGCGAGCGGTTGTCCGTCTTCTTCATCAACAACGCGATCTACGGCATGACCGGCGGCCAGATGGCTCCCACCACCCTGGTGGGCCAGCAGACCACCACCTCGCCCCGCGGCCGCAACATCCACAACGAAGGGTACCCCATCCGGATGTGCGAACTCATCTCGGCCCTGGAGGCGCCCGTCTACGTGGAGCGCGTGTCGCTGCATTCGCCGGGGGGCCGGGCCAAGGCCCGCAAGGCCATCCGCAAGGCGCTCGAAAACCAGGTGCAGGGAAAGGGGTTCAGCTTCGTGGAGATTCTGGCCCAGTGCCCCACCGGCTGGAAGGTGTCTGCGCCCGATTCGCTGAAGTGGATAGAGGAGAAGATGCTCCCCTACTATCCGGTCCAGGTGTTCCGCGACAAGTCCGCCGAGGCGGAAAGCTGGGCACCCCCGGACGTGACTTATTCCGACGCCGACGTGCTGCAGCTCATTGAGCTGCCCCTCGAGGACGATGCGGCGCCGGCGGCCAGACCCAAGGTAGCCGAGCAGTACCGCAACCCACGGATCAAGATCGCCGGCTTCGGCGGTCAGGGCGTGCTCCTGCTCGGCGTGGCCATGGCCCAGCTCGGGATGATGGAGGGGTACAACGTGAGCTGGCTCCCCTCGTACGGTCCGGAGATGCGCGGCGGCACCGCCCACTGCCACGTGAACATCTCGGACACGCCCATCGGCTCGCCGCTGGTGAGCGCGTCCACCGTCTGCGTCGCCTTCAACAAGCCGTCGCTGGAAAAATTCGAGAAGGAAATGGCCAGCGACGGGTTGCTCATCTACAACACCTCCATGATCGACATCGAACCCACCCGCAAGGACGTGGAGTGGCTGCCCATCCCGGCGTCCGAGATCGCGTCGCAGATGGGGAACATCCGGTTCGCCAACATGGTGGTGCTGGGCGCGTATATTCAGAAAACCGGGCTCGTCTCCATGGAGACCGCCATCAAGGGCCTGCCGACCTTCATCAAGGCGAAGAAGCTCATCGGCGAAAACATCAAGGCGCTGGAAACCGGCGCGGCCTTCGTCCGCGGCGAATTGAAGATCTAGATCCAAGCGTTTGCCCATCCCCCGGCCGGGTCGCCCTGTGGCGTCCCGGCCGTTTTTTCTCGAGGCTCGAGGCTAGAGACTCGAGGCTCGTTCCCGTAACGCGGACATCGGACTTCGTGCTCGTAATTCGTAATCGTCATCGTAATTGTGATCGTAATCGTGCTCGTCATCGGATCCTGTGACTCGTCCCAGCGCCCTGGAGCGCGGCGGCTCGACGCCGCTTTGGATTCCGCCGTACCGCGCGTTCGATGAACGCGCGCCCAATGTCCCTCACGGCCTCCGCCGCGGCTGGATGCCTCCAATTGACATTCGGCACGGCCATTGATCAGGACCTAAAACAGGGGCCCCGATCATCTGCCTCTTCCCCGTCGCTCCTGCGGAGCTCGACAGCACCAACTCTTGGCTGACCCGGACCTGTCGGTCCGGGCTACACTCCGCCGCCGCATTTGCGGCGGGATCGTGCTCCGGGTCGCGTTCGTCGAACGCGGCCTGCGACGGCGGCGTGAGTGTTGCGCGATCTTGCCGTGGTCGAACTCGCTGCCGGAGGCCGCGAAATACTTTGATCCTGCCGTGGTCGAACTCGCGGCCGGAGGCCGCGAGGTACGCCGGCCGATAGAAAGCCGTCAAGGGTCTGGCCGGCGGGTGGCGTCTGTGGTATGAATGAGGGGTGATGAGTGTGCCGCATCTGATCCTCACCGTCATTGTGCTGATGTCCATATCGGTTGCGGCCCGCCCGGCGGAACAGGAGATTCCCATGCTGACGCAGATCGACCATTTCTTCATCCAGTCCGCCGAATCCGAGCGGCTGTTCCGGCTGTTCCGGGACGACTTCCAGCTCCCCGAGGCGTGGCCCTACCAGCGGTACGGCGGCTTCGCCAGCGGCGGCCTGACGCTCGGCAACGCCGCCATCGAATTCGTGACCATGCCCACGCCCGACGGCGCCCCGCCGGCGACGGAGTTCAAAGGGATCGCCTTTGAGCCCGCGGGCGACGCCGCCGCCGCGGTGGCGGCGATGGACCGCCGGGGCATCCCCCACGCCGAGCCGGTCCCGTTCAAATACACGGCCGGCGGGCAGGAGCACGTCATCTGGATCAACGTCTTCTTCGCCGAACTCCCGCCTGAAAACGTCTTCGTCTTTGTCTGCGACTACGTCGCCCGGGCGAAGGTGGCCGCGGAGCGCGCGGCGGCCGCCGCGGAACTGGCCCGGCGCGACGGCGGACCGTTGGGCGTCGTCGCCGTGGAGGAGATCGTCCTCGGCGTTGAGTCGTTTGCGGCGGCGTCGGCGCCGTGGGCGCGGTTGATCCCAGGACCCCAGGATCCAAACGAACTGGTTTTCACCTTCGCCGCCGGCCCCCGGCTGCGGGTAATCGAAGCGGCCGTGCCGGGCGTCCAACACATCCTGATCCGGGTGAAATCCGCCGCGCGGGCGGAACGATTCCTTGCCGGCAAGGGGATGCTCGCCGAGAAGGCGGCCGACTGGCTCCGGATCGCCCCGGCGGCCGTGGGCGGCCTCGACATCCGGCTCACCGGCGATTGAGATCTGAAGAATCCATCCGAACGTCAGGTCTGCGTCCCGGGCCGCCGTTTCTGAAACTGCCGATTTAGTATAATAATGCGTATCCGATCATGACCGCCGGGATCCCGGGCCCGGCCCGGTTAACGGCAAGGAGGTGGCTGCCATGAGTGCGTCCGATCCATCGCCGGGGCCGCTCACCGCGCTGGACCTGCGCGGCGGGGTGCGAGCCGACCGGCGCACCTTCATCCGCCTGGCCGCCTGGAGCGGGGCCGGCCTGGCCGTGGGCCACTTCGGCGCGCGCACCCTGTGGGCCCAGGGGCCGGCCCAGCGGCCGGTTTACGCCATGATCCTGGTGGACTACAACCGCTGCACCGGGTGCCGCACCTGCGAGGCCGCCTGCGCCCAGTTCAACCACCCGGTCACGGTGGACGGCGAGGAGTTGCGGGGACTCGGCAACCCGTACCTGTCCAACATCCGGGTCCATGGCTTCAACCCGGACGCCGACGTGCCGGTGGTCTGCGTGATGTGTCGCGACAACCCCTGCGTGGCGGCCTGCCCCGTGGAACCCGACGCCGAAGGCCGGCGGGCGCTGTACCGCGATCCAGTGCTGCTCACGGTGCGCAACGACCCGGCGCGCTGCATCGCCTGCGGCGCCTGCGCCGAGGCGTGCCGGACGCAGCGGGTGGGCGCCATCATTCCCAACCGCGAGACCAACCGCCCCGAGCGGATGTGCACCCTGTGCGGCGGCGACCCGCAGTGCGTCGCCCTCTGCCCTTACGGCGCCCTGAACTACATCAAGGGCGGTCTGGACGGACGGCACTACGCCCTGCCGCCGGAGCGGATCGCCGCGGAGCTGATCGCGCGCTGGTACGGACCGGTGAAAGGAGGTGACGTCCGATGAGCCGACTACCGGGATATTGGGGATCCGTTCTGGAAGTGGACCTGTCCACGGGCCGCACCGGCCGGCGGGAAATCCCCGCGGCCGACTATGAGCAGTTCATCGGCGGCCGCGGGCTCGGCATGAAGCTGCTGTGGGACCTGCTCCCCGAGCCGGGCGCCGACCCCATCGGACCGGACAACCCGCTGCTGTTCATGCCGGGGCCGTTCGCCGGTTACCCGCTGCCGTCCGCCTCGCGCACCTGTGTGGTCACCAAGTCGCCCGTCACCGCGCCGGCCGCCTCGACCCACCGGCACGCGTCGACGGTGAGCTACTCGAACATGGGCGGCTTCTTCGGACCGGAGATCCGCTTCGCCGGCTACGACGGCATCCTGGTGCGGGGCCGGGCGGCGGGACCGGTCTACCTGTATGTCGACGACGACCGGGTGGAGATCCGTGACGCCGGCAAGTACTGGGGCATGGGCACCGACACCTTTGACCGCGCCTTCACCGCGGCGCTGGGCGACCGGCGCTTCCGCACCTGTTACATCGGACCCGCCGGCGAAAACGGCGTGCCCTACGCCTCCGTGATCAACACCGCCGCCCGGGCCGCCGGCCGAGCCGGCACCGGGTGCGTGATGGGCGCCAAGAACCTGAAGGCCATCGCCGTGCGCGGCTCTCGCCAGCCCGACGTGGCCGCCCACAAGCGGTTCCTCGAGGCGTTGGACAAGGCCCGCGCGGGCTTCCGCGGCACGCCGGGCACCGAAAGCTGGCGGCGCTACGGCACCGGTTCGGCACTCGTGGCGTCCAGCGACAACGGCACCCAGGCGGTCCGCAACTTCCGCGAGGGGACGTTCGAGCGCATCGAGCGGATCGGCGGCCTGGCGGCGCGGCGGGCCGTCTGGCAGCGAGACTTCGCCTGTTACGCCTGTCCGCTGGCCTGCAAGAAAGCGGGCCGCGTGGCCGACGGGCCGTACCCCGGCCTCGTCCATGACGGGCCCGAGTACGAGACCGGCACCATGCTGGGCGCCAACCTGCTCATCGACGACCTGGGCGGCGTCCAGCGGGCCATCTGGCACGCGGACGATCTGGGCCTCGACATCATCTCGGTGGGCGGGGTGATCGGCTTCCTCATGGAGGCCTACGAGAAGGGCTGCATCGACCGCGATGCCCTGGACGGCATCGACCTGGCCTGGGGCAACGTCGACGCCACTGTCGAACTATTGCACCGGATCGCCCACCGGGAGGGCGTCGGCGACGCGGCCGCGCGGGGCGTGCGCCACCTGGCCGGCCTGATGGGTCGCGAGACCGCCAAGTTCGCCATCCACAGCAAGGGGCACGGCTTCGCGGCGTGGAACGTCCACGTGCAGCCCGGCTACGGCGTGAGTTACGCCACCTCCAACCGGGGCGCCTGCCACCTGAACGGATTCAATCCCGACCGCCAGAACGGGACCGCCCTGGTGGACTCCATCGGCGTGTGCCTCTTCGCCCGGGGCGGCTACGCGGCCGGTCTGGTGGAGCAGGTGATGGAGTCGATCTCCGGCCGCGGCTGGGCCGACGCCGACTACGCCGCCGCCGGCGAGCGGGTGTTCAACCTGGAAAAGTGCTTCAACTACCGCGAGGGCTTCCGCCGGGCCGACGATTGCATCCCCGACCGCTTCTTCGAGGAACCGCTCACGGTGGGCCCGCGCAAGGGCGCGGTGGTGGCCCGCGACGCGTGGGACCGGCTGATGGCCGAGTATTACGCCAAGCGGGACTGGGATCCCGCCACCACCCGGCCCGCCGACGCCAAGCTCCGGACGCTGGGCCTGGAGTTCGCGCGGGCGAAGCTGCCGGCGTGAAGCCGTCGCACGTCGGCCGCCGCGATCACGGCTCCACGTGGAGCCAGAAGCGGCCGTAGTCCTGAATGTGGATGAGGAGCTTGCCCGCGCCGGGGCGCAGGAGCGCCGCCACCTCGGGCGCGAGGTAGACGGTGAGTCCGTCCGCGAGATCCACCCGGGTGTAGGCCGCCGGGTCCGGGGGCGCGGCCGTCAGACCTGACGGCCCTTTGAACGCGCTTCATCAGCCGGCGACGACGGTCCGCCGTTCCACGGTGAGCACGCCGCCCCGTTCGCGGATGTAATTATTCAGCCATACGGATGACAGACGCCCCTGCACGGGTCCTCCGCCGGAGGCCGGCCGTTCCGGCCGGCGCGCGGCCAGTATCGGCCGACTCGGCAGCCGGCGCAAGCGAAACTTCACCGCGGCGAATCCGTACATCTATCCAGCCGACGGAGGAATGGACAGGTCGGGGAAGCACAAAAGGGTTGAAACCACTCCGTCGCGCCCGGTATCATAGTCGGTCCGGACAGAGCCCGTCCCGCCGGTCCCCGGCGTCGGGCGACCGATTCGCGCCCGGCGAGCCGTGCGCCCGGGTGATTCCAAATCAGAAGGAGAGACGGTCCATGAACAGAGCGATCATCTGCATCATCGCGGTTGTGGCGGTTCTGGCGGCGCCGGCGTGGGCGCAGTCCAGGATCGGGTTCATCGATTCCAACCGGGCGGTGGTGAGCACCGACGAGGGGAAGGCCGAGTACCAGAAGGTCATGGACTGGGCCAAGGGCCAGGACGAACAGGTCCGGGGCCGGGCCCGCCTGATGGAGGAGAAGCAGAACCAGCTTCGCAGCCAGCAGAACGTTCTCACCGACGCCCGGCGGGACGAGCTGATCGGCGAGATCAGCGCCCTGGAGACCGAGATCAAGCGCCGTTCCGAGGACCTGAAGAAGGCCTTCAATCAGCGGCTCGAGGACTTCACCAAGCGGATGAACGCGAAAATGGCGCCCCTGTTCCAGAAGTTCGCCCAGGATAACAAATACACTACGATCCTCTACCTCAACCCCCAGGTCATCGCCTATCTCGAACCGGGCGCCGACGTGACGGACACGGTCATCGCCCTCTACAACCAGACCTACCCCGTCGCCGCCGCCCCGGCGACTCCGGCGAAGAAGTAATCACCTCCAACAGGGACAACTCCATCGGGTATTGCACCACAATTCCGGCCCTCTCGGGCCGGGATCGTGGCGCGATGGCTGATTGATCCGATCCCGTCACTGTCGATGACGCGTGCGATCAGGATCACGATTACGAATCACGAATGATACCGGCACGGACAATCGATGACGAACCTCCAGCCTCGATTACGATTACGAATTACGATTACTCAGTTACTCCCGTATTTCTGCCAATATTTGGCAGGATTTTCCGCGCCATCGGACGGATTGCCCACCCCATCATCGACCGCACCGACTCTGCATTCACAACGAAAATAGCCAGGCGCAGCCCCGCGAACGCGGGGCAGCGCCTGGAAAGATAGACAAATTGTATGCGTCGCGCCCCGCGGCCGCGGGGCGCGGAGAACAGGTTGCCGCGAACGCCGCACTTCCCCGCGCCCCGTCCCCGGGGCGCGCATTCTGCAAACACCATCGCTTGTCCAGGCGCTACCCGGCTACGC